>Cebus_capucinus_imitator_PRJNA485217_SSR047__coassemble_1041_pt1 | contig 34394 bp, 45 predicted proteins | sample Cebus_capucinus_imitator_PRJNA485217_SSR047__metabat2_low_PE_001 | metagenome-assembled genome bin Cebus_capucinus_imitator_PRJNA485217_SSR047
CGATGGTGGGTAGACAGCCGGTTTGTGCAGATGGTGGCTGGTTTTACTGTGCCCAAGGGCTTGTGGCGAGCCAGCCGACGGCGGGATCGTGGACGCAGACGCCGAATCCTGATCCGTACTTCTTCGCGCCGATCTGGTTGAGGTAGTTGGCTTTGGTCTGGCATTCGCCCTGGGTGGACATTGGGCCGATCCCGAATGCTTGGTGGCCGTTGATGGGTGCGATTTGGTAGGCGTAGTAGGCCTCGGCAGATGCGGCGTTGATGCCTGCTCCGAGGCTGATTGCTGCGGTGGCTGCGAGTCCGATACCGACTCGTCGAGTCAAGGTGCGCATGATGTCACTCCGTGTTTGTTGGTCAGACACGCGTAATGGTGCCTGTTCACGCAGTATAACGCGCGTGCAGGCAGGTTGATGCGTTGTTTGGTTCTGTGGAGTGACCGTCAGCGGAGTGTGTGCAGGTTCTACGAGTTCGATTGTGCCGCAATGCAAAAGCCGATAATTGTTAATTATGTAAAGTAGAAGCTCCCCCGGTGGTGTTGGGCGCTGTTTTGCGTGTGGCGACTGGGTGTGTCATTCGGTCAGATGACAGCGTTCGCCGAGGTACTGGCGTTTATGACGGCGATCTGATGGTTGGCAGCGCTGCGTGCGGTCTGAGAGGGTGTGTTTATGCGCGTGAGCCGAGTCAGGTGTTGCGTGTTTTTGGCTCGGGGCGTGTTCGCGGGCCTGGAAGGGTAGTGCTACTCCCCCGCCGGGGGAACGTTATTGGGAGGCGATGGAAGTGATGATGAAGCGATCGAGGTGGCAGCGTTTCGGTGTTGGCGTTGCTGCGGTAGTGGTGGCCTGCGCCGGGATTGTGGGTGGCGTTGGTGAGAGCGCAGCGGCTCCGGCTCAGTTACCGAGGGTGACGACTACTGGGAATGATTTCGGCATGTTCGGCGATCATGCGTACTGCCATGGCACGGTGAACGTGGGTTTGACCTCGCCGAAGCGTGGTGTGGTGCGGGTGACGTTGGCCTCGCACGGTTTCACTGGGACGGGTGCCTCGTGGAAGAGGGATCGGAACTGTCGGGTGTTGGTGGCCGCGACGTACACCAGCGGTAAGGGCTACGGGATCGAGAAGTTTGTCCCGGCATCGTTCGGCCCACGCGCGGGTGAGCGTAAGACCTTTGATGTGGCTACCGGCTCGGGCTTGGTGGAGTTCTCGGTGGTCCCCTACGCCCGCAAATCGGCTGTGCGCGCTCCCCAGGGGTACGGATATGGCGCGTACGTAATTGTCCCCTAGGTGTGCTGTCTCATCTCCCTGCTTGCTCTGACACTATCGATCGATGTAGAGGCGCGAAGCAGCGTTTTTAGCCGCAGAGCGGGCTTCTTCCGCTGCATCGAGGTAGCGGCGCATGCTCGCGAGTTCTTCGGTGACTTGGGCGATACATTCGGCTGGCGTGGTGTCGGCACCGAGGGTGTCTACGGCGAGGTCGTCGCGGGTTGCGAGTGCGCGGTAGTCGCGTTCGATGTGGACGGCCTTTCTCTGCACCGCGAGGATGCCGTCGTAGAGTTCGTCGATAGGTTGATCGAGACTCACTATGTCTTTCCTTTCGTGGTGGGCGAGAGGGATTGCTCCACCCTTCCCCGTAGTTCGTGACCCTACTGCCCTACTGCTCTACTGCTGTACGGCTGTATTGCTGTACTTAACCGGTGTTCTCGTGCTCGGCGACGTACTTGCTGATGAGGTCTACGACGATTTCGCCCATCGGGCGGTCGACGTCAACTGCGACTCGTTTGAATCGGCGGTGGAGGTCTTCGGGTATGCGGTGGGTGAGTTTGGTGGTGGCGTCTGATGGGGTGCGGAAGGTGTCGGCTACTCGCGTTCGCGACGAAGCGGCGCGGGGGCCGAGGTTTGCGGCCGGATTGGGCTTCTTGATGCTCATGCGAGGGCTCCCATCATTTCGGTGAGGACATCGGCGTAGGCGAGGTCGCGACGTGGCCGGTAGCCGTAGTCGACGCGGAGGGTTTCGCGGAGAGGGATGACGGTATCGAACCGACTGATCCCTTCGCTGTCGAATGCCTCTTTGGTTTGGGCAAATAGGTTGGTGCCGAGGCGAACTGAGGTGATGAGGACAGCGTGCATCTGGTCGTTACCGAGGGTGCGCAGCGTTTCCCAGACTCGCGACGTGTCTAGGCCGGATGAGAGGGTCGGGATGATGACGAAGTCGGCCACCTCGATCGCTGCCTGGATCGCTGCACTATCCCCTGGCGGAGTGTCGATAAATAGCGCGTCGCCGTCGGCCAGGTTCGCTGCGATTCGAGGGAGTCGTTTGATGTTGCAGACCTCGACGGGGAATGGCAACGGTTGACCGTTGTCCTTGGCGAGGTCTGCCCACTCACTTGCCGACCCTTGCTTGTCGAGGTCTCCCACGATGACAGTCGCCTCCGGTTCCCTGGTCGCTAGCTCGGTGGCGAGGTTGATGGTTGTGGTGGTCTTGGCGGTACCACCTTTGGTATTCACTGTCGCAACAATCATGTGTGTGTCCCATTCTTTCTTTGTGCGCAGACTCAATTTTGCCGTATAGCCGTACTGCCCTAGTGCTGTACTGCTGTACATATGGAGTGCCGTACTGCTGTATGAACTACCCTACCCCCCCGTGCGTCTGTAAGGCAATAGGGCTAGCTGTATTGCCGTATTGCTGTATTGCTGTAACGCTGCATTACCGCACTGCCGGACATCTGTATCGCCGTACTACTGTACCTATTTGACCTGCGAATTTGTTGCGATGAATTCCTGCTCTTCGTCGTAGATAGCCTCGGCGGCTCATGCGTGGGTGCATTTGACGGCAGGTTCGGCCGGTGTGCCGTCGGCAGCGAGTGCCCATCCGTGATCGTCGCAGGCTGTGCAGGTGGCGATCGCGGTGCGGCGTGTGGTTGCTTCGGCTTCGCGGAGCATGTCGTGGTAGGCGGGTCGGTAGGTGAGGTCGTCGTGTTCGCGGTGGCCTTTGATGAGGGTGGCCATGAAGGCTAGCGGCTTGTGAGGGTTGGTGGCCACGTAGGGGAGGCCGGGGTGTTCGCGCACGAGTTGGTGGAGGTCTTCGGGTGTCCAATGGTGCGCGGCTACGGGAGCGAGGACGCGTGCCCATGCGGGTAGGGAGTGTCGTTGTGCCCATGCGGGTGTGAGGGCGTGCTGACGCCATTTGCGGGCCAGCAAGAGCCCTCGTGGGTCGGGTGCCGGCCATTTACGCCTGGGTCGACCCTCTCTCGTCTTAGCTCGGTCGCGCGTAGCGCGGCTTTTGAGGTTTCCGGCTGTGCCGGTTTGGCTTAGTGAGTTGTTTCTAACGTAAGAGTGGGCCCTAAAGGGACCACTTCGTAGATGGGGTGTCACCGAAGTATCAGGGAGCGGATCGATCCGCATTTTTTCGGCCCTGACCTGTGGATTAGTTGGGGGGTGTAGGGCGTAGACCGATGCCCACCCTCGGCTCTTGTCACCTACTCGCCAGGAGGCGAAACGCTCGCGGCGGGTGCGTTGGCGGCCGCGGAATACTTCGGTGGCCAGGCCGAGAGCTTTGAGGATGAGGGTGGCGCGTTGGACGGTGCGTTTTCCCAGCCCGGTGCGCGCCATGATGGTGGGGATGCTGAGGCGGCTATTGCGGCCGGTGTCCCATTCGGCGGCGGTAGCGCGGGCGGCGGCAACTTTGCGGACTGCGGTGAGGCTGCATCCACCGTTTCCGTTCCGGTCACAGACCAGTGGCCGCACGCGTGGGTAGTAGAGCTGGTAGGCGATGTCGACCTGGATGAGGTAGTCGATGTTGCTGTACCAGCAGGCGATGCCTCGGTAGGTGCCGGTGGGTAACTCGAGCACGCTGCGGCGCTTGATGCCGAGTTTGTGCAGGTAGCCGTGTCCGGTGCGGATGACGCCACGGCGGATGCGGGTCGGCGATGAGCCGGGGTAGAGGCGTGTGCCACAGGCACGCGCGAGCAGGGTGGCCGATCGCAGATCACGATTCGACACACCCGATTCAGCAGGGATTGCGGGCACCAAAGGGTGCGCGGTACCCTGAGACCAGACCGGCACAGTCTGTCCCTTCGGGGATCAGGGAGCGAGATTCCCGTCTCGCCCCTCAAAACTTCAACGAATGCCCTCGGTTCCCGCCGGGGGCATTCGTCATTTCCAGTTATGCGGTGTCGCGCAGGTCTATAACCTCCTGATTGGCGGGGGAGTTGAGCTCAAGGGCGCACTGGAGTGCGGGGCCAAGTGAAGGGTCGTCACGCTCGATCGCGACGAGAGCCGCAATGTAGTCGACCATGGTGAGTCCGCTCTCGCGCGCGCCGTCACGCACTGCGTCTTTGAGCGCTCTGGGCACGGCAAAGTTCATACGCACGAGCCCGTCGGGGTCTTTACGTGGTCTACCGGCCATAGGGACATTCTTTCTACAAAGATTCAGGTTTCCGGTGAGCGACACGCCGATTTCGCCACGAGAGTTCGCGGCAGAGTATTCCAACTATCGTCATACCTTCGCCACACGGTACCGAATTTTGACGAACAGACTCACGCGGTCGACCGAGTGACATGGTCGACAACCCTGACGGTCAGCTCGTCGGCGTGGGTCTCAGGTAGCCAATGTCCTCCACTGATAGTCGACATCGTTACAGATGGATCGACTAGAGCAGTGTGCGCGACTACCGAGGGATTGAAGTAGGCGTCGCGATCGCCTGCGACGTAGAGGGTTGGTGGTGTCGGATCTCCAGAGGGGTGTTCATGACGCGGTGGTTGGACCTGCTCGACAAGCATCTGCCGGTACCAGTTCAGCGCCCCAGTGGCGAGTTCCGGATGTGTTTGGAATCTGCTCTGATAGTAATTTGCCCGGCTATGGGGGAGTGAGGTCCGAGTGACGAGCTGTGCTAGGTGCCTCTGTAGGACGTATTCGGGAAGGCGGGGCAGCGCCACAGCGCCCATGTACCAGCTGCGCATGAGTTGGTTCGTGTGGGTCCAGCCCCAAGACAGCGCGCGAGGGTGCGGGGTAGACACAATGGTGACCGACGCGAGCCGATGAGCGTGGGTCTTCCTCATCGTCCAGAGCAGAGCACCACCCCAATCGTGGCCGACCACATGGACGCGGCCGATCCCGGCAGTGTCCAGCAACGTCACTAGGTCCGCAATGAGCCGAGGTGACCCGTATCGCCGCCGGTCGGGGGGGCAGGCCAGCGGGGAGTAGCCACGCATGTTCGGCATAAGCACGCGATACCCGGCGTCGACGAGCTGGGGGGCTACGTCACTCCAGGCCGTCAAGTCCTGGGGGAACCCGTGCAAAAGCAAAATCGTGTTTCGTACGTCAGTACCGCCGATGTCGGATACCTCGAAAGTAAGCCCGTCAGCATTGAACGTTTCCATTTTTGTACGCCCCCTAGGAACCTGAGAAGATGGGTCGGCTATTTAGCAATAGGTTGTCAGAGCCCGGGAAGATGACTGATCACCAGGGCCGCAGTTGGGGAGATGGAGCGGGAGCCGATGTTGAGGAGGACACGCCGTGGACGCCTGCACGCAGGCGTCACTAGCAATGATGTGGAGGCTCAGGTGGCGGCTGCGTTAGCCAGGATTCCGCTGGTACCACCGTGGACCGTCGATGAGTTCTGCGGCTGGGTAGAAGAAAGCTACGGCCGCCAAGTCATCCTTGCACCTTGGCAGACTGAGGCCCCAGACGCGGGCGAACCCGGAGCCTGCGGCACGTTGTGGGTCCAACGAGACAGTTTCATTATTAAGTACGACGATACGCGAAGCGGTCGAAATCAGCGGCAGCAGATATTCCACGAAGTGGGTCACATACTGCCGGGACACAAGGGGAAACCGTGGCGAATGAGCGACACAATAATTGCGGAAGGATTCGATCCCGCTACCGTAGATAGTGTAATGTATCGCGGGATTTTCGACTCGACAGAAGAACGCGTTGCCGAGTTGCTTGGGACACGGCTGGCCGTGCTAAGTCGTGAACAACGTGGTGATGGCAGATTCGATCGCATTGCAAGCGGATTCTTCGAGCCAGTCCAACGATGAGTGGTGAAACCGTCCCGTCTGCTGGTTTGATTTCCCAAACTACGACCGCTATACCGACGCCAGTAATCGGGTCAATTCTGTTGGTGGCGTGGATCGTGGTCCTCTATCGATTGTGTGTGATCAGAGATCGGCGACCCACGATGACTGCGGCTCTCTGGTACGCGATTTTCATCCTCACGTACGCGTCGCTACGCATCGCTGAAATACATTGGTGGATAGTCGATAACACTCCGCTGCGCCTTGGCGATGTGAGGGTTATCGGCGCGATGCTGCAAGTTTGCGCCGCGACTGCTCTGCTCCTTCTCGCGTTACGGTGGCGTTCGAGGACTGGATTTTTACCTCGTCGCGTATGGGTCTGTGCGGCGGTAATCGTTACTGTACTTTCAGTTTTGTTAGTGATCGTTCATATACCGGCCAGCGCGGCAGAGATTGCGGTCGAGGAGATGCGTGGATCGTGGTGTGTCGGTGCGTACCTGACGCTCCACAGTTTTATGTATCTCCCGGCCGAAGTGACTATCGCGGTGACACTGGCACAAATGGCACGAGTGGGAAGCTTGCGGCGGCGCATCCTGGCTGGCCTGTTAAGCCTGGCGATCGTCCTGAGTGCGATCAACTTGACATCGGTAATGGCTGGCGGCTGGCTTGTGAGCGCCGGTGTTGAGGGGCCATGGAACACACCACGAACTTCCGCACGGAACGATGTGGCGCTGTACCCGACACTGATCCCGTGGATGATTGCAGGGATTCCGGGCGTCGTTATCCACCTTCGTAGAGTGCTCCATCTCAATCGTCGGGAGCGCTCCCGAAGGAATGCCCTAGAGCCACTATGGAAGTCACTGACGGATACTGCGCCGGAGTACCGTCTCGCAATTCCTAATGGTGGTGTCGGTGCGCTACCCAGCACCACGGAGCGAGAGCATCGAGTCCGCACGGAGATTGAGGACATCATTTTCGCGGTGTCGAGGTTCCTACCGGCGAACCGGGAGTGGCCTGTATCGGCGGCGGGCCGTGCGGCAGTGCTGGATGAAGCGTGCGCGCTGTATCAAGCGGCAGACTCGACGAGCGCTGTACGGAACGGCTTTGGTGTGCGTCCAGAGTGGGCTACCGATGACGACGCTGTGGATGAAGTGGCCAGAGCTTGGGTCGGTCGACCGAAGCCCCCGCCGCTCAACGCGTCGAGGGAGGTGCCTTCATTGCGGCGAGGGCGGCGCGGAGCTTCGGTATGAGGCGGGGGTCTTGGTCGACATTGCGCGTGGCTATGTGTTGAATTCCAAGGGTTCGAGCTTCGATCATAAGGTCTAGACGATCGTGAAAGTCGAGAATCCGCGCGCGAACGGCGTCGTCGACGACGGCGTTATCCGGGGTGAGATAAACCGGGTCTAGAAGACCGAGGACGCGGCCAATCGCTGCCAACTGCTGATGATTCAGGCCCGAAGGTTGGCCGCTTCTGGCCGCCGCTACGGCGACAGCAGATACGCCATGATCGGCCGTGCGGATCGCGATTTGCGTGTCAGTGAGCGGCTGCTCTGAGCGCTGGTGGGAGAAGTCTATGAGGCGGTTAAGCCGGTCACTCAGAGGGGGAACAAACACTTGTAGAGTCTCCTGGAGTTTCAGACACGTTCAGTGTTGCTAACGTACCTGCGCATGAATCGGTCGTCGTCACCAGGTTCTCGCGCTGTGTCGTATCCAGCGAGCCATCTCAGATAGCGAAGGTCTTCGATGTCCGATGGGGTTCCGGCCGCCGGTGGCGATCGGAGATGTTCGTCCAAGACGAGAACGAGGTCGGGAAGAGTTCCTTCATGTCTTGCGATCTCGGCCTGACGGATAAACCAGGAACGCGTAAGACGGTCGATGGCCCACCGAAGCTCGTCGATCGATTTCCGCTCGCTGTCCGAGGTCGGTTCGATGTCGTCGAGAACCTTCCCTTTACGCGTTAGATCAGCGAGTGCGTCAGTGCGCAAAAAGACACCGAATTCGTGTCCGGTGACGGGGTTCTCGGGGCGTCGGTGGTGGCGCGTGGGAGAAAGAGGTCCGTCGGGGTCGGGAACGTGCCCACGTTGGGTAGCAGAGGGATAACCGCCGCGTTCGGTGGGCTCTCCGCCCTGGAAAGTTCGCGCCGCGCTGCCTGGGGCCCATTGAAGTGGATCATCGAGTTTTCCCAAGGTGACGAAGTCTGGACCTGGGGTGTCACCGTGTTCGAGGCGGCGAAGTGTGAGGTCGCTCGGTCCACCGGCGGCGCGGACATCTCGTTGAGACATTCCAAGCTCGCGTCGCCGCTCCAACAGAATGCGCGCGAAGCGCTCCGGATCACCCACGGCTCGAACTTTAGGCGTTCGCCGTTGTCGTGGATGTGCGCCACGTCGTGAATCGTCATACTGTCGTCGCATTATCGTCATAGTTTCGCATACTGTCAGCTAAACAGGGCTTCAAAGTGCCGCACTAATGACGAATAGATAGCGATTCATTGCCTTACATAAAGCGAACTTAGTGTGTAGCATCACCATGCGACATGGAGTATCGGAAGCCGCACACAGGGGAGCGCGATCAGATGAACGAGCACACGCAAGGGCCGGTGAGCGCACGCGGGATCAATGCCGCCGCAGTGGGGACCCTGCCTGAGTGTGAGCCGGATCGTTCGTTTGCTCATTTTGAGCGGCTAGCGGTGATGATGGGGTTGCCAACACCGGATGGTGGTTGGCGTTACCTGCGTGATGTTGGGTAGCGCATCCCGATCGACACATCGCCTCTTTTGGGTTGAGGCCTGGCGCTAGCTGGTGGCTGCTGTCCATCGGGCTTGGTAGCGGTTGTGGTCTTGCTCGGTAATTTCAGTGAGGTCGTCGAGTAACCAGGTGAGGTAGCGGCGATCGTCGCTGGTGTCGGGGAATGCGCTGGCTTGCATTCTGATGAGCCCTGCCAGGTAGGTCTTTTGGGTGGCGTCGTTTGCTGCGGCGCGTTCGAGCAGTGCGATGGCGTAGGCGGTGAATAGTTGCCCGGCCGCGTCTGCGATGTTGTGGCGTGCGTCGGCGTTGTCGCTGTTGTTGAGGAGCGTGGTGATCGCGCTGAATGCGGCGGTGAGTGCGTCGACGGGGACCGGGATGGTGGTGGCGTCGTGGTCGCGGTGTGCCCTGTTTGGGGTGAGGGTGGTGGGTGTGGCTCCACCACCGAAGGCGCGGATTAGTCCGTCTTCTTCGATGTCGAGCGCGTGGGCGAGTTTGATGAGGGTGTTCGCGCGGGTGCTGGTGCTGCGGCCGGTTTCGAGTAGTGAGATGGTGCGCACGGCGACGCCGGATCGGTCGGCGAGTTCTGGTTGCGTGAGTTTCGCGGCTCTGCGCGCGGCACGCAAGTAGTCGCCTGCGGCGTTGGTGGGGGCCTCATCGTTTGTCATGGCCCTATTACTTTCGCACGCGGTTAGGGAAGTGTGTTGAACCGCCGTGTTGTGCCGTCGACGATGACCCAGAATCCGCCGACCTCGACTTCGCGTACTTCGTCGGGGTGGATGCGGTAGGTGTGCTGGGCGCGTGAGGATTTCAGGCCGCCTTCGGGGTCTGCGCTGGATTCGAGGTGCATGGTGGTTCCGGCGAGTCGGACGATGGCTTCGGGGTCGGGTGAGCGACCGACGATGAGTGCGGCTCCGGTGGTGAGCATGCGGGATTGGGTGTTGGGGTCGTTGGAGAATCCGGCGACGCCCTGCCCGGCCAGGACGAGTCCCATGTTGGCGGATCGTGCGGTTTCGTGGAGCATCGAGACGGTCACGGCGGCGTCGTCGTTCGCGCCGATCATTTGGGGGAACTCGTCGACCACGCAGAGGAATGGTGCGTTTTTGCCGCGGGTCTCCATGCGGTTTTGCATGTGTTGTCGTAGAGCGACGAGCAAGAGTTCGGCGAATGCTTTGTCGACGGGGTCGGTGGCTGGGAACAGTCGTAGCGTGCTGAGTTGGCGGCCGCGTTCGAGGGTGGCGTAACTCCATCCGGTGGTGTTGTCGGTGGTGATGTGGCGTTGGATGGCGCGCACTGCGTTGACGACTTCGTTGAGGACTTCATCGCCGTCGGTGCCCCCGGCCTTGGTGGGGTTGAGAAGTGCTCGTTTGGCTCTGGTGGGGTCGGGTAGGAGGTCGGGGGTGTGGAACAGGCGCTCGATGTCGTCGATGCTTTCCACTGGTTGAGTGAGGTGGTCGTCGAGGACGTAGCCGAGGATTTGTCGACGGCGTTCTTCGTAGTAGCGGTCTGCGCCGGTGGCGGGTGGGAACAGTGCGAGGATGCGTGCGCGGAGGTCTCGCACGTGGTGGGTGTCGAAGAGTCGGAAACCTCCATCGAGGATGACGGCGTGGGAGTGGGGTGGCCGTTTGCGTGCGTTGTTGACGAGTTTTTCGGTGTCCTCGGGGTCGCCTTTGTTGTCGATGAACAGGGCGGGCCAGCCGTGGGCGGCGGCGCAGAGTAGGAGACCGAACAGCAAGAAACTCTTTCCGGATCCGGAGGCTGCGATGACCAGAGCGCGCAGTGTTCCGGCTTTGTCGGGGAGCACGAGCCAGTGGTCGGTGGGGTCGGTCCAGTCGGTGAGGATGCGTTGGTGGTCGCGGGTGGTGAGCAGGTCGCGGTTGATCGCACCGTAGGCGTACTGGTTGCCGATTGCGTGGGGTGCGAGGGTGGTGTTTGCGGTGAGGGTGGGTCGGGCGCGTGCGGTGTCGAGCTCGACACCGATGGTGCGGGTTGCTCCGACGGCCTCGGCGCGGCGGATGGCGCGCACTACGCGAGCGGTGAGTGTTTCGTCGGGCAGGAGGCGATCGCGGGCCAGGCGGCGCAGCCGCCACCGGCCTCCGAGGAACGCCCACATGCCGATGCAGACGCCGAGGGCGGTCCAGACCAGCGCCCAGAGCGGGGTGTGGAAGTAGAGCAGTGTCGGGTTGGTGTCGTCGTAGCGTGCGGCGGCGATGAGACTGATACCGGCGGCGGCGAGGGTGATGGCGGTGGCGATCCCGACGAGGATGCGGTCGGGTTGCCATGCCCAGAACCAGACTCGGGTGGTCCACCACAGCGGTGAGCGCCCGACGATGTAGCCGGTGATCGCGGCGATTTCACCGAGGCTGATGAGTACGGCGGCGGTGATGGCCGATCCGGTGGTGGCTTGCTCGGTGAGGATGACGTAGATGGCCCCGGCGATGGGGAGCACGAGCAGCGCGAAGGTGGTTAGCGGCGCGAGGGGAATGGTGGGTCCGCCGGGCGGTGGTGGCTTAGGCAAGGCCGAGTTCTTTCTGTCGTCGGTGAATGTTGGTGACGGTGGCGGTGTCGCCGGATACCTCGGCGCGTTGCAGACGTTGGTCCATGACAGCGCGGGCGGCGCGTCGATCGGCGTCGGTGAGTGCGTCAGGGTCGACCGGGACGCGGAAGTTGAGGAACGCACTGTCGGGGAAGTTGCGTTCTGGTGCGGTGCTAGTCCGCGGTTCGGCCGTGTTCGCCGGGGCGGCGGGTGCCGGTCGTCGGGGTGGATCGGTAGTGGTGTCACCGATGGCGAGTTGATGCGGTGCCGGGGCAGTGGTCCGTAACTCGGTCACCGCTCGGGTGAGTACATCGTTGTCGATGTCCTGGTTCCATTTCGCGACCGCCGAGGCGGTGCCGCGTAACGCATCCGCTGTGCCGGTCCTGGTGGCGACCTCGCTGATGTAGCGCATGGTGTCGGTGGTGCCGACGTAGAGGACACCGTTGTATCGATGTGGCACCCGACCATGACCGAGCAGGATTTGGCGGGTCCGTGCGATCGTTTTCCGGGTCATCTCGACCTCGACACCGATGCGGCGGCCGTCCTCGTCGGTGAGGATGCCGTCGGCCAGGTGCTCGTTGCGATCGGCCACGTCACGTTCCCACGACCACCCGCATTCCATGGCCACCGCCGACACGCGAGACACGATCAGGTCGTGGCCCAGTGTTCGGGGGGAAAGCACTGTGCCGGTGGCGATGACGACGCGGGTGGTGTGTGGCCGGTCAGCCACCGAGGCCAGCCCTGCATCGACGAGCGTGCGGATGACGCGCTGCACGGTGCGCACACTGGCTGCCCGCCCATGGGCAAGACACACCCGCCGGATCGACTCTGGATCGGCGACGCGAACGATGTAGAGCCAGTGGGCTACGGGGGCGGCTGTGGGGCCAACGAGTGCAGCGAGTGGGCCGAGTGTGTCGCTCATACAGCGCTGACCTCCGAGATGAGAGAAGCCGTCGGGCATAGACATAGACGGGTGCTCGACGGGCACGGATGGACTAATCCGGCCGGGACCGCGACCCGCCCGCTGACACCGGACAATGGCCTGCCGCGCTTTTTGGCCGGCCATTGACCGATCAGCGCACCCGCTGCGCGCGCCGCCGGAGGCGGCACCGCGCCGGGCGTTCTTCCCGGCGCAGAGAAGCGGAGCAGGCGAAGCCTGCACGCACCGCCGCGAAGCGGTGGGCGTGGGGCGGATGCCCCACGAGTCTGTGTCTTTGCCGGTGTGGGTGAGGGGGATGCTGATGACGGGGATTCACCTGACTGTGAGGACCACCGATCGTTCCTGTGACCACTGCACTGATCCCGGCTGGTACTCACACTCTCCCCGTCATCCATACCCCAATACCCACACCGTCTTCTCTTTTCTCTTCTCTCTTTTCTCTTCTGACACTCCATCTCTCGCTGCACTCGATGCCTAATAGCCCGCCTGCTCCCTTTCCTGACCAAATGCACACGCAGTGGGTGTTTGGTCAGGAAAGGGAGCAGGCGGGCGGGCAACACAAAAGTGCTGGTCAGCGAGAGATGGAGTGTCGCCGCGCTGGCGCGGCCCTGACGCAGCCGCGTCACGTGCGCGGCAAGCACGCGCCAGGTAGACGACAGTCTCGCGCCATGTTTGTTCACAAGCAGCAGGGTACTACCTGACACGCACTTTGTGCGATTCCGCGCAGTTTCTGCATGCTCTTTGTTGCGTGTTCGCGGTACGCTGTCGCCATGACAAGCACCGCAACGAAGTCCGATGTCCGCCACCTTCTGACCGAAGATATCGACGCGCAGATCGCAGAGCTGCGCGCCAAAAAGACCAAACTCGCTGCCGCCGGAAGGGCACTCGTCGCAGCGGCCGATGAGGTCGACGCGCGCAAAGCAGCGGTGAAGGACGCCGAGAAAGCATTCGGCGACCGACGCCAAGACCTGATCGACCTCGGTATGAAACCGCGTGATGTCTCGCGGTTGCTCAAAGAGCTACGCGCAACAGATAGCGTGCCGTCGCAGTCTTCGTCGGCCGTCGAGCAGATCGACCGTGACGGCGTCAATGAGTCGTCGGTCGATGCGGTGACCGACGCCGTCGACGCGGAGCAAGGCGGCCAGTGGTGACCTTCGGTGAGCGTCTGCGGTCTCGACTACTCGTGATGGCTACTGGACTCGTCGGGGTCGCTAGTGTGGCTCTTATCTTCCTTGCGGGATGCACGGCCGTATCCGCTTGGGGGGATAGCCCACAGCAGTCCGACGCGCGCACCGGACCGTACACAGTGGTGCATATCAGCGACGGCGACACTGTCTCGATCGATGACCACGGCGCAATCAAGTCCGTGAGGCTAGTGGGCGTGGATACGCCAGAAACGAAGCGTCCCAACACTGCTGTTCAGTGTTTCGGGCGCGAAGCGTCGGCATTCACCGAACGGACACTGCTCGGGCAAAACGTGTGGCTCGAACGTGACGCTGTAGCAGGAAATCAGGACCGCTACGGCCGCGAGCTGGGCTACCTGTGGTTGGAAAACGGAACTCTTTTCAACCGGCTACTGATCAGTCAGGGCTACGGTCGCGAGTACGACTACCAAGATCAGAACTATAAGTATCGGAACGAATTTCGGGAGGCAGAGAACATGGCCAGAGCCAATTCCGCCGGGCTGTGGGCCTCATGCTGACCCGACATGTCACACTGCCATGCGATATTCAGGCCGTACCACCCCGCGCCGCACAGAAAGGATTCGCACGATGTCTCGCCGCCGCCCACCGCAACGGACCTCGTTTCTCGACGGCTTTGCCACCATTGCCTTCGTGATCTTCGTTGGGCTGTTGGTCCTGGCAATGCTCGCCGGATAGCAACAGTCGACCGCCGTCCCCCGACAGGTGAGAGCGGTACCGCTGTCACTCATCTCCAACAGAAAGAGGATTGATCATGAGTGCAATCGAGGCTGCGGTGACAACTGCACATGAGCAGCTGAATGTCGCCGTATCTCTTGTGCGAGACGGTGAGAATGAGGCTGCATCAGTCAAAGCCCAAGCCAAAGCGCAAGTCGCAACGGCGTACGCGACGCTGGCTCTCGTCGAGGAAATGCGCCATGTCCTCGACGCCCTGGAGTCGATCAAAAAGCGCTTGTAATGCGCGGGGAGGCCGTCCTACATGCGGCAACCGAGGTTGACTATCCCGCCGATCGTGGAGAGGGGATGGTTCATGCGTTGGTGGTCGTCGAGTGGGAACATGACGAGGTATTTGGTGCAGGCACGGTATGGCGTGCGACTTTCGATCGCCCGCCGTTTCGTCTCGATGGTGAAGCCGACGGGTTCCTTTCTCTGGATGCGGTGGTCGCGGTGGCCACGCACCGCCACGAGCAGAACCTCACTGACCGATGATCGCTCTGCGTCGAAGCACCACACGCCCAAACGTGATCAGACACCGGATCAGTGGCAACCGAGTACGCGAGGGCGGCAGCGCAGCGTAGCGGAGTTGATTGGTCGGAGTTCAACAAGAAGCCGCCCCCAACCTTGTCGGTTGGGGGCGGCTTTCTCGACCCAAAGGTTGGTTTACACCATGGGGACTTTGAGTTGCCAGTAGCCGAGGTCGGCGCGGTAGGAGCACTGTAGGGGGAGGTTGGGTTGTTGCGGCGCGTGGCCGAGTGCGCGGCGGCCGTCCTCGCAGCCGCTCGCGCTGGTGTAGTAGCCGCAGTCCCAGAACATTCCGTTGGCAACGCATGGTTGCGCGGGTTGGGTGATGGTCGCATGTGCCGCCAGCGCGGGTGTACTCAGTGATGCCGCGCATGCGAGGGCCGCGATGATCGCGGCCCGGTTTCGGGTGGTGTTGGTCATGGGTGTGTCTCCTGGATCGGTCGTGGTTGCGGTGTTCAGTAGCGCTCTGGTCGTGTGGTGCAGAGCCGGGTGTATCCGCCGGTGAGTCCTCCGATCACGGCGGCGGTGAGCGCGAAGAGTGCCGCGATGCCGATGGTTGTTTGCCAGGGTCCGGTGGACAGGATCGTGAGGAATCCGATTGCTCCGATGAGCGTCGTTATGGCCGTGAAGAACATGCCGGTGCGTGCGGTGAGGGTGAGAAGAATCCACATGGTTCCGGCCGCGACGATGGCGCTGGCACCGGCCAGCCATGCCGCTGTGGCGGGGGAGTGCTCGGGTCGGATGAGGTTGCGATCGAGCCAGTAGGTATCGGGTATCCAGGTGGCGATGGTGTTGACCAGGAGCACACCGAGGTATGCCAGCAGCGCGGCGACGATGGCCGCGACGACGGCGCTGCCCACATACTTGGGGAGGTCAACACCAAGGTCGACGGGTTGACGTTTGGGGGCGGGCGGCTGGTAGGCGCTGTCCCCGGTGGTGTTGTCGTAGTGCGGTTCTGAGGGTTCGGCGGCGTAGGCGGGGTACTGCTCGGAGTAGGCGAGGGTGGAGGGGGCCTGCCGCGCTTTTTGGCCGGCCACCGGATCGGTGCTGCGTGGGGCGATGTACGCGGTGGGGTCGTTGGGGTTCGTCATCTGTGTGTCGCTTTCTGCGTCGTCGACCGGGTCGGTGATGGCTGGTTAGGTGAGGCCGAGGGGTTGGAACTGGGCCACGAGCCATTGGCCCGCTTGTTTCTGGGTGGTGATGAGGACGGCAAAACTCCATTGGTGCAGTGTTTTTCCTCCTGGTGTGTTGACCTCGATCCGGGTGGCGACTTTGCGGTGCCATTGGTCGGTGGTGTCGTCGGGGTGTTCCTCGGCGCCGACGGCGGCGGTCACGGTGGTGCGTGCCGACTGCTGGTGCCAGTCGTCCCAGAGCCGGTAGTTGATGAAGGGCTCGGGTGGGATGGCCCTGAGTTGGGCGGCAAGTGCAGCGTTGAGCAGCGGTACGGCGCGGTCGACGGCGTCACGCGGGTCGGTGTCGGTGGTGAATCGCCACCCGTACATGGCGCGCACGGCGGCCAGTGCCACGTCCTCGGCGTTGGTGGCGTCGACACCGAGGCTGGTGGGGTAGGGCAGGCTCGGCGGTGTGATGGACATTGATGAGGTGGCGTCGAGGTCGTCGAGGTGGTCGTGTCCGTCGTGGTTGTCTTGAGCGCAGGCGACCGCGCCGAAGGTCAGGGCGAGTAGGGCAGCCAGAGACGCAATCTTTCGAATCATGGTGTCACCGTTCATGGTTGTGCCTGCTGTTGTTGGTTTCCTGCGGGCATCTGTCCGGTGGGCCCGATGTTGTCGGGGATTCGGCGGATCATGACGACTTCGCCACCGCCGGAGACGGGGGTGACGAGGACGGGTACCCCGGATTGTTGGGCCTGGACGATCTGCCCATTGCCGATATACATGCCGACGTGGGAGGCCTGGGTGCGGTCGCCGTTGTAGAGGATGATGTCGCCGGGTTGCAGTGATTTTTGGTCCGGTACTTCGATTCCGACGGCGAGCTGGCCGGGGTTTCCGGGATCACCGGTGTAGTGGGGGAGTCCGATCTTTCCGCCGGAGGCTTGCAGGTATGCCCACCGGATGAGTCCGGAGCAGTCGTAGGAGTCGGGGCCTTCGGCTCCCCACACGTAGGGTTTGCCGCGTTGGGACATCGCCGCTGCAACAGCCTTTTTGGCGAGGTTTCCGGCCGGTCCAGCGGGTAGGTCACCGGTGCCGGTGGTGCCACAGGATGCCCCGGCCCCGGCCGCGCCCGACGAGGATGCACCGTAGGTGCGTAGCAGGGCGATGGCGTCGGCCATGCGTGCGGCGTACTTGCCGCGCAGGTCTTCGCGTGGGTTTTGCACGTTCGCGGCGAGTTCGCCTGCGTCGGCGGTGCGCCATCCCGGCTGTTTTTCAACGCCGTCGTAGTAGGCGTTGATTTGCCAGATGGGGTCCATAGCGGTCTTGATGTCGACGCCGACGCTGTAGGTGGAGCGGCGTTGCTGGAAGATGCCGACGCTGTCGTAGTCGCCGACTGCGACACCGTCGTTGGGATAGTTCTTGGACTCGGGTACTGCTTCGGAGGCGAGATTGCGCATGTTGGACTCGACGAGTCCCACGGCCAGCCCTGAGTTGATGACGCTGTCAGGGAGCTTGCGCTGATGCCCCACGTCGATGATCTGTCGTGCTCGGAGTGCGGTGACATCGCCGCCGTCTGCTGGCGGGCCTCGTGGGGTGTTGGGTTGCTGTGCGGGTGCGCTACCGCCAGGGGCGTCGTTGGCCTTTTGCAGCCATGGTGCGGGGTCTTCGCTCTGCCCGCCGGTCAGGCGGCCGCCGGGCCACACCTCGAAATGGAGGTGTGCGCCGGTTGATTGGCCGTTGTTGCCGATGAGGCCGATACGCTGTCCGGCGGTGACACGGTCGCCGGTTTTGACGAGCACGCCGTTGTCCCACATGTGGCCGTAGACGGTTGAATACGATTTGCCGTCGATGGTGTGGTCGATGACGATCCAGTTGCCGAAGCCGTCGGCAGGTCCAGCGTCGGCGACCGTGCCATCGGTGTAGGCGTAGATCGGGGTTCCCTCGGGCCCGGCAATGTCGATCCCTCGGTGCAGGACGCCGTCACGCATGCCGTAGGGGGAACTGATCTGCGTGGCGTTTTTGTCGCTGGGGTAGGCCACGCCACCGGACACGACCGCTGAGGATGCTCCTGACGACGAGGTGGGTCCGCAGTCAGCGGAGTTGTTGTCGGAATCGACCTTCATGGCGATCGCGACGGCGAGGACGGCGATAATCGCCATGATCTTTTCTTTGTGCCGCCAGGCGAGAAGGAAGACCGAAATGGTTCCGCTGATCATGAGCGGTCAGACGGCGGCGGTGTCGCGACGCACGGCGGACAGACGGGCCGAGGTGTTGTGCAGGCGGCGTTGGGATTCGGGGACGTGGACCTTGAACGGGATACCCGCGCCGTCGTCCTCGGAGAGCTTCATGATGAAGTGACCGAGACCGGGAGCCTGACGGCGTTGGGCTCCCTGGTCGGATGAATGCAGACCGTGTGCCCGCCCCCATGAGGTGAACATGGCAATCTCGGCGTCGGTGAAGTTCTCGTAGTCGGCGAGCCGAAGCCGTTCTTTGCGGCCGACGCGGCCGTAGAACCGCACCTGGCACTTTTCAAAGATGGCTTGGGCGGTGTCGGCTTGCGAGGCGTCGACCGATCCGGCGAAGTCAGACACGCTGTGCGTCATCGAGGTGATCGTTGTGCCCTTGGTGCGGTTGGTACGGCTCTCTCGGTTGAGAATGTCGAGCACGATGTCTCCGGCACCGAGTACCTGCCACAGCTCTTCGAGGTAGAGGTCGAACACGCGGGCCCGCGCCTTCCCGGCGTCGGAGAGTGCGTGTGCGGCAGTGACAGCGGCATAGCTTTCGGTCCAGCCGAGAGCGATCGCGGCACCTCGAGCGTCTTTGTCGCCCTCGGGCACTCGCGACACGTCGATATCGATGCCGGTGGAGTCGGTGTCGAGGGGGTGGGTGGTCTGGCCAGAGAACATGCGCCCAAACAGCGACGACGGCGACACCATGGCGCGCACGGACCCGATGAGGCGGTGTGCTGCGGCGTGGTACTCGTCAACGCTGCGAGCCACAGCCTTGTGCATCATCTCGGCCGTCGGCGTTTCGAGCAGCTCGTCGAGGTGTTTGAGCTCGGGAGCAAAATCCGCGGCCTGGGTGGGATTGGAGTTGAGGTGTCGGATCGCCTCGTCGAGGATCGCTCCCTCAACATCTCCGATCGGCTGGTTACCGCGCTGCAACCGGATCAAGGTCTTCATATTGAGCAACTGCGATTGCAGCATGTCAGCACGCAACGTCTCTTGTTTGTCGCCGCTCAGGAGTAGTGCGGCTCGTCCCATCGCGCCAGGTGCGAGGGGATTGATGATGTCTCGGTTCATGCGGATGATCTGGCCGCCGAACCGCTCGATGCGCTCAGCGTGGTCGGGTTTGATGTCGGCGGCGGCGATCGGGCAGCGGCCGGTGGCAATGGCATAGGTCATCAATCGTGCTGCAAGAGTGGACTTTCCACTTCCGTTGGTGGCGATGATGATGGTCACCGGGGCGGTGATGAGTCCAGCGTTGAACCAGTCGAGTTGATCGAAATGGACGGGCCGCTGGTGGATGAGGTGGTGACCCAGGGGGGCACCGATGATGGGGGAGTCACCGCCGATGGTCCAGGGCCACAGTCCCGGCATTTGCCGGGTGGAGCCCTCGATGATGATGCCGGGAGTACGTGCGGGTAGCACCCGGCCACCGCCGAGGCCGCTGACTCCCCGGCGGGTCAGGCCATCAACAGCGGCGTGGTCAGCACTGATGGTGGTGGCCTTGGCCAATTGTCGGAGTTGCTGGCCACGCCACCACCGTTTGATGCCGTGGGCGTCGGCTCGCTCGCGGGTGTAGCGGTCGACGAGGTCGTCGAGTTCTTCTGGTGTCAAAGCCATCTCGGGGACTACTTTCCGCTCTTGCCGGTCGGGGGGATGAGACCTATTCCGAGGCCGTATTGGAATGTGGAGGCCTGATGCCAGGCAGCGGGCCGAACACGCAGTGAGCATTGAGTGGCCATGTCAGACACGATGGAATCAACTGTGGCGGTGTCTGTTTCGGCCGTGGTGGTGACGGTGATGATCATGGCTTGGGCGATCCATCCGGCACCTCGCGAGACTTCGTCGCGAGATTGGGTGACGGCGTCGAGCCGGTTGAGGGCGTCCACATCGTGGATGCCTCGTTTGAGGCGCTGGCTCGCCCGCATCGCGTCGCGTTGCTGGTTCTCGACGATGCTGCGCGCGTTGGGCGCGGTCTCAGGACGGTAGAGCAGGGTGACCCGTTTGCGAGGGATTCGCGGATTGACTTCTAGGAGTGGATGCAGAATGTAGTCCGAGACACCATCTTTGGGCCATTCCCAGACCACGTAGCTGGCGGAGGTCGCGGTCTCGTGTTCGTAGTCGAGGCGGCGTTCGTTCGCGGCGATGGGGCCGACGTTGCGCCAGTCGAGGCCATGGGGTTTGCCGGTAGCGCGGAGGTCGTCGAAGTCGACCTGGGTGGAGGGATCGTAGGAGCGTCGGACGAACTCGATGATTTCTTCGGCGCGCAGTATCCGGCAGTCCATGTCGCAGGCATGAATGTCGGCGGTGATGGGGTGGAATCGTCGAGCGATTTCCACGATGCGGTCTTTCCAGTCGCCGGTGTAGGCGAAGGAGATAGCGACTCGATGTTGGGCGTCGTAGCTGTCGGCGGGTAGTTCCTCTTCGACCTCACGGATATCGTCGGCGGCCGCGATCGGTGCGTCGTCGTGGAGTGCGGTTTCCAGGGCGATGAGCTGGCGCAAACCGGTGGAGGGGTAGCCGTCGATGGTCGCGGCCGCGAACGCGATGTCGCCGTACTGTCCGAGGTCACGTTGCCAGACACCCCAGAAGGCCACCATGCGGTCGCGGTCGTCTGAGTCGATGTTTTCTTCGCCGATGGGGTCGACACGCCAGATCACGGTGATGGTGTGTTGCTTGGTGTCGACGAGTAGACCGACTTCAATGCCCTCGACAGTGAGATAGCTGTGTAGCTCGACGTGCGCACCGTAGCCGGGCAAGGGAGCGCCGCCCAATGGGCTCAGAACGCCAGCACGGTACTTCGTTTCGCCGCGCAGACGGGCGGCGGTGAAACGGCTGGAGTCGATGAGTCGTTCGTAAACCGAGATACCCTGGACACGCCATGCGCTACCGGCGATGAGCACGATGCCGATACCGGCCACGATGCAGCCGGGGAGTACTCCGGCGAAGCGGACCAGTCCCATGGACACGGCGGCGAGGGCGATGACGGCGTAGGTGGCTTTCGCATCGAGTCCCCAGTGTCCGGTGGATTCACGAGAGGACCAGTTGCCGTAGGTGTTTTCGGTAGCGACCTGTTGAGTCATGTGGGCTATCTCCGTCCGATGTAGTGGGTGCCGAGATTGCGTCGGGCGATGCTCTTGGCGTTGTTGCGGCGATCCCCGCCAGCGCTACGCGCTGAGCTGACGGTGGAGCGCGGGGAGGCCGTGGGAGGCCGTGATGATCGGGGCGAGCCAGCGCCGGGAGTCGTTGAGCTGTCGCGACCGGGTCCGGGTTGTGCTGGCGCACTTTGGGAGCCGCCGCCGTGGCGGCCTCCGGCGGCACCGGGTGCGCTGCCTGAGGTGTCGCGGCCGCCGCCCGCACCATTGGTGGCAGCGTGGCGGGGCGTTCCTTTATCCCCACCGCCGCCAGCAGACGAGGACTGTCCCGACGAGCTGCGCGGTGATGCAGAGGCGGCCGCTGACCGTGGTCCGCCACCTCCGGACCCGCCGCCGCTCTTGCCGCCTCCGCGTGCTGCGGTGGCTGCTGCGGGAGCGAAACGACCGCCGCCACCAGCGCCGCCGCCACCGCCGCGTGGGGGCGTCGGGCTGGTGCCGCTGGGCCGTCCGCCGCCACCTTTGCCGCCGCCGCCCATTCGGCCAGCAGCTCCGGCAGCGCCGCGCATGGTTTTTCCGCCGAGCCGACTGGCTACGCGGCCACCACCGACGAGCGCGGCGACCCCGGCGAGTCCGCTGACGCGGCCGTGGACACTGCCGCCGACGCCGACCAGCGCGAGAAGCGTGGGCATGCACAGGATGGGCGAGACGTAGAGCAGGACGGCGATAAACACATCCGAGGCGTCGGAGGTGTCCGACAGCGGGTAGCTCATGGCCAGGGCGAACGCTCCGGCGCAGATCGGTTTGAACGCGAGCATCGCCACCAGGAGTTTCATCACCTGGTTGTAGGTCGATTGTCCGCCCTCGGTGCCGCTGGATGCGGCCGCCAGCGGCAGCATTGCCGTGCCGAAGGCCAGGTAGAACAGGCGCAGGAATAGTTGGATCAGGAGGTCGAGACAGCCTAAGACCGCGATCAGGGCGATGATGACGAGCAGCAGGGATGAGCCGTCAAAGTTGTCGGCGTCAATGGTGCCGATTTTCTTTTTGACCTCGTCGGTGACCTGAGTGACGCGGTCGCCGGTGTCGTCGTAAATCCAGGCGGCGAAGATGTCAGATGCTCGGGCGAGCAAGATGACCACGGTGGCTGCGCCGAGAGAGGTGGCGAGCGCACGGATCGAGACGGAGATGCCTGATGTGACCGCACCCTGGCCACCGGTCCACTGCGCAACAGCCAGCCGCCCGCCGACATAGACGATCGAGAAGAACAGGAATGCCGATTGGAGCTGGTAGGTGTAGTCGGTGGCCCACTCGATCATCGAGGTAAAGGCGTTCGCGTCGAGATTGGTCTTTTCGGCCGTGAAGAACGTCATGACGTACTTCATGAGCGAGATCAGCGCATACAGGATGGCGTTGACGATGCGCGAGAGAAGTCCTTTGGCAGCCTCTTCGGCTTTGTCTCCCAAGTTGTCCCACGGCCAGGCGGCTGCTTGACCGGCTCCCAGACACGTCGCCAAGGCGGCGATCGCCCCGATGACAAGGACTGCCGCAACGAGACGGCCGGTGCGGCGGGTCACCATGAGAACTCGGCGTCGATGGGTCGTTCTGTGGGGTCGTCGACGGTCTTCCAATACTGGGCGAATCCGTCGGCAGTAGCTTTCCAGTCCTGGGCAGATTCATCCCAGACGAGCGGAAAGTCCCACGTCACTTTGTATTTGGGGGAGTAGAACCGTACTGCTGCGCGACTGTCGTTGTCGGTGAGGGTGGCGGCAACATCGAGGTCTACTCGGCGCACGGCCGCACTGCGGAAACACTGAGCAGCGTTCTTCCAGTTCGATGCGCGCACGCCTGCGCGAGGATCACGGACCTCGGAGCTGCGCACGAAACTGCGGTCACCGCCGCCGACGAGGTAGGCGCTGGTGAATTCCTCACGGTCGGGCATGACCTCGAACAGGATCGCAATAGACCAGGCGGCGAGAGCTGCGCCTTTGTCTGTGCGTGACCACCCTGACGGCCAGCCACCCTGTGTGCGTGTGGTGGGGCCAGCGTCGGCCGAGAATGCGAGAGCCTGGCACCCTACGGCCTGCCACATCACTGGCCCGTCGAGCTGCGTATTGGGCGGTAGCAGTTCACCTTTCGGGTTGTTTGGTACTTCTGTGAAGGGGACGCCCGATGCGTCGGATTCCAGGACAGGCTCGGTAAACCGCTGGGTGATCCATTTCTCGGGTAGCGGAGTGAGTGGCGCGACGGTGCCGGTCACCGCGCCGGACGGTGTCGGGGCGTCGGGACTGTTGTCGTCGCTACCGCATCCGGTGACCAGCCCGGCCAAAAGGCCGACCAAAACACCTACTGTGACAGCCGATCGTCGAAGGATACGCAACGGATCGTCCTCTCCTTGAATAGTGTTGATGCGTAACGTTTTTGGTGATACCTAGAGCGATGTAGAGCCGGTCAGTGTGTCTCGGCGACTGCTTCTGTCCAGGGCTGGCTCATTCGCTGGCCGCCTTCGCGAGCAGCGAGTCGAGGCGGATTTCCCGCCATTCGCGGTAGCCGGGTGCGCGGGTCAGTGCTATCGCTGGGTTCTGTTCCGTGTGCTCAACATTGACGACGACGCGGGCGGTGTTTGCTTCCTTGGCTACGTCCTCGGCGGCCAGGTCGGGGTGCGTGGTGAGGATCGTGAGGGCGATCGCGTCGGCGTTGATCTTCTGTCGCAGTTTGCCTGCGAGAAAGATCGCCTTCTGTGCGGCGGACTTCTCGGCGCTGAGGTCGTCGCCCTCGATGTAGGTCTTGTCTTTGGGATGGAAAGTCCCGTACCACGATTGGCGGTCATCCTCGGGGTGGCAGACGGCAAAGCTGCCGGTCTCGGCATCACCGGCGATGCACAGGACTACGGTCGGCGCGGTGGTGGCGGCGGTGGCGAGAGCTTCGGTCTCGCGTGCGGTGACAGCGTCGCGGAGGTCGTCGTAGTCGATGTCGAGTTGTTTGCGCAGTTCGGCTTTGACTTTGACCCATTGGCTCGCGGGGTCGGTCAGGTCGTGTTCTTCGGCCCATGCGCGGATTTCGCGGTGGGTAGTCGCGGCGCGGAGCGTGTCGGCGTGGTCGCTGACGGCGGATTCGGCGCGGTCCCATTGGGTCTTAGCGTCGGTCATGGTGTTCTCCTGGGGGTGTGGGGAGCTGGTTGGGGGTGTTGTGGTTAGAGCGCGATGTGGTCGCTGACGGCGGCCTCGGTGATGTGCTGGTCGAGAGCGACGAGATAGAAGTCGCGGACGGATCGGATTCCGTGGGCGTAGAGCTTGTTGGTGTCGGGGTGCTCGATGACGGCTGCGAGGACTTCGTTGTGCAGGGCGTCGGGGATGGAGAAGTTGACGCGCTGTTCTCCGGTGCGCGGGGGAACGTAAATGTTGGTGCCGTGGTCGCGTTGCAAGAGAGTGGTCGCGGCCGTGGTGGCAATGTCTCCGACGCCGGTGAGGTCGTGTTTGGCGAGCCAGATTCTTAGTGTTCGCCGCCAGGTGGCGGTGACGCGCAGGGATTGGGGTTGTGTTGCGGTCATAGTGTCACCATGTCCTCGGGGAAGTCGTTGACTGCGGTGACGACTGCGCCCGATTTATCCTGGGGGAGAACTACTTTCCAGTCCTGTCCTGACCAGCGAACGGTGCGCAGGAGTTTTGCGTGTGAGCCGTCCGGGTAGGTGCTGTAGACCTCGACCTTGGCGGTGGCGTCGTCGTATGTGGCGACTTTCCATCCGGCGATGGTGACGGTGGCTGTGGACGCTGTACGCGGCTTCATCGTCATCTGTTGCCGGATAAGCGCCCACTGCCGGTAGGCGTCGTCATTCTGGACCAGGGCGGCGAGAGCGGCTCCCCATTGATCGTCGCTAGCGGTGTCGAGAACGATGGAGGTATTCACGGCTGCTAGTGCAGCGCCGGTCTCGGTGTGGGCGTAGCCGCGTGGGAACGGGTCGGTGGTGCGTGGTCCGTCTTCTTTGGTGCGTGGCAGCGCGATCCCTGAGTGGGTGAAGGTTTGAATCGTGGCGCTGTTCTTATCGGTGTCGGTGTCCGATGACCCGCCGCACGCGGTGAGTGCTCCGGTGATGGCGGCGAGTGCGAGGAAAAGCGCCGTTATCCGTAGAGCCAGTTCGCGTATGGTGCGGCGACGCCAGTGAACCCGGCGACGGCGATGATGACGTAGATGCCCTTGATCAGCTTGTCGAAGTTCTCGGCGCTGCGTTGGCGGCTGACTTCTATGGTGATGACGAGAGCTAACAGTGATGCGACGCAGGTGGCGATGGCTGCCCATGTAACGATCCCTAAGAGTTGGTTGATGATGCCTTGGAATTCAGGGGGAAGGTCTTTGCCTTTGGCGAGGACGTGTGTCGTGGTCAAAGGACGTCACTTTCAGGCGTAGGCCCAGTTGATGATGTTGGCGGCCCCGGCGGCGATGACACCGCCAACGATCGCGAGGATGATGGTTAGCCCGCTCTTTTGCTCGGCGGCCGGGTTGATGCGCTCCCAGGCGAGCATGACTGCGCCCCAAGCGATTGCGCCGAGGCCACCAATGGTGCAGACCCAAAACAGGACACCACCGACTTTGTTCCATACCTCGGCAAACGGACCGGGATCACTTTGGGGCTGTTCGATGGCTAGCCAGAGCCTCGTCGTTGCGTAGTTGAGGTGTTTCATTGCGCGGAGTCCTTTCGACAGTGGTGGGTTAAGCGCATTGCGAAGCGGTGGTGGTGACGGGATCGGCTGATGGCTGATGCTCGGCCAGGGCGGCGGCGTAGTTGCGGAATTCCTTGTCCTGCTTGCCTGGTGCCGTGGCGATCAGGCTGGCGTCGACGATGGCGTACTGGAGGTGTTTCATTGCGCGGAGTCCTTTCGTCGGTGCGGTGGTTAAGCGCATTGCGAAGTGGTGGTGGTGACGGGATCGGCTGATGGTTGATCGGCGGCGGCGAGGGTGGCGACGTGGGCCATGATCTGGTCGAAACCATCGGCCACCGTGGCGGGTAGTCCGTCGGGTCGTCGGCCGCGCCCGGCGCGGCTGCGCCCGGCGCGGCTGCGCGGGGTGGGTGTGAAGTCCCACCGGGGTAGCTCGACGATGGGCCGTAGCCGCCACTCGCGGATGAAGGGGATGCGCATGACGACTCGCTGTTGATCGTCGGCCAGGGCGGCGGCGTAGTTGCGGAATTCCTTGTCCTGCTTGCCTGGTGCCGTGGCGATGAGGATGGTGGCGGCGATGATCCAGCCGTCGGCGACGTGTTGGCGCACTGTGCCGTCGCGGTCTGTGACCATTCCGTACTGGCGGAGCAGTACCTCACAGGCGGGTTGGGTCTCTCGCGCGACGACCACCAAGTAGGGGTTTGGCGGGGGTGTGGCGAGGTCGGCGGCGGAATCGAGGACGGCGGCCGGGGGCAAGAGCCGGGAGATGATCGCTTCGTCCTCCCACGATGAGGTGGAGGTAACCCAGAGAAGCGGTTCCCGACTGCTTGCGTCTGTAGCAGTAGTGGGGTCTGTGGCGGTCATACGAGACTCACCTGTTGACTCGACAGTGCGATCGTGCCGTATCGGGCGAGGCGTTGCACTTGGTTGGGGTCCACGAATTCCGGGTCGGAGGCAACTTCGATGCGTTGGGCCTCGGTGAGACTCGGGTTGTCGACGGCGACGGGGATGGTGTCGGTGGTGCTGCCGCCCTTCTTCGTGGTTCCGGTCGGTGTGGGTGTCGCGGCCGCCGGTTTGGTGTTGGCGGCGAGCAGGACGTGATCGTTGGTCTTGGTGACCGGCGCGGTGTTCACCTGGATCGCTCCTGCCGGTGCGGTGTCCCCGGCGGTGGTGGTGCGATACGGCGCAGTCGGACTGGTGGTTCCTGACTTGGGTTCGGGCGTCGGCTTGTTGGCGTCCTGTCGGACCTTGGCGTAAGCGCGTGCGGCGGTGATGATCCAGTTGGCGGTGACCTCGGTGGCGGCTGCGCCGGTACTCGATACGGGCGAGTTCGTGTATCCGCCGTGGTAGGCAACCTGATTCCAGGTACGGGCGTCGAATACGAGCTGCGGCAGATCAGCGTTGGCCGAGACCTCGTTGAGCAGGGTTTGGAAGATCGACTTGACGCCGCTGATGGCAGTAGCCGGAGGAATGGCTTGTAGGCCTGCGTTCATGGCCGCTGAGGCGAGCTGTGTGCCGCTGGCTGCGCCGGATGCTGCGGCGACGGGGTTGCCGGATGACGCTGCGGCTGCGCTGACTCCGGCGGTGACCATCGAGGCGATGTTCTCGGGAGTGAGCATGGCCGTGGCGAAGGTGCCGACGGTGTTGAGGGCGATGGTGCCTAGCTTGGCGATCGCGCGTAGCGGGTTGTCGGCACCTGTTGGTGCTGGTGCGCTTTGACCGGTGCCGTTGGCTGCCGCGCCGGTGCCGCTACCGGTGTTCGGGGCGGCGGTGGCGGTGCTGGGGCTCGTGCTGGTCTGTCCCTGTTCTTGGCTGAGGATGCTGCCCAGGCCGCCGCCGCTGGGTGCGGTGGGTGTGGCTCCGAGAGTGGGGCCGGGGACTGTGGTGGGGCCGGTTGCACTGCCAGTGGGTAGTCCGATGCCGGGCAAAGTGAGTCCAGGAGCGGTGCCGGTGGGGGTGGCTGCGGGGGCCTGGGTTTGCCCGGCTTGGGCCGAGTCCAGTTCGGAGGACAGCGACCGGGGTGAGGACACCTCGGAAAGTCGCTGTGAGATAGACAGGTTGGGGTTTACGGCCAGATCGGCGAGGGAACTGCCACTGAGGTCGGCGTTGACCACGGTGGAGGTGCCGCGCACGGCGGTGTCGGCGACGGCGGCCGCCAGGCGGGCGGCCGTGCCGGTGGGGTCGTCAGCGAAGTCGAGATTGGATTGTTCGACGATGTTGGCTCCCAGGCGCAGCAGCGAGGCGCTGCGGGGACTACTGCATGCGAGGTCGCCGTCGATGCAGAAGTCGGCGACGCGGCCGTTGAGTGCGCCGAAGTCGGAAATCTGGTCGACATCGGGGCCGATGCCTTGGCCTTGGGAGGTGGTGAGTTGATCGGCGAATTTGGTGGGTTTGAGGTCACCGATGCCGGGGAGGCCTCGGGGTGCTACTTGGCCGGGACTGTTGGGGAACAGTGCTGCGCCGGATGCTCGGGTCGGGGAGCCGTAGGTGGCGACGAATGCGATGGATTCCGGGGCTACTGATCCCTGACCGGCGGCCACTGATGAGGCGAAGGCGTCGACGACATGGCCGCCCTGGCTGTATCCGAGTACGACGAGTTTGGTTGCGGGGCACTGTAGGACGATGCGATTGGCGAGTTGGGAGAGCCTGTTGAGTCCCTGGGTGGCCGAATCGCGGTAGTCGCTGGTGACGCCGTTTCGGTTGCCGAAGTTTGCGCGGTAGGGGACGTATGTGCGATCGACGCGCAGTGTCTTATCGGTCGCGGCGGCTCCGAGGACGGGCCGGATAACGCTGGACAGCATGCCTTGATCGACTTTGGTGGGCGCGTTCGAGGATGACTGGCTGGTGCCCTGCACGGCGAGCACATGAATGTCGGGGCAACTCGGTTCGGCGGCGCGGGCAGGTGCGGCAACCAGCGTTGCGCAGCTCAATAGTGCTGCGGCGCTGGCTGTCAGAAGTGCCGGGAGCCGGTAGCGGCGGGTGTCTCTCACTGGTGGTGTCCTCTCGTTTTCCGGGTCTAGGCGTTGCGTTGTGAGGTGATGCGGAGTTGGCCGTTGACGGTTTTGACCTCGTAGACCGCTGTCCACGTTTTGACCTCGTCGGTGCGCTCGTCGACCCAGTCGACCGAGACGGCCCAGGTGTTGGTGGCCGACCAGGGGGTGATGGTGGCGCAGTAGGGAACGGGGTCGGTGCCGGGTGGAAAGTTGGCGTCCATGACGCCGCGTATCGCTCCTGAGGTGACCCGCATTGAGGGGTCGAGGCGTTCGGCGGCGGCGATGGGGTCGCGCTCGGTGAAATAGGCGTGCTCGAATGCCGCGATGAGGCCGGGTGCGGTGCCGGTGTCGCCGGGACCGTTGGTGACGAGCCTTGTCGGGGTATTGGTTTCGGTGCAGGTGATGGGGCTGGCAACACTCGGGGTGGCCTGGGTGGAGAGCACGTCTTGGCTCGGGATCGCGATTCCCGCCTGCTGGTCGCCGTCATCGCGGACGCCGGTGAGGGCGAGAACTCCGATGATGACGACGACCAACAGGCCGCCGAGAGCTGCGAGGGGGTACAGCACTCGGCGGGACCGGGGGTTGGTGGTGCCGGTGTCGCGGGTGCGGCTCCGGCGGGTCTTCTTAGGTTGGGTGGCGCTGGTGGCGGCGGTGGCCGGGCCGAGGTCGAGGTCGAGTTCAGTGGTCTCGCCGCTCTGGTGGTCCTCGTCGGCGGGTGCTCCGTCTGCGGTGTCGTCAATGACGCCGGATGCGTTGCGCCACTCGCTGATCCATTCGTCGTCCATGGCTGGGCTACCTCCGAGTGTCAGCGCCGGTGCTTACCGGTTTTGGTGGCCGGTGCAGGGTTCTTCTCGTCGAGCTGGGGCCAGGCCACCTCGAGGCCGGGCAGCGCTTTGGTGGCCTGGTCAGTGAGGTTTCGGACGCCGTCGTTGATGGCTTTGGTCGCTGCGGGTGCGAGACCACCAAGTGCCTTGATGGGGGCTTGGGCCTGCTCAGCAGTCCACCCGCCGGTGAAATCGCGGCCGCCGATGCTGGCCGAGACGTTGACGTCGCCTCGCTGGGTAACGACGTAGTCGACGGTGCCGCCGCCGGGAAGTCCGGCGGTTTCTGCCGTCGAGCGGGGTAGGTGCAGCTCGAACTGGTTACCGTCGGGGTTGGGCAGCGGGTTCGTGCGCTGGTCGGGCTGGTCCGGATCGGTGGTCGAGGGCGGCGTGAGGTTGGCGTGCGGGTCACCGGTACCGAGCGCCCAGGTGATGGCTGCGCCGATTGTGCCGCCCGCGACGGCTCCGGCGACACCGGCGGCCAGTGCGGTGGCGAGGGTGATGCCGACGCCGACGGCCAGACCTGAGCCTGCGCCGATGAGTGCGCCGGGTCCGGCCTGGAATGGCGTTGGGGGCACGAGGCTTCCGATGCCTGCACCGATGGCGGTTCCGGCGAGGGTGGCGACTGGGATGACGACGACGCCGACCACGATGGCGGTCGCGGTGAAGGCGATCGCGCCGCCTGCTGCGCCGCCGACGACGCCGCCGATGATCGCGGCCGATGCCTGCCGGGTGGCCTCGTCCTCGGGGATGCCGATCGAGATGAGGAATCGTGCGATCTGGCTGGCACCGTAGGCGGACCAGTCGTTGAACGTGACGATGGCGCGTGGGTTGTCTTTGGCGATTCGCCGTAGGTTGGGGTCGAGGTCGTCGATCTTCCACTCGATATTGCCCAGAGTGATGGTGTCGGGCTTCCACTCCTGCCGGGGCACGTCGCGCGTCGGCTTGGGTGCGTGGATCGGGCCGGACGGGATCACGTCATAGGTCGGTGGAGCAGTGTTGATCGCGGGACTGACCGAGGGCACATCGGTGGACGGCGACACGGTCGGGCCCGACGGCGGGGCCGGGGCAATGCCCGGACTACCGGGGCTGATCGGGCTCGTGCTCTGCGGTGGGGTCGTCGGCGTCACCGGGGTCTGCGGTGAGTCCTGCCCTTGCGGCGTCTGCGGTGATGTCTGCGGGAGCTGCGGCGACGGATCGGCGTATGCCGTGGCCGCCGGAATGAGCGTGGCGACCGCGAGTGCCGCGACCGCCGTAGATCGGACCTGTGAACGCATTTCCCCTACCCTCTCGCGCGGTTTGTCGCGCGTTTGATTACCTGTCTACACGCACTCTAATGCGTTTTTGCTTGATTGCAAGCGGCGCGCTGTGATGTGGGCAAAGTGCCGGGGGTTGAGACGACGATGCCCGGCCAGCGAGTGCGGGCCGGGCATGTCGGGATCGGTGACGAGTTAGCCGAGGGCGACGTTGGTGTAGAGGTAGTACGACCGGCCGTTGTCCTTGCTGATGCAGGCCCCGGGCGATCCTGCTGAGGGATTGGCCTGGTGGGCGGCAGCAAGGGCCGGGTGTTGCATGAGCACGGTGGCGCACTGGTGGCTGGTGTAAGGGCCGTAGGCGTACTTGGTGTTGGTCTGGGAATCGATCGCGTCAGTCCACGGACTAGCGGCCGCGTGGCCCGCGCCTAGGAAGGCTCCGGCGATCATGCCGCCACCAATGGCCGCTGTGGCAATACGTCGAGTGAGGTTCATAGTGGATTCTCCTTGCCGATGTGGAATGCGTGCAGGAAAGTCACACGCAATTTCAAGGTAACCCACACGCGCATCAAATTGCTAGTACACGCATTTACCGTGGCATCACAGGTCGCGTGGCGGCCGTGGCACTCGTGGCATCACAGGTCGAAGGGGCCGCCCCCAGTTAATCGGGGGCGGCCCTTGTTGCTTTGTGAGCAGCGATTAGTTAGTCGTTGAGACCCATTTCGGCGAGTAGCTTGTCGAATGCCATGGTGGGTTCGTCTCGGGACTCGTGGGCCGCGAGCCGGTCACGTAGGTCCTCGATCTCGTCGAGCAGTCCGTCGTAACGCTCGGGTGAGAGCACGATGGCAGCGGGCTTGCCGTGGTTGAAGATTGTGGTGGGTTCGTCTTCTGCTTCCCGAATGACTTCGGACAGTTTGGCTTTGGCCTCACGGATGGAATAGCTCATCGGTTGTAGACCTCCTTCCGGTGGCCGATTCGAACGACCACGATGATGAGTTCGCCGTCGTCAATGGTGTAGACGACGCGATAGTTGCCGACGCGGATGCGGTAGCTGTCGGTGGTCCCCGACAGTTTGGTGACACCATTCGGGCGCGGGTTTTCCGGCAGTGCGTTGATCGCGGAGGTGATGCGCTTCTGCTCAACGCGAGGCATCTTGGCCAGCGACTTCGCGGCGCTGGTGGTGATCCTCAAGTCGTATCCGCTCATGAATGTAGTCTACCAATGTGGTCTACATTAGTCAATCATTTGTGGACTACAAATGTGGACCATATTCACTACGGGGCGGCACCCAGGTAGTTACTCAGATGCGTGCGAGTCGGTCGGTGATGGCGAGCATGCGGGTGTCGGCGGCGCGGCTCATGGCCACGAGGTCGTCGCGCATGCTGGCCAGCTCGTGGGTGGGTAGCTCGGTCACGCCTTGGCGCATTCTGTCGATGAAGCGGATGTAGCCGCGTCGATACCAGGCCTCGACGAGAGCGGATGCGAGGCGGGGCAGGATGAGGCCGTGGTGAGGATGGGCGTATCCGCTGGGTGCGGTGAGGTCGACGAGTAGCGCACGGACAAGTTGGCGGTGTCGGCGGGTGGTGCTGTCGGCGTCGGTGCGGGCCAGCACGAGTGCGGGGGTGATGGGTTGGCCTTCGTTGACCATGTCGGCGACGGCGCTGAACAGGATGCGGTGTGTTGGGTGCAGCAGTAGTGCACTGCGGTCAGTGATGCGTGTGTCGGTGTCGTCGGTGGCCGCCGGGGTGGGCGATCCGAAGATCGCGGCGAGGACTGCGCGGGTGGTCTCTGGGGGTGCCCACAGTAGGGCGGTAAGGAACTCGCGTTCGGCGAGGATGGCGTTGGTGGCGTCGTCGTCGACGCTGAAGGTGTAGCTGGTGTTGGTGGGTAGGTGGCCGTCACGGTCGACGGTTTCGAGCTCGGGGACGGTCGTTGACTGCGTGGGCGGGTTGTCCATGACTGTCACCTGGTGCCTCCGTTTGTCGAGTGGTGTTGCGGGGTTGGGTTATTCGGTGCTGTTCGCGGGGTGTTCCCATGCTGGGCATTGGGCGGCGATGTCGGCGAGGTGTTGGCCGCGTTCGGGATCGCCGTCGGCGAATGCCTGGCGGGATCGGGCGAGGTAGCGGTCTGCGCGGGTGGTGGGGGTACTTGTTGCCATGATGGGGGCTTCTCCTTCTGCGCTGGTTTAGGCGGCGGCTGCGGCAATGCGGTCGGGCCGGAATCCTGACCAGTGCTCGTCACCAATCTGTACGACGGGTGCTTGCAGGTATCCCAGTGCCATGACGTAGTCGCGGGCCTTCTCGTCGGTGCTGATGTCGATGACTTCGTAGGTCAGGCCGTGCTTGTCGAGGGCCTTGTAGGTGGCGTTGCACTGCACGCATGCGGGCTTGGTGTAAACGGTGATGGTGGGTGTGTGGTCGCTCATGTCATAGCCTGCTCTCGGTGTCGTCGCGATGGGTCTATCTTAGCATCCAATTACGTTGTGGTGCAATGGTTTTGCCTGTTCAGTGCTAGTTTTCTGGGTCTAGTCCTGTCGTGCGGTGCTAGTCTGCTGGTTTGCTTTGGTACCGGCCATCTCGTAGCTGAGTGCCGTAGTGCTGCAAGGGGTTTACAGTCGGGAAAGTTTCTCGTGGCGTAGCCCGGTTTTGCGAGAAAGTTTTCCGCGACCCTTGCGGCCGAGGTGCGAGGTTCGATGATTGGGTGGCCAAAGCAATCTGCGTAGCGGGGGTTCTGTGCGGGGTTTTTTCCGCTCCGTTGGGGTGGGTGTTGTTCGGGTGGTCGGGCGTGGTGGCCTGCCGCGCTGTTTTGGCCGGCCACCACGCCCGGCCGCCCCGGCAGTACGGCATGCCGTACTGCCGGTGGGGGGTCAGCCGTATCGGATTTCGCCGAATAGTGCTGCTTGGATGATGGCGTCGGCGTCCGGGAAACCGGGGCAAGCTCCGTCTGCCCTGGTGGGGCGTTGAGGCTGGTGGATTGCTTTGGTACCTGCCGTCTCGTAGCCGAGTGCCGGAGAGCGCAAGGGGGAAAGCCGAAAAAGGTTTTCGGCGAAGCGAACCCGTAGGGCGGGAAGGTTTTTCGCGGACCTTGCGCGCGGAGGTGCGAGGTTCGATGATCGGAGGTCCAAAGCAATCCGCGGAGCGGTTGATCAGTCGGCCGAAGGCCGTTCGGTGTGCCCGTGTTGTTCTGGGCACTTGAGAGTCTGGAGCGTAGCGGAGGACTGTCATCTTCAACCCGCGTGTGGTGAGTGGTGGTGGTGCAGTGCTGGTGGATTCGGCGTGCCCCGGCAGGCGTGGTGATTGTGCGGGAGCGACGTGGGTTCGGTAGGGCTTGGTGTCGCGGTAGCTCTGGTGGTTGTCCTTTGTGTGACGAAACCGGCTGCCTCCCGATGGTGGGTAGACAGCCGGTTTGTGCAGATGGTGGCTGGTTTTACTGTGCCCAGGGGCTTGTGGCGAGCCAGCCGACGGCGGGATCGTGGACGCATACGCCGAATCCTGATCCGTACTTCTTCGCGCCGATCTGGTTGAACCGCCCCGGGTTTGTCGGAGGTTCTTGAACCTGTGAAGGATGGAGAGCA
>Cebus_capucinus_imitator_PRJNA485217_SSR047__coassemble_1096_pt1 | contig 27637 bp, 25 predicted proteins | sample Cebus_capucinus_imitator_PRJNA485217_SSR047__metabat2_low_PE_001 | metagenome-assembled genome bin Cebus_capucinus_imitator_PRJNA485217_SSR047
AGTAGCGGATGCGGTATCGGCCGCTCGTTGCCGAGCGCGAAATGCGCCACGTGATCGGCGCCCGGATTCAGTTGACCGGAGCTATCGACTCCCGCGCTCACCGACCACTCGAAGAAGTCGGCCCCGAACTGGATGCCTATCTCACAAATCCCCTCATCCGAGGCAATAAAACCCTTGTGGCCCTTGATCTCGATGTCTTTGGTCGACTGTCGCGAGAGCTGTTCGGTGGCGCGCTCACGCCCGATCGGCGAGCCGCGGTACCAGTTGAACGATGCCACCGACCCGGTGCGATTGACCCCGTTGCTCCACTCGCACACCGACGTGTTGTCGACAGCGTGCTGCAGGTTCACGAACTTGGTGAGCGAGGTGACCTCTGCGGTAGTCACTCCTCCGCATCGCCCGAAGAAGGGGCCAGCACCTGCGGGTCCCGGCGCGACGGGGGTATTGCGCGGCGCGCTCGTCGAATCATCGGAACTGCTCGAACACGCGCCGAGCCCAAGGACCAGCACCGTCAGGAGTGCCAGCATGGCCAGTGGCCCGGCGCCGTGCCGGAACTTCTCTAGATCACGACGTTCACGCTTAGTCGGGCGACCGGCACCGCGGTCGCGCCGCGGCTGGCTCGCAATAATCTCGCGAGGCGGGGGCGGTGGACTGTGGTCGATGTAGCACTCGGCGGCCGCGGGAGCCGACACCCGCTTACTGATGATCTTGGTGGCCTCGACGATGCGCTCACGCCCATGCAGGCGCACCTGCACTCGATCTCCGATCGCGATGTGCTGTGCCGGTTTTGCGGTCACATCGTTGACGCGCACATGCCCGGCCCGGCACGCTGCTCCCGCTGCCGAGCGGGTTTTGGTAAGCCGGATGGCCCATATCCAACTGTCGACACGAACCGACGCCATCGGTGCCTAATTACTTCTGTCTGGTCAGCAGGTAGAAGCCGCCAGCGACGGCGACAATGCCGAACAGAATCGCCCACACCGGAGACGTGAGCCACCACAGCAGAGCGAAGACCACGATCCCGGGAGAGACGGCGGCGACGCTCATCACCGGATGCTGCTGAACCACCTGGGTAAGGGCTCTGCTTTTGTTGGGATCGACGGCCATCTCGTCCTCGTCTCGTCGTCGGCGAGTTACCCCACCCACTGTAGCCAACAGGACCGGACAACCGCGGCAAGCACAACCCCGCAGTGCCAGACTGTCCTGGCACTGCGGGGTCGTAGCTATGGGGGGGTCGTAGCTATCGGGGAGTCGGAGCTATCGGGGGTATTACCCCCGAGCCGATGCGCTACTCGGTGGTCTCGGAGCTTCCCGCCGACGAGACAGTCTCGGTAGCGCCTTCGTCGCTAGATCCTGAACCATCAGCTTCCGTGCTGGCAGATTCTGTGCTGCCAGATTCTGGGGCGTCGGGTACCGACGGAGTCGTTGCCTCGGGAGTCGTTGCCTCCGGGGTTGCGGCCTCAGTAGTCGTTGCCTCAGGAGACGTTGTGGCTGACTCGGCCTCAGCTGCGGTCGGCTCGGCAGGCGAGGTGGTCTCAGCCTCCGAGGTGGCCGCGGTCAACGCCCGGGTCGCAGGTGTTGAGGCCAACGTCGTGGTCGCCGACGCGGCTGTTTCTGAGGTGTACGGCCCCGCCGATGGGATTCCAAAGGGGAATTCGATGGTCGGAATGGACAGGACAGGCACGATCTGACCCGCATTGAATTCACCTAGAGCAATGACCGGCAATGCGAGATAGTTGGGCCGGGCCTTCTCATTGGTAGTCGCGGTATTGGTAGTCGCGGTATTGATAGTCACCGTCGAATAGAGCGTGATCTCCGAACCCAGCCAGTTGATAGTTACTGGCTTCGTCAATCCATAGTCGCTAGTCAACGCCAACAATGCATCACCTCCCAGCGAGAGACGAACAAAGTCTTTACTCAGGGTCGGCGTCTCGTCGTTGAAGATATCAGTAATAACATCGCCGAGGACTCCGGTCGGATCCGACAGCAGCGCGGTCGGGTCGGTGAGCGCGAACTGCACCTGCGGAATGCTCTGCAATTGATCCAGGCGGAAATCGAAGGTGCCGAGCACATTGGCACACGCACCCACGTCTTCGGCGTAGGCCAGAGTCAGACCGCCATAGCAGCCGACCGACTTGACGCCGGGCAGTGCGCTGCCGGTGTTAGCGCCGAAGAATGTGAACGGGATGGCGTCGGTAGTCCACGCAGTGGCCAGCCCGATCAGCGCGAAGGAGAACGCCGTCCGGCCACCACTCGCACCTGCGGTCGCCAAACTCACTGGCAGATACGAGATCGCGGTGGCGTTGCCACCCCCGCTCGCCAGCGCAAACTGGAAGCCGTCACCAATCACCTTGGCCGAACCATCCGCCACCGGAGCATCTTTGAGTGTCGGCAGTGCCTGCGCAAGCTTGTAGAGAAAATCAGGGGCGAGCTCAAACTTCTCCGGCAGCACAATCGCAACTCCGGTGCCGTTGGAGCCGGTGCAGTCGGCGCCACCGTTGGAGCCGCCACTCGCACACAGTTCGGTCCGCCACTGGTTGATCAGCGTCTGGGAGCCCTTGTTGTTAATGAGGGCATCCAGGATTGTCCCTGTCATCTCCGACGGGTTAAGCGGATTCAGCGCAGCCGCGGCTTGACCCTGCCCCATCACCACCCCAACTCCGAGGGTGGCCACGGCAGCCAACGAGGCAAAACCTGCGGTAAAGCGTGTTCGACGGCGAGCAGTAGCAGAACGGCGGGTGGCCGATTCACTAGCGATTGGACGACTTCGGGTGAGGGTTCGCATCTTCGGTCTCCTGATCCTTAAGAGAAGCTGAGATAGTTAATCACGCTCATTCTCATAAAAACCAGAGACTTCGAGAATTCCACGGCAAATCTGACTCGTTCCGTGTATTTCACGCAACCGCACTGTGAATGCAGGGTTCACCATTTATCGCGGTCGATCTCCTCCCCTTTCATTCCGGCGTCGGCACTACATCCAAAACCGACCACCCAACGACTTGCCGCAGCATTGCCCGATTTATTAGCCGAGCTAATAACAATGGGGTCGTCACTCAACTCCACGCTGCCGAGCATCATCGGCTCGGGAAGCGCCGCCAAGAATTCGCCGAGGGCCGCTGGGGAGAGCACCCATTTCTCGCCGTGGATGCTCCGGCCCCGCTCCGGATCGCGGATCAGCCCGGGCTTAGGCGGGACGGTATCGAGTGCGACGAGCCGGTAGTGCGGGGCTGTCGCCACCGTTCCCGCCCATCGCGCACCCCTACCAGCCAGCTCGTGAACAAGCGGACCACCACGCATATGCGCACCGAACACCGCCAGCTCAACTGTCGGGGCTACCGCCTCCGGCCATGGTGCTACCGCCTCGGGCCACTCGGCTACTGCTTCGGGCCGCTGGGCACCTGTCGCGGCACCGGCGTCGTGCTCGCCTAAGAAGCGCGCCGCAAGATCTGCCACAACGCCGTCCTCGTGGCTCTTCGCCAAGAGCGTGACGCCGAACTGCGCAGTGCTGCCGTCTGATTCGGTGACCTCGCCGGCCGGAATGGCCACCGCACACAGATCGAAGAGGTTGCAGAAGTTGGTGTAGGTGCCCATCGTCGAGTTCACCCCGATCGGATCGGCAGCGACCTCAGCAAGGCTCGGATGTGCGGGCGCAGTCGGGATCAGTAGCGCGCTCGGCCCGCCCCACTGCGTCAGGGCTTGCGCTTTGAGCTCAGCCAGACGTCGGCGCGCTCGCAGCAACTCGACGGCGCTGAACCGGTTGGCATTGCCGATGATCGACGCGACCGTCGGGTCGACTCCAGCAGCCGTGGCATCGGTGACCGTCGAGAGATACTCGCCCACCGCGTCATAGCGCTGCGCCACCAGGGCATCGTCATACAGGAGCTTGGCGGCATCCAGGAACGGTGTCAGATCTATTGTCTTGACGTGGAATCCGGCGGCCCCCGCCGTAGCGATCGCGGCAGCGAATGCGTCCTTCCATGCCTCGTCGAGCGCCGGAAGCTGTTCGGGAACAACAACTACCGGATGCTCTGGAGCGGCCAATCGTACGTCGGCACCAAACGGACGTCCGCCCGAGGCCTTAGCCATTGCCGCCATCGCCGCGTTAGCGCTCGACAGTTCACGGGCAAAGATCGTCACCACGTCGTAATCGGCGCACGCGGGCACCACCCCTTCGGTGGAGACGACCCCCAGGGTCGGCTTGATGCCCACGATGCCCTGGAGCCCGGCAGGCACTCGACCGGAGCCAGCCGTATCCGTACCGATCGCGATATCAGCAATCCCCAGCGCCACCGCCACGGCCGAGCCCGAGCTCGATCCACCCGAGATGCGGTCTGGCCTGCGCGAATCCCGCACCGCACCATGTGGACTGCGGGTACCCACCAGCCCCGTCGCAAACTGGTCCAGGTTGGTCTTACCGATCACGACCGCCCCGGCCGCACGCAACGCCGCCACCGCGGGCGCGTCTGTCTCTGGCGTGTAGGCATAGCCCGGGCACGCAGCGGTGGTGGGTACTCCGGCAACATCGACGTTGTCTTTGACCGCCAACACCATTCCGGCCAACGGCCCGTTGGCCTGCACCGATGCCTCATACTCGGCAGCGACGAGTGCCTGCTCGCGCAACGTAATGAAGATCTCGGGACGATCCAGATCGGCGATGCGCGTGTAGATGTCGTCAATTCGATTCATGCGGCAAACTCCCCACCTTGTGACCAACGTTCGCGTTCCTCACCGCGCGCATGTTCCATCTCGGCGCGCGTGGAGCCGATGTCGGCAGCGTTGGCGTCGAGAAACTTCTGATGCTCGGCAAGGGAGAATGTGCCGTCGGTAATCCGGGTGCTCTCCCCTCGACCCGCGGCAACATCGGCACGCATATCCAACAGTTCCTCGGCACTGACCGGATACCACTTGATCCGGTCGAAGAATCGGAGCAACCACGGATGATCAGGTGAGAACGACGGTGCGGGCAGCGGGTGACGGTGGTTCCACACCTGCGTGGTCCGTCCCACGAACTGATAGCCACCGGGCCCCTCCATGCCATAGATGCACATGTAGGCACCGCCGATTCCCACCGCGTTCTCTGGCGTCCAGGTACGTGCCGGGTTGTATTTGGTGGTCACCAGTCGGTGTCGCGGATCGAGCGGAACCGCCACCGGCGCACCCAAATACACATCGCCGAGCCCCAACACCAGATAGTCGGCGTCAAAGACGATGCGGTGCACGTCATCGACCGAGTTCAGCCCATTCATCCGGCGAATGAACTCGATATTCCACGGGCACCACGGGGCATCCGACCGCACCCCGAGCATGTACCGTTCGATCGCTTCTCTGGTTGCCGGGTCGTCCCATGACAGCGGGAGCTCCACTGTACGGCTGGGTACTACCAGGTCTTCTGCGGCGGGAAGCTGGGATTCACACTCCCCCAACCACTCCAGCATCTTGGGCTGCGACCACACCGCCGGATCTGCTTTGATCTGCAGCGACCGAATCCCCGGTGTGAGATCCACGAGCCCCCTCGGGCGCTCCTCCTTGATGCGCTCGGCCAGTGCGTGAACGCGTGCCCGCAGTGCGAGATCGAGTGTCATATCGCCGTACTCGACGAGGATGTTGTCGTCGCCGCTCCGGCGATAAGTGATCGTGGTGGCGCCATCGGCGGTGGTACCTCGACCGAGGATTCCGTGGTCGGGGTCGCCACCGGAGGACAGCACATGTGCGAAGTGGGCGCGGCGGGCCAACCCCAGCTCGCGGGGTGAGGCGGTCTGCGTGGCACGAACCGCGATAAAGCGCACGGTGTCACCGGGTTTGAGCTGGCCGAGCTTCCATCGCTCCGCGGCTGCCACCGTCACCGGGCATACGAACCCGCCAAGGCTGGGCCCATCGGGCCCCAGCAGGATCGGGGTATCGCCGGTGAAGTCCAGTGCCCCTACCGAATACGCGTTGTCGTGAATATTGGACGGATGCAGACCCGCCTCGCCACCGTCGGTACGCGCCCACCGCGGCTTGGGTCCGATCAATCGGATGCCGGTGCGATCGGAATTGAAGTGCACCTCGTATGGCGTGGACATCAGGTCGTCGATGTCTTCGGTGGTAAAGAACTCCGGCGCCGAATGTGGGCCTACGGTGACGCCAAGCTCCCACGAGTTAGTCAGTGCCGGAATCTCTTCGGTGAGAATCCTGGTGATCACTCCGGTCTGCGCGCCAGCACCGGTCAGGGTGTCACCATCGGTGAGGGTGCGGCCGTCCTTGCCGCCGAAGCGTCCCATCGTGAAAGTCGAGCGGCTGCCGAGGTAGTCCTCGGCCTCCACCCCGCCGCTGATCGCGATATACACGCGCAACCCGAGGGTGCCGACCATTCCGACGTCGAGGGTCTGCCCGGCGTTCAGATGCAACGGCACCCATTGCGCCGCAGGCACTCCGTCAACGAGAACCGGAGTAGGAGCACCGGTGACGGCCACTACGGTGGGTTGCGCAAAGCGCAGGCTCGGACCGGCCATCGTGGCCTCCAGTCCGGCTGCCGACGCGGGGTTGCCGACTGCCAGATTGGCCAGACGGAACGAGAGATCGTCCATCGGACCGGAGGGCGGAACCCCCACTCCCCAGTAGCCCACCCGTCCTGGCCAGTCCTGGATGGTGGTCATCGGGCCGGCCCGCAATACCTCGATGGTGCTCATCGGGTCACCACCACTCGTACTGCGGTCGGATCAAATCCATTGCAGGGGTTATTGATCTGCGGGCAGTTCGAGATCAGCACTAGGGTGTCCATCTCGGCGCGCAGGGCCAGCCGCTTACCCGGAGCGGAGAGTCCGTCGACGATACCCAGCGATCCGTCCGGATCGACCGGCACGTTCATGAAGAAGTTGACGTTGCCGACGAGATCGCGTTTGCCCAGTCCGTGACGCGCACCGCCGATGAGAAAGTTCTCGACGCAGGCGTGCTGATGCTTGGTGTGATGGCCGTAGCGCAGGGTGTTGGACTCCTGCGAACACGCCCCACCCAGGGTGTCGTGATTGCCTACCTCGTCGCCGACGATCGTCATCATCGGCTGGGATTCTTGGTCGCGGATCACCGACCCGGTGGTCAGAAAGATGTTGCCCGCCGCGGCGATAGTGGCCTGAGCCGAGTAGCGGATCGAGTGGTCGTTGCCCCCGAAGAACAGAGTGTCGACCGCCTGGTTTCCGTGGAGGTCGATGATGGTGAGTACGTCCCCGGCAGCGACGACTCCCGACCAGGGAGCGCGCGGTTCGATGATCTCATCGGTGATCACCTCGCCCTTGACCAGGGCTAGTTCGTGGGCGGGTGTGGTGGTGAAGTCGGTGGTCACGGTCATGATCTCTGGGTCCTTTACGAGATGGCGTCGGTGGTTGATGCCGGTCGATGCCGTGCTAGTTAGCGGCGGGCGCCGAGTTGCGCTGCGCTGTAGGCGTCTTCGCTGTTGGCGACAGCACGCTGGTACTCCGGGTCGCGATCATCGACCGCGTCGAGTAGTTCGGTGAGGTCTGCTTCGGCCTGCCATGCCAGCAGTTCCAGCGGCCCGGTAGTGAAGTCGGGCGCCGGGTCCAGCGGATGAGCGGTGTTGGCGATGGCCACGATGCAGGGCAAGTGGAAGATCAGCTCCACCGACTTGTCTTGCCCGGCAGACCCCTTCGAAGTCAGGGTGCCGTCTTCTTCAACGACCACGCCGTGGAAGAACGAGAGCGAGGGCGCCACGTCAGTGGCATCCAATCCGTTCTTGGCTGCCGCGAGCATCAGCATCTCGCGCCCGGCTGGCGAATCTGAATGTACGGTGCCAGCACCATATTTGGCGACATTGCCCGCCAGCGAGGTGGTGCCACACAGAGCGTCGTGATGAGTGCTCTGGTCGGTGACGATGGTGGCAAGCACTCGCCCCTGGTCGCTGAGCAGCGGATGCCCCGCCCCCAAATATGCTTGCCAGGGCACCTTGACGGTGTCGGCAACATTGAGTCGCTCCCACGAGGCATCGGCGCGCCAGAGCAGCAGATGCGCACATGCGGTTCCGGTGAGGTCACGCAACCTCATTCGGGTACCGCGGCCAACCACCTTGGTGGTGTAGCGCCCACCCGGCACGGTTTCGGCCCAGGTCAGCGCATCGGCGCTGACACCGGCCGGCGGGTTGGGCCAGCGCGAGGGCGGCACCACTGGCATCGAGTCGGTGATGGTTCCGGCCTGGGCGCGAGCGTGTTCACGAGCCCCGGAAGTGGTTGCTGTGGTCATGGTGTCACTCCTTGAAAGGTGGTGGTGGCCAGTACTTGTCGGTAGCCAGCAGCTGCGGCGGGTCTAGACGGGGTTACCGACCGGCTTGGGGTGGACTTTGCCGCGCGGGAAGCAGAGCGCTCCGACGATCACGGTGGCGACGATGCAGATTGGGCCGGCCCACCGCAGGATGGGCATCTCGCCAGTGGGATCGAAGACCTCGGCGCGCGGCCAGGCCAGATTGATCACCATCAGCGAGCCGTAGGCGACGGCGAGCAGGTTGACGATGATGCCGAACCGGCCGAGGCTGAACAGCTTCTGGCCTTCGGAATCAACCTCGACGGTGCCCTTGGGCCAGCCCTGGAGGCGGCGATAGAGCATCGGTGCGGTCACCGCCAGGTAGGCCAGATAGATCAGGATGATGCAGACACTGGCAAGGGTGGCGAAGATCGCCGAGTTACCCACGTTGACCAGCAGGATCACGATGCACAGCACGCCGATGAGGATGGCCGGGGCAATCGGAGTTCCGGTGCGGGAGTTGACATGTGCCAGCGTCGCGGAGAACGGGAGGCGACCATCGCGCGCCATCGAGAACATCAGTCGCGAGCATGCGGTCTGAATGGCGAGAGTGCAGATGAAGATGGCCACCGCGACATCGCAGAGCAGAACCTTGCCCCAGAAACCTGCGAGGACCGAATCCAGGACGTAGGGCAATCCGCCCGTGGCGAGCTGATCGTCGAGGGTGGGCGCCGCCATCAGTGCGCCGAGCAGCATCAGACCGCCGCCGATCGCCGACACCGTCAATGCCATCCGAATGGTGCGCGGCGCAACGCGACGCGGATTCTTGGTTTCTTCGGCCAGCTCGCCGGCCGAACCGAATCCCACCATCACGTAGGCGGCCATCAAGCCCGACACAATAAAGGCCCAAATGTAGCCGGGCTGCTGACCGGGAGCACCGGCGTCGAAGACCACGCCGGGGCCGCGCCGCGCATGGGTGAACAGCGCCAGGATCACCGCGGTCACGCCGACGAGTTCGCAGGTGACGCCAATGTTGTTGACCAGACTCATCCACCGGACGCCCACACAGTTGATCGCGGTGACCACCACCAGCAGAGCAGAACCGAGGAGTACCGCGTTGGCCGCGCCGGAGGTACTGGTGAGAGTCGAGTCGTCGCCGATGATTTGGAAGCCGCTCCACACCGTCGGCAACACGACCTGCAGGGCGATGGCTGCTGCTGAGGCGGTGACGATCTGGGCGATCATCATGAACCAGCCACCGAACCAGCCGATGACCTCCCCGCCCATGCGGCGCGACCACTGGTAGATCGCTCCGGAGAGCGGGTAGCGTGCCGCGATCTCGGCAAAGCAGAGCGCCACTAAGAACTGGCCGCCGTAAACGATGGGCCAGGTCCAGAAGAAGGCCGGGCCACCGAAGCCGAACCCGAGGCCAAAGAGCTGGAAGATGGTGGTGAGGATGGAGACAAAGGAGAATCCGGCCGCAAACGAGGCGAACTTGCCCAGTGATCGGTGCAGTTGCTGGTCGTAGCCGAATTCAGAAAGGTCGTCGGCGTCGTGGCCGGTGGTCGGGGAGCCAGCCGATGGGGAGGTCGGCGGCTGTGCGGTGGCGGTCATGAATGTCCTCTCGGAACGGCTCCCCGTTGAGCGGTGTATCTGTCATGCGATAGATAACCGCGCTGCGATTTCTGTCGCGTGATAGAAATGTGTCGTTCCGGAAAACTCCGGTGACTTCGGTGTTACGTCGTCCGGTGATCGCACGGCACCGGACCCGACTCGTCTAGGGTCAGTAGCGCAGCCAGATTGATTTCTGCAGGTCAGGCGAACACCGCAGCCCGCCTCTCCCGCAGCACTTGTCGAGATCCCAGGAGCATTCGATGGCCAGCACGACCGCACCCCGTGGCTCCGGACCAGGTCGGCCCCGGCTGGTCGAACCCCGGCGACGCGGCGCCACCGGCCGAGAAGAGATTCTCGATGCATCGGCTGAGCTATTCGTGCGGCACGGCTTTACCGGCACCTCGACGCGCATGATCGCCGAGGCGGTGGGTATCCGGCAGGCGTCGATGTACCACTACTTCAAAAACAAAGACGACATTCTTGCCGCCCTTCTCGAGACCACCGTGGTCCTCTCGCTCGAACGCGCCCGTGAGTTGCGCGTGGCGGCCGGAGACCCGTTACCCCGCCTGCTCGAGCTCGCCCGCTACGACGCCGAACAACTCATCGAGGCCCGCTGGAACCTCGGCTCCTTGTATCTGCTGCCCGAAGTTGCCGATGAGCGGTACAGCGAGTTCCGCAGGGCGCGTCGCGAACTGGCCTCGGTCTACGAGACCCTCGCGGCAGAGGTCCTCAATAATCCCGCCGACACCCGATATCTGCTGCCCTTCCGACTGGTGGAGTCGATCATCATGCTGCGCTCCGATGATGAACGCGGTGAACTCGATGGGCACACCGCGGCCGGAATGATCGACACCATTATCGGCGCAATCGAAATGTTGCTGGTGCACCAGCCAGACCACTGATCTGCCCACATCCGGACACCGAAGCGCGGCACACCCGCCATCGCCCTGGTGGCTCGCCTGTTTTCAGTCATTGGGAAAGTCGCTGTGCGGCAAAAGCCCAGGTCGCGACTCGCCGATAGGTGCACTTGTGACTGAAAACAGGCGAGCATCACCGGAGCGGACGCACCAAGCCACTAAGGTGTCCCCATGGCAGGGCGCAGCATGGACTTCGATCCGATCGCGGAAGCGAAGTCCAATTGGATCGCAGCAGGTTGGGGCGATGTCGCCGGCGGAATGGTCGCGGTGACCTCGGTGATGCGGGCCCACCAGATCCTGCTGGCGCGAGTCGAAACAGCGCTTCGCCCTTACGATCTCACCTTTTCGCGGTTCGAGCTGTTGCGTCTACTCGCCTTCTCCCGGGAAGGTGCGCTGCCAATCACCAAGGCCAGCGACCGACTCCAGGTACACGTCACCAGCGTCACCCACGCCATCCGGCGGCTTGAGGATGCCCACCTGGTACGTCGGCTCCCCCATCCCACCGACGGCCGCACCACGCTCGTGGAGATCACCGAGCTGGGACGCTCCACCGTCGAGGACGCCACCAGCACACTCAACAACGAGGTCTTTGCCGACGTGGGCATGACCCCGGAGCAGGTCGAGGCGCTGGTGGGATCCATCCAGTCGTTACGCCACCACGCGGGTGACTTCTAGACGCTGCCGTTGCGGGCGGGCGCCGTCACTCAGTTCAGGGTGGTGATGATGGCGCTGAAATCCAGCCCCGCATGCTGCTCGGCAAACGCCTTGTAGAGCTGCGCGGCATGGGTTCCCAACGGCGCCCGGCTTCCGGTGTCGGCGATGGCGTCCATCGCCAGACCGAGGTCCTTATTCATCAGCGCGGTGGCGAATCCCGGGGTGAAGTCGTTGTTCGCCGGGGAGGTTGGCTGCGGTCCGGGCACTGGACAGTTGGTCTCGATCGCCCAGCAATTGCCGGTCGCCCCGGTCACCACGTCATAGAGCGCCTGATCGCTCAGGCCCAGCTTCTCGGCGAGCGCAAAGGCTTCGCCGACGGCAATCTGCTGTACCGCCAACAGCATGTTGTTGCAGACCTTGGCGGCCTGCCCGGCGCCGGAGTCGCCGCAATGAATGATCTTGCCCGCCATCGGATCCAGAGTCGACTGGGCCGCCGAGAAGGCCTCCTCGGTGCCGCCAACCATGAAGGCCAGAGTGCCTGCCACCGCACCTTTGACACCGCCAGAGACCGGAGCGTCGAGCTGGGCGAGACCCAGATCGGCCGCCCGCGCGTGAATCTCGCGCGCGTCAGCGACCGAGATCGTCGAGCTATCGATCAGCAGCGTCCCGGTGGGCGTTGCGGTAAGAATCTCGTCGTAGCACTGCTTCACGATGGCTCCGTTGGGCAACATCGTGATGACCACCTCGGCCGCAGCAACTGCCTCGACGGTGCTTGGGAAGGTGTCGATCCCGTTGCCCCGCGCGGTAGTGACTGCCTCGGGTGACGGATCGTATCCGTGCACAGTGTGGCCTGCGGCAACCAGATTGGCGGCCATCGGGCCACCCATATGCCCCAGGCCGAGGAAGGCGATCGTCGTCATTGTCGATACTCCTGATCGATGGTGAAGTTGTTCAGTTCTGGAAACGGGCGGCGATGGAGCGTCCGAGCACTACTCGCATGATCTCGTTGCTCCCCTCCAGGATGCGGTGTACGCGCAGATCGCGGAGGATTTTCTCAATCCCATATTCGGCGAGGTAGCCATAGCCGCCGTGGAGTTGCAGCGCTTGGTCGGCGACGGCGTAGCAGGCGTCAGTGACGTAGCGCTTCGCCATCGCACATTGCTCAACCTTGTCTGCCGTGCCCGCATCGAGGGCAGCGGCAGCATGGGTGAGCATCAACCGTGAGGTCTGCAACGACGTGGCCATATCGGCGAGCGTGAATCGGATGGTTGGCTCATCGATGAGATTGCCGCCAAAGGCTTTTCGCGAGGCCACGTAGGAGGCCGCCTTATCGAACGCCGCCTGCGCACCGCCCAGCGACGATGCCGCAATGTTGAGCCTGCCGCCGTTGAGCCCGTTCATCGCGATTCCGAACCCGATCCCCTCGGCACCGCCGAGCAGATTGGCGGCCGGAACCCGCACCTCGTCCAGGATCACCTGGGCGGTGGGTTGGGCATGCCAGCCCATCTTGCGTTCCTGCGCACCGAAACTGAGCCCGGGAGTTCCCTTCTCGACTAAGAAGGTCGAGACCCCTTTGGAGCCAGAGCCTCCGGTGCGAGCCATCACCACGTACAGATCGGAGGCACCCGCACCGGAGATGAACTGTTACACTCCGGTAAGGACGTACTCGTCGCCCACCTGCTGTGCGCGAGTGGCCAGGGCCGCCGCATCCGACCCGGCACCGGGCTCGGTGAGGCAGTAGCTGGCGACGGTGTCCATCGTGGCTAGCCGCGGTACCCAGTGCGCGCGTTGCTCTTCGGTGCCGTACGCGTCGACCATCCAGGTGCACATGTTGTGAATGGATAGGAACGCCGCGACTGCGGGATCGGCGTAGGCGAGCTGCTCAAAGATGCGCACCCCGTCTAGCCGCCGCAATCCCGAACCACCCACATCGTCGGAGCAGTAGATCGCCCCCATCCCCAGACTCGCCGCCTGACGGAGCGCGTCGATCGGGAAGTGTTTGCTCTCATCCCATTCCAGCGCAAAAGACGCGAGCTTCTTAGCGGCAAAACTCGCCGCGGTATCGACGATTACTCGCTCGTCCGCGTCGAGCGCCCCGGGATCCGTGCCCGGGGCGCGGCCACCATCAACATAGGCGGTCATATTTTCGACTCAGTCCCTTTCGGATCAATCCGTTTACCGATCAGTATCTTTCGGCTCAATCCATCGTCGGGATAACAAACTCGGCACCGTCCTTGATGCCCGACGGCCAACGCGAAGTGACCGTCTTGGTCTTGGTGTAGAACTGGATCGAACTCGGTCCGTGCTGATTGAGGTCGCCGAATCCCGATCGCTTCCAGCCACCAAAGGTGTAGTAGGCCACCGGAACCGGGATCGGCACGTTCACGCCCACCATGCCGACTTCGACGCGCGCGGTGAAGTCGCGGGCCGCATCGCCGTCCTGGGTGAAGATGGCTACGCCGTTGCCATACTGATGGTCCGAGGCCAGGGCAAGGGCTTCTTCGTAATCGCCCGCGCGCGCGATGCACAGCACGGGTCCAAAGATCTCGTCGGTGTAGATCGATATCTCTTTGGTCACCCGGTCAAACAGCGTGGGGCCGATGAAGAATCCGCCGGAGAGGTCGTCGTCGCCAAAGGTCTGCTCGTCGCTGGTCCGCTCGCGGCCGTCGATGACCAGGTCGGCACCTTCCTCGACGCCCTTGCCGATGTAGCCGGTGACGCGATCGAGTGCCGCAGCACTGACCAGCGGTCCGTAGTCAGCCTTCGGGTCAAGGCTGTGACCAACCCGCAGCGCATTGACGCGGTCAATCAGCTTGGCACGCAACCGATCGGCGGTCGCCTCCCCCACTGGCACCGCAACGCTGATGGCCATGCATCGCTCTCCGGCACTGCCATAGCCCGCGCCGATGAGCGCATCGACCACCTGGTCGAGGTTCGCATCGGGCATCACGATCATGTGGTTCTTGGCGCCACCGAAGCACTGCGAACGCTTGCCGTTGGCAGCTGCGGTGGAATAGATGTACTGGGCGATATCGGAGCTGCCGACAAATCCCAAGGCCTTGACGTCGGGATGGTCGAGCAACGCGTCGACGGCTTCTTTATCGCCGTGGACCACCTGGAACACGCCGTCGGGAAGCCCGGCTTCGGTGAAGAGCTCAGCCAACCGGACCGGGACGGAGGGGTCGCGCTCGCTGGGCTTGAGGATAAAGGCATTGCCGCACGCCAGGGCGGGGCCCGCCTTCCACAGCGGGATCATCGCCGGGAAGTTGAACGGGGTGATCCCCGCGACTACGCCGAGCGGCTGCCGCACCGAGTGCACATCGATTCCGGAACCGGCGCCCTCGGTGAACTCCCCCTTGATCAAATGCGGGATACCGATGGCAAATTCGATGACCTCAATGCCGCGCTGGATATCGCCGAGCGCATCGGCGTGGGTCTTTCCGTGTTCCAGCGACAACGTGGTGGCGATGTCATCGGCGTTCTTGTTGACCAGGTCGACAAACCGCATCAACACGCGAGCGCGACGCTGCGGGTTCCATGCAGCCCACTCGCGCTGTGCGCGCGAGGCGGTCTCCACTGCGGCGGCAACCTCATCAGTGCTCGCCAACGGAACCCTGGCCTGAACCGCGCCGGTGCTGGGATTAAAGACATCAGCGTGGCGGCCCTCTTCGACTACCACGGCGGCACCATCGAGGTAGTGCGGGACGACTGGGACAGATGTAGCTGTGCTCACCGCGAGATCACCTGCGACTTCTACTTGGGAAATAGTGACGTAGATAATACTAGGACTTCCAAGTAAATTTGGGAAGGGCCACTCCAGCAGTGCTGTACGTCGCACCAGCGGGCTCACAGACTGGGAGAGGTTGACCGGTTAGGGTAGCCTTGCGCGGAGTTTCATTCGAAAAGGAGCACCATGTCCGTCGTCATCCTCTACGGCACCGAGACCGGCAACAGCGAACTTGTCGCCGACGCCATCGCAGATGTCCTCGCTGCCGACCACGATCCCTCGATCTATGACATGAGCGAGTTCGCGGTGGAAGACCTCGACGCAGAGGACTTCCTCGTGGTGATCTGCTCGACCTACGGTGAGGGCGAGCTGCCCACCGGAGCCGAGCCGTTTGCCGACGAACTCGATGAGAACGAACCCGACCTCGCCGGGCTGCGCTTTGCCGTCTTCGGCCTGGGCGACACCGTCTACGGCGAAACCTATAACCGCGGTGGCGAGATCATGGCCGAGAAGCTCACCAAGTACGGCGCCACTCAGGTCGGCGAGCACGCTCGCCATGACAACTCGTCGCCGATCAAGCCGTCGACGCAGGCCACCGAATGGGCCACCGAGCTCATCAAGGTGATCGACCCAGTCAACGCCTGAGACGGCTAGCGCCTTGATTGGGGGCGCCTTGATTGCGGACACCTTGATTGCGAACCCGCTGCGCGAATAGCGCAATTGCACCGGGCCGCGGTCAGAACAATCGCCGAGAAGAATCGATATATCTGGATCTGAAAATACAATCAGCGCCTTGGCGTGAATATTCACGCCAAGGCGCTGATTGTATTTCGGACTTTCATTTCGGTCTATTTCATTTCGCAGGCTTGTCGCGGCAACAATTGCCAGTCCTACCGAGCGACCGGCCAACTCCGACAACTCCGGCAAGTACGCCGCTATCGGACATACCCCGCTCAGGCAGCGCGTTTAGGAAAATCGATCGGCCGTACCGCGTCGGCGGGCAGAGTTCCACAACGCACGGCAGACTCCTTGGCCAACTCGATGACCGCTTTGACCATAATGGCGAGCACAATGCCAAGGAACAGCGCCGTGGACGTACTCACCTTGATGTTCTCGCCGAGCAACGCGATTCCGAGAACCATTGCCACCGCGGGCTCCATGACATTCATCGCCGGGAATGATGTTTGAAGGTCACCCGCCCCGAACCCGCGTTGCTGGGCCACGATCGCTCCCACGGCGACCACCACAAAGAGGTAGATCTCGGGGTGCAGGAACGCACGAGTCGGGTGATGAATCAGCTGGTAGACAAGGGTCTTCACCAGTAGCGCAGAGACACCGAAGAGAGTGCCTGCGGCCAGCCCATAGAACAGGGCCCGGTAGTGCGGACTGGAGCGTTCAGCACAGATCACACAGGCCACGACCACGCCGATCACGACCAGCACGCTTACCCACACCACGAGGTCATGGGGGCGACGCATCGACGATTCCGGGCGCGCCACCAACAAGAAGGTGGCCACACACGCCACCAGTACGGCTCCCCACGCCCATTCTCGGGGGTGGGGATGCCGATGGTCGGCCCAGGCCTCCAGAGGCAATGCGAAGAGCACCGCGAGCACCACGAGCGGCTGCACTAACAGGATCGACCCGAGTCCCAGCGCTGATGCCTGCACAGCGAATCCCGCAATTGCTACCGCGGCGCCAACCCACCAACCAACGGTAATCGCGCCCGATGCTCGCGACGCGCGCTGACGCAATACCGTACCGGTAGCAATCAGCAGCGCCGCGAGAATCGCGAGCAGCGCGGGAATCCAAGAATGCACAGAAACCAGATTCTCTGTCAGTTAGCCAACCTCGCAGCCCAACAAGCCGTGGGCCAGGCTATTACTTGCTCGATTTTGCTCGCTTTGCCAGCACGCCGATCGCGCCGGCCAGCGATGCGCCCAGTGCTGCGGCACCAAACTTGGGGTGATCGAGCTTGCTCTTGCTCACGCTGTCGATCGAGTAGCGGCCGGGACCGGTCAGAGCCAGCGCAGCCGAAGCGATACCAAGGACGGCCGGGTATTCGTAACCACCCTGCTGTGCGAAGAACCCGCTGGGACGATGGACCTCTGTGGCGGCCAGCATCGCGGCGGCACCGGCACCGGCGGCCGCGCGGGTGCCCACGCCGAGAACCATCAGCGCACCGGCAGCCTCGCTGGCGCCAGCGGCGATGGCCGAGGCCTTGGCGGGCTCAAATCCCATCTGTGCCATGCCCTGCGCGGTGCCCTCGATGCCGGGGCCACCAAACCAGCCAGCCAGCTTCTGGGTGCCATGAGCAAAAAGGGCTCCACCGACCGCGACACGAAGAGTCAGCAGACCCAGGTCGCGTGCTTTGTCACTTGCCGAATGAGACATGATTCAATCCTCCTGAATGGTCTTACTGCTAGTCACAATAATTCGGACCGCGGTCCGCTTATTTCAGGGGACCCGTCAGATGAGACACATCCCACAGCGTCTCGGGCAATCCGGGCATCGCAGCACGGCCAGGAGGAATCACATGAGCCGAACCCTCATCTTGCTTCGCCACGGCAAATCGGGTTATCCGGCAGGCGTTCCCGACCACTCCCGACCGCTGGCCGAACGCGGCGTGCGTGAGGCCGCACTCGCGGGCGAGTGGATGGCCGACGAGGGACTGAGCGTCGACGCCGTCTTGTGCTCGAGCGCGACTCGGACGCAACAAACCCTGGCCCGCACCGGGATCGATGCCCCCACCACCGTCCTCGACGAGATCTATGGCGGTACCCCGGATGAGATCTTCGAGGCGATTCGCATCTACGCGCCGCAGGACGCCGAAACTCTCCTCGTGGTGGGCCACGAGCCCGGCATGCCCGCCACCGCACTGAGCCTCGACCCGGACGGCATCATCGACCGTTTTCCCACGTCGGCCTACGCCGTGGTGACCATCGGTACCGAATGGGATCAGATCGGCTTGCGCCCCGACCCGGCCGCCCATCTGGAGCGACTCCGTATCCCCCGCTGACGCCAACGCCGTTCGCTCCCCTTTAAGTCCACGAGCACAGTTATCTGCGCCACCTGGCCTTGAGATCCGCCGCGAGATGGCCGTAGCATCAACTGCGATATCGGATTGCGATAAACCGTAATCCACTAATCCGAGGTTATGCGGTAGCACCGGATAGCCGAATCGCAACGACGACCCGTCGCGATCAGCGAGGAGACCCGATGCCGCACTCTGCGCCGCCCGACCAGCCGCTCTACGAGATCAAGGCCAATCTGTTTAAGGCGCTCGCCCACCCCGCCCGAATTCGAGTGCTTGAGGTGCTGAGCAGCAGGGGAACTCCCACGCCGGTCAGCGAATTGCTCACCATCGTCAACATCGGGCCGACCACCATGTCGCAGCACCTCGCGGTCCTTAAGCGCCATCACGTCGTCGTCGCCGAGCGCACTGGCAACGCCGTCTATTACGAACTCGCCCACCCCAAGGTGTCCGAACTACTGCTCATCGCTCGGACCTTCTTGTTTGACACCCTCGACGCGCAGCGCGGCCAGTTCGACGCGATCAGTTCGCTGCCGCCCGTGCTCGCGCCGTGAGCACGATGACCCGCTCGGGTATCGCAGCGCACCTCGCTCGACTGCTGCCGCATCGCAATGACTATGCGGCGCTTCCCAAGTCGTGGAAACTCGACATCGTCGCCGGCATCACCGTTGGCGTGGTCGCGCTACCGCTGGCACTCGCGTTCGGAATCTCCTCCGGAGTCGGCGCCGCTGCCGGTTTGATCACCGCGGTGATCGCGGGCCTGGTGGCAGCGGTCTTCGGCGGATCGCATGTCCAGGTCTCCGGACCAACCGGGGCCATGGCGGTGATCCTCGCGCCGATCGTGGCCAGCCACGGTGTCGGCAGCATCGCGCTGGTCACCATATTGGCGGGTGTCATCGTGCTGATCGCTGGAGTTGTCGGGCTGGGCCGCGCGATCATCTTCATCCCCTGGCCGGTGATCGAGGGCTTTACCCTCGGCATTGCCGTCATCATCTTCTTGCAGCAGGTCCCGGCAGCTTTCGGGACCACCAAGCCCGCTGGGCAACGCGATCTCGTGGCGGCGTGGACAGTGATCACCCACGCCGATTGGGCCACCGCGGGCAAGACGCTCGGCGTGGTTGCCGCGGTCGCCCTGCTCATGGTGGCGCTGCCGCGCCTGCACCGCAGAATCCCCGAATCGCTGACCGCCATCATCATCGTCACGCTGATCACTCACTTCGCCCACATCGACGTCGCCTCTATTGGCGAACTGCCGTCGCATCTTCCGGCGCCGATGCTCCCCCATCTCGATCTCGGGACACTGAACTCGCTGTTCGGTGCGGCCCTGGCCATCGCGGCCCTGGCCGCCATCGAGTCGTTGCTCTCGGCACGCGTCGCGGCAACGATGTCTCCCACCGGCCCATACGACCCCGATCGTGAATTGACCGGCCAGGGACTGGCATCAATGGCCTCGGGACTCTTCGGCGGGATGCCCGCAACCGGCGCCATCGCCCGCACCGCGGTCAATGTGCGCGCCGGTGCGCGCACCCGAGTATCGGCAATCGTGCACTCGCTGTTCTTACTCGGCGTAGTCTACCTGGCCACCGGCCCGGTCTCCACCATTCCTCTCGCGGCGCTCTCCGGCGTGCTGATGGTCACCTGCTTCCGAATGATCTCGCCGCACACCATCGCGAAGATCATTCACTCGACCCGCTCAGATGCCCTCATCTTTGTGGTCACCGCCGCCATCACCGTGTGCTTTGACCTCATCGAGGCCGTCGAGATCGGCATCGTCGTTGCCGCTTTCTTTGCGCTGCGCCAGGTTGCTCGCCGCGCGAGCGTATCCCGTGAAGAGCTGCCCGGTCCCCCGCAACCGGGCGACAACCACATCGCCGTGTTCCGACTGGACGGAGCGATGTTCTTCGGTGCCGCCGAAAAGATCTCGGCCACCATCAGTGAGAATGCCGAGCGCGCACCAATCACTGTTGTCATCATTCGGATGTCGAGCCTGGGCATGCTTGACGCCACCGGGGCGCACACGCTGGCCGAGATCGTCGCCGACCTTGAGGATCGCGGGATCACGGTGATCATCAAGGGAGTACAGCCCGATCACCTCAAGCTACTCACCGGCGTTGGCGTGATCGACGCGCTCCGCCACGAGAACCATCTCATTGACTCGCTGGACGCAGCAGTCGCGCATGCTCGCGAACATGTTGCGGACAAGGCGAATTCCGCCATCATGAGTCCGTGAACGCCGGTGCCCCGTGACAGTGTCACTGCTGGTGTCACTGCTGGTGTCACCGGCAATGTCACCGACACCGGCAGTGCTGGAACACAAGTGGAGTCCAGTACCAGAACCGACTATGCAAGAGCTGCACGCGAACTCCCCGACATCGGATAGGCTACCCAGGTAGTAATTCAGTGAGCGGCGACGGTTTCCGTTGCCGCCGGCACGCCAAAGGGGGCAACAGCAGATGCGGTTGAGTGTCGCAGAACGACGACGCCTCTCCATCGAGGCCGCGTTGCGAGTGATTTCGACCGAAGGCATCGAGAACGCCACCACCCGCCGCATCGCTGACGAGGCAGGTATTCCGCAGTCCGGTCTGTTCTACGCCTTTACCAATCGTGACGAACTCCTTGCCGCGGTCATCGAATTCGGCATCGAGCAGGAGCTCAACGCACTCACTGATCGCCTACAGACCCTTGAGGCCGGCTCTGTTGACACGGCGCTGACTGCCGAGCAAGTACTGCGCGCCACGCTGGAGGCGTTCGCCGGAGATGTCGCCGGTAATGCTGGCCGCGAGCACACCCTGATCTCGATCGGCCTATTCGCGCGCCGCACAGCCGGACTCGAAGACCTCGCCACGCACCTGTACCGCAGCTATACCAACGTGGTCACCCAGATGCTGCGTCGCGGCGCCGAGATCGGCCACTTCACCTGGACCACTAACGAATCCGAGATTGCTACCGTCGTCATGGCGCTCACCGACGGCCTCACCCTGGGCTACGTGATGACCGGGGATGACGCAGCAATGGCACGCACCGTGGACGCGGCAGTCCGCGTACTCCAGACCTATATCGAGCCGTAGGGCCCGCCGGGCCTCTCGGTGTGTGGTCCCTCGGCGCACGGCAAACACCCTGCGTCACCGCATATCTGGCGTTACTCTCATCCACCGGTAATCGGCGACACGGCGACGCACGGCACCGGGCGTGGATGACCGGGATCGAGCGCATTGAGCACCAGTGCCACGCTGCGTCGATTGGCGACGATCGACAGATGATCGGAATGATCGATCGGGCAACCATCTTGGACGGTGATGTTGGTGACGTCGGTACCGGGCCCACCGGCCAGAATTCCCACATCGTAGGGAGTGACGATCTCATCGTGCCTGGTGACGATGTTGGTATACCGGACGCCCGGAAGGTAGGGCGTTGGCTCACGCACCGCTCGGTTGAAGTTCAGATCGGCAGGCGGATCGACACATTCGGGGCACGGCCGGTGAGACGGCGCCGGAATGCCCAGGCGGTGCCGGAACTCCGCAATGGCCTCGCCACGCGCATCGTCGTCGTCGGGGCCCTGCCGCCAGTACGGGGCCAGCGACACATAGTGGACTACCTTGCCGCGGCCACCGAGGTACTTCATCCAATAGGTGGGGATCTCGGTGCCCAACGAATGGCCGACGATGTCGACGCGATCGCTGCGGGTTGCCGTGCGTACCCGATCGATGAATTGTTTGAGTTGCCAGGCACTATCAGGCTTGGGTCCGAGTCCGCCGAGGGCCGAGGCAGGCCAGTGCGTGCTAAGCGCCCCATATGTCGGCGCGAATACGCAGTAGCCAGCATTAGCCAGCACGGGCGCCAACGTGGCCCAATTCGTTTGTTGCCCACCGCCACTGCCGTGGACCAGAATCACCGGCCGAGGATGGCGCGTCGAATGGCACGAGTAGTCGTTGGTCCCCGGCAGCGAACCTCCCGGGTTGCCGAGTTCTGCGGTGATGCCAGCCAAGAAGTTGTAGGTGACCGGCAGACTGCGGCTCGGGGCCGCCTGCGCAGCAGGAGCAGCCAGCGTCGTGAGGGCCAGCGTCGTGAAGCCCAGGGTGAACACACTGAAAATCAGCAGCACGCGCAGCAGCCCAGCGGCTCGTGCCGATGTGGTGTCGGCCGTCTGAGAGGTGCGCGATCCCGTGCCCGTCACGCGTGTGAGCGTACTCCGACCCGACCGCTCATCAACTCAAGTCTTCGAGATCCAACCGTATCCCGAGGAGCCGCACCGGCCTCCCCTGCTCGAAAAGCTCCAGCAGGTCGGCGATTACCGGAAGGATGGCAGCGGGATCAACGGTCGGTGGTCGGAGTACACGCGATCGAGTACGCGTATAGAAAGACGAGGTCCGCACAGTGACCGCCACCCGTAATGCGATGCGACCTTCCTCGCGGATCTGATGGATGAGTTGTTCTCCGAGTTCGGCGGCCGCCGATTGGATCTGCGCCGGATCGGTCAGGTCGGAATCAAAGGTCTTGGATTTGGAGTGCGACTTGGCATCTCGCTCCGCTACGGTGATCGTCGCGTCACCACCACCCCGACACAGCACGTAGAGCCAGTTCCCTTGGTGCTGGCCAAATCTGGCGATGAGATCGGCGCGCGGGGTCGCCATCAACGCATTAACCGTATGGATGTCCATCTCGGCGAGTTTGTCTGCCGTTCGCGGGCCAACACTCCACAGTTCGCGGGCAGGCGATGGGCCCATGAGCGGCAACCAGTTACGGCCATCGAGCAGAAAGACGCCGGGTGGAGGCGTGGGGTCGATCAGCGACTCCACAACGCCGCGCTTGGCGAATCCCGTTGCCATCTTGGCGCGCTGCTTATTGTCGCTGATACCTACCCGGCACCCCAGACCGCACTGATCGGCCACCGTATCGCGCAGTCCCGCAGCAAATCCCAGAATCTCTCGATCGGTCGGCACCTCACCGGAGCCCGGGAGCGGCGTTCCGTCGTCGGCGAGTGGAAAGATCCCCAGATATGCCTCGTCCCACCCCCACACCTCAACCGGGTACCCACTCGCACGCAGGGTATCCATTACTTGCGCCGAGGCAGCCTCGTAGGCCGCCATATCCACCGGAAGATAGGTCGCATCAGGAAATTTGCGATACGCGCCGCGCAACGGCATCCCGGCGCGCACCCCACGATCGCGGGCCTCATACGACGCGCACGTGACTACCTTGCGCGCCTGCGTGGGGTCGCCGTCGCCGCCCACCACAACCGCACGCCCCACCAGTGCGGGGTCACGAAGCCGCTCCACCGAGACCTGAAACTGATCAAGATCAACGTGGAGCAGCCAGCGGTAGCGTCGGGCCGGAACCTCGGTCACCTCACCAACACTACGGCGTAGCGGGCCTGGCGTACCGGGCTCTAGTAACCCCAACATGGGCACGGGCACCGGGCTCACTCGCCAATGTCGAGTGGCCCGCGCTCGGCGAATACGTCTCCGGGTCCGGGATTGTCCGGATGGCAGCTGCCACCAGAGTGGGTGAGCACTCCCCACACCGCGTTGAGGGCCGTCTGCACCGCGCCCTCTACCCATGCCGGGGTGAACGACACATCGTCGCCCGCGATGAACATGCCTCGCTCGGCTTCGGGCAGCTTCTTTTGATCGTGGAAGTGGCCGTACATGCGTGTGTTGTAGCGATAGTGGCCGGGCAGTGCCCCTTTGAATGCACCGAGAAAGTTGGGATCGTCCTCCCACGACACCGTGAGTGGGCGGCCGACGATGTGTGTGGCGATATCGAGGTCGGGATAGATCTTGCCCAACGCCGACAGCGCCAGCTCGACGCGCCGTTCCACCGGATGCGGCAGCATCTTGAGTGCATCGCTCATCCAGCTGTACGACAGGCAGATCACCCCGGGTCGGTCGGGCCCGTTGTCAAAGAGGTAGGTGCCTCGGGTCAGTCGGTCGGTCAGCGTCATGCTGAGCACATCGCGGCCGGTGTCCGGGTCTCGATCGGTCCAGAATGGACGGTCAACCATCACGAAGGTCTTCGACGACTGCATGTAGCGCGTGCGATCGAGAGCCATCCACAGATCTTGGCTGAAAAGGCTCTCATCGCAGTCAATCTCGGTCGATAGCAGCCACGCTTGGCAGGTGGCGATGACGGCCGAAAATTCCCGTCGTTCACCCCACCGGTCGGTGACCTCGATGCGGTCGGCTCCGGTGCGCCGCAAGGCCCGAACCCCCGGCTTGGGCGCGCCGTGATGCAGCGACGCCAAGCTCGTGCCCACCGGCCAGTGCGCAATCCGGTGCGGCGCGTGATCCCACAACCGACGCGGCACCTGTTGTGCCCCACCAACAATCAGGTGCTGATCGGAATCGCAGTTGGTAGCCACCACCCGCAGGATCTCCAGCATCGAGTTGGCGAAGTCCGAATCCCAACCGCCGGTGCCGAAACCGACCTGCCCGAATAGCTCGCGATGCCGAAACGAGAGTGATCCGAATTCGGTGGAGGTCGCTAGGAAGTCGTAGAAGCTTCGGTCATCCCATTCGACGACCAGCTCATTCCACCGCTTCTTCAGTTCGTCGGCGTCGCGGTGGGCGATGGCCCGCTGGAGCTCGGAGAAACTCGCGATGCGTTCGAGCGCCGCATCCCAGGCGACGGCGATCTCCCGATAGATCGGCGGCAAATCGTCGAGTGTTCTGGCGTAGAGCGTCTGGCCGCCGATGTCGATGACGGTGCTGCCCGCAGCGTCGGTGAGCGGATTCGGAAAGGGACGAGTGCGCAGTCCAAAAGCATCCACGTAGTGAAAGAACGCACGAGACGAGATCGGAAACCGCATCCCGCCCAACTCGGCCACCTCGGGCTCGCCGGGCACAAACGGCTCCGACCGCAGTCGCCCGCCAATCTGATCGGGCTCGTAGACCACTGGCCGCAAACCCAGCGACATCAATTCGTGCGCGGCGACCATGCCCGCCATCCCGGCGCCGATCACGGCGACCTCGCTGCCCAGCTGGTCGTCGGGAATCGCGCCGATGCCGGCCGGGTGAGAAATCCAGTCGTCGTAGGCGAACGGAAAGTCGGGCCCGTAGATGGTCACCGGCGGCTCGTGCTGCATCCCTGCAGACCATACCTACCGGCGGCAGGCGCCACCGGATTAGCTGGTGATTCAGATCACACTCAGCGTGGGGAACCAGCCACCCGCCTCATCCGACCAGTAACCAATACCGCGTTCTGCCCAATCAGCCCCGGGCATCGTCACGAAAGCAGGTTCCGCACAGTGGTCACGACCAACGCGACCGATCAGGACACTGAGTCCGCTCCTCCGGAGTCAACAAGCCCCACGTCGGAAGCTACGCCGACCACTATCCGCGACCGCGGCGCCGCCGACCGCTGGCGACCAGTGCTGTTGCGCTGGCACTTCTACGCAGGCATCCTCATCGGCCCGTTCCTGCTGGTCGCCGCGATCACCGGCACCCTCTACGCCCTGATCCCACAGGTCGACCGGGCCGTCTACAGCCATGAACTGACCGTCGACCACGTGGGCTCCACGCCGCTACCGCTATCGGAGCAGGTCGACGCGGCTCGCAAGGCACACCCTGAGGGCACCATCGTCTCGGTCACGCCCGCGCCGGTAGCCACTGAGACGACGCGGGTGGTGCTGGCAGTCAACGACGTCCCGGCCGACCGCAACCGAACCGTCTTTGTCGACCCGTACACCGGCGAAGTCCGCGGCCAGTTGACCACCTACGGTGAATGGCTCCCGGTACGTGCCTGGTTCGACGATCTGCACCGCAATCTCCATCTGGGCGACATCGGCCGCAACTACAGCGAGATCGGCGCTAGTTGGTTGTGGATGGTGGCGCTCGGTGGCCTCATGCTGTGGATCGGCCATCGGCGACGCACCCATAAGCTCAACCGGCTCCTACTCCCCGACCGGGACGCACCCAAGCGGCGACGCACGCTGAGTTGGCATGGCGCAGTCGGTGTCTGGATCATTCTTGGCCTCCTGGTGCTCTCCGCATCGGGGCTGAGCTGGTCGCGCTTTGCCGGAGATAACATCTCCACACTGCGGACTGAAATGTCGTGGACCAAGCCGGGATTGACCGTCGACTCCCCCGACCCGCACGCCGGACACCACGGTGCGGGCACCCCGGCTACGCAGCCTGCAGCAACCGGAGACCCCGCCGGATTCACCGAGGTCTACCGCACCGCGCGAGAAGCAGGATTGGTTGGCCCCATGGTGATCTCGGCTCCAGACGCAGAGGGTGCGGCATGGAAGGTCGCCGAGAATGCCCGCGGCTATCCGAGCCACTACGACGCAATTGCCGTCGACCCGCACACTTTTGCGATCACCGACCGCGTCGACTTTGCGCAGTGGCCGTTCATGGCCAAGATGACCACCTGGGCGATCAGTGCCCATATGGGCTTGTTCGGCCTGATCAATCAAGTCATCTTGGTGCTGTTGGGAATTGGGCTGATCACCGTGATTGTGCGTGGCTATCTGATGTGGTGGCGACGCCGCCCCGGCCCGGGGACGCTGGCCACGTCGCCACGACGCGGCGCACTCGGCTCACTACGACCCGGTGAGGCCATTGCCCTGATCGCCGGCGTCGCAGTAGTAGGCTGGTTCATCCCCCTGTTCGGAATTCCGTTGGCGCTGTTTGTGATCGTCGATTCGATCCGCGGCATCGTCAAGTCTCGACGCACCGCTGGAGTCGCGCGATGATCAACGACCTCTTCTTACGCTGGGCCACCACACTGCTGTTCGCCCTGGCTGCGGCGCAGTGTGCCTACCTGATGATCGTTAAGCGCATGGGCTGGCCGAGCTACATCGGCGACGGCCTGCATCTGATCATGTCGGTGGCAATGGGATTGATGGCATGGCCATTCTCGATGTCGTGGCCGACTATCGGGCCGATGATCTTCTTCATCATCGCCGCGCTCTGGTTCTTGGCGAGCATGGCGCTGCCGCAGGGAAAGCAAAATCCGGACAAATGCGGCTGCGTACCACCTACATCCACCCTCTTCGGCCGCGCCGCTGCCCTCTATCACGCCACCATGATGGGCGCGATGGCGTGGATGTATGCCGTGATGAATCCGACCCTGCTGACCGCCGATCATTCGGCCAGTGCCGCGATGGCAATGAGTACCGGCAGCTCGTCCATGCTGCTCGCCCATGATCATTCCGATATGCCCGGTATGGACATGCCGGGCATGGATATGCACTCGTCACACGCCACCCAGTTGGGGTTTGTCACCCCGATCAATTGGGTGCTGGCTATCGGATTCGCGATCGCCGCCGCGTATTGGCTCTACCTCTACTTCGACCGCCGCCGTCGTCCCGGAGCCGCAAGCGATGCGCTCTCCTTTGCCGGTGATCTCTGCCAGGTGTTCATGGCCGTCGGTATGTCCATCATGTTCTTTGTGATGGTGGTGTAGCGGCCGGAACGCAGTGTCGGCGGCCGCGGCCTCACGACTGGCCGAGCGCCCACGCTGCGC
>Cebus_capucinus_imitator_PRJNA485217_SSR047__coassemble_1137_pt1 | contig 24120 bp, 25 predicted proteins | sample Cebus_capucinus_imitator_PRJNA485217_SSR047__metabat2_low_PE_001 | metagenome-assembled genome bin Cebus_capucinus_imitator_PRJNA485217_SSR047
CTGCCGCGAAGTACCGGAGGTCGGTCTCTCCACCGACGTCGGCAAGACCCCAGTGTGCGCGATCATCTGGTTACCCACTGCGCTCTCGTAGAGATAGTTGTGCCGGAGGCCAGCGAGTTCCAGTAAGTCGGCACCAGTGATCCGGTCGCGGAGAATCCGCGCATTCTCCACATCAGAAATGGCGTCATCGGTGCCATGGACCACCAGGGTTGGCGCGGTGATCTCGGTGACGGCCAGCGACCCATCGTGCGTGCTACTCACCGCGGACTGCCGAGAGCGATTGCGCAGACCGCGAATTCGACTGACCGTCACTTCGCGTGAATCAGGATGCGTACGAATGTATTCGGGGGTCAGCACCAACTCCAGCAGCGCCATCGGATCACCTGAAGCGAAAGCGGCTACAGCGTTATCCGACCGGGGAATCCCCTGCGCATCTCCGATCGTGGTGGCACCAAGCACTAGTCGACGCACCCGCTCCGGATAGTCTGCGGCAACCCACTGGGCGATCCTGCCTCCCAGCGAATGCCCATACACCGCAGCTGATTCGACCCCATAAGCATCGAGCACGGCGATCACGTCGGCGGCCGAGTCGCGCGTGGAAAAGCCCGCGGGGATGTCAGCACCGCTCCCGACTCCTCGGTTCTGCATGACGATCACCTGCATCCCCGCAAGGGACTCAAGCACTGGGTCCCAGAAGCGCTCGTCGCAGCCGAATCCCGCGATCAGCACGACGGGCTCACCCATACCGCTACTGCGGCACCAAATCTCGGCGCCATCTGGCGCGATAGCCACCTTGCTGTCGTCTGCCTGCCCCTGCGTACTCACCATCAAGCGGCCAAGTTACCAGGTGCGGCAGAGGTCCCGGCGCGTCCACATCACGTCAGTTGCCCGCCACCAGCAGGCGCTCGATCGCGTCGCGTCTGTTGCTCAGATCATCGAGTTGTGACTCCACCCGACTCAGCACCGCTCGCATGTGCGCAACGACAGTGGGACACAGATCAATCGAGGGGGTCAGGCCGCTGGCGCATGGCAACAAGTGCGCGATGGTCTCGGTGCCGAATCCGGCGTCGAGCAGCGCTCGAATCTGATGCACGCGCAGGACCGCGGCGGGCGAGTATCGGCGGTACCCGTTGACATCGCGGTCAGAATCGAGCAGTTGATGCTGCTCGTAGTAGCGCAGTGCACGCCTCGTTGCTCCGGTCCGTTCCGCCAGTTCACCGATCAGCACGAGTTCACTCCCTCTGAGTTCTGGCTTGACCTTGACCCCGACGTCAACGCTTACCTTCTCCCCATGATTCCTTCTGCTCCGAATTCCGCCGGCTCGTCGCTGCCACCTGCCCCATCGATGTCATCTGACACGGTGAGTCAGCTCCTCGCTCAGGTCGACGTCGTCGATATCGGTAGCGGACCCGTGGTCGCCGTTGCCCATGGCGCTGGTGGCGGTGTCCGAGAGAACTTCGCGCCGTTGAGTGAGGCAACACCAGGTGAAGCCCGATTTGTGGGCCCCTACTATCCCGGGAGCGGCGACACTCCCCCGGCTACCGACCCGTTAGACGTCACTACCCTGGCGGATCAGGTGGTTGCCGCTGGGATTCAGCGCGGCGCGCACCGTTTCCCGATCGTTGGCTTGTCACTGGGCGCGGCCGTCGCGGTGACCGCCGCCGTCCGCCACCCGGAGCACGTGTCGGCGCTGGTCCTCACCGTGGGTGTTGCCCGTCCCGATCCCCAGCTCACCACGTTCACCGGCGTCTGGCAGACGCTCGCGGCCGCCGGAGAGTGGAATGCCTTGGCCGAGTTGCTCGTCTACGCGTCCGGAACGGCCGAGTCGCTGTCGAGGATGACCGAGCAAGACGTCGCCGATGCCGTCACAGCAACGCTGGCCGCATACCCTCGCGGTGGTGCCGCCCACGCCGAGTTGGCATCGCGCGCCGATGTGACACCACTGCTGAGCGACGTAGCGGTACCGACGCTGGTCATCGTCGGCGGGCAAGATCGGATCGTCCTGCCTGACACCGCACGGTCTCTCGCAGCCATCCCCGGCTCCACACTCATCGAGTATCCCGATGCCGGGCACATATTTGGCACACCGCACACCGGGCAGTGGGCTACCGATGTCCATGACTTCTTACGCCAGCCTCGGTAACGCATCGCCGTCGCCCTCGACGCCCAACTACGTCGCGGTGTGTTGTTCCTTAGCGGCGTCTATGCGAAGCAGCGGCTCATAGGCCAGGCCGAAGAGCCCATCGGAAACAAGCGAAACCACGAGATCGCCTAAGTCGGTGGGCTCGAGGCCCTGGTCAACGGCAATCCGCCCACCTCGTACCGCGACACCTACCAGCAGCGATGCCAGCACGTCTGCGCTCAGTGCCGAAGCGCCAGCGTCGGTGTCTTGCAGACGTTTCCGTATCTGAGCGGCAATCCGGTCAATCAGTTGTTCCAGCATTCGCTCCCGCATTTCCGACGCCGCGGACGGGCGGGGCTCATCGCTAAAGATGAGATGAAAACCGTCAGGAAATGCGCGGGCGTACTCAAAGAACGCGAGCATGTCTGCCCGTATCTCCTCACGCATATCCAACGATTCTGCGGTGGAATACGTCGCAAATAGTTCTTCGGTCAAGCGGTCGATTTCGCGGGAGAAGACCCTGAGATACAGATCTTCTTTCCCGCCAAATCGCGCGTAGAGAGTCGGTTTTGTCGAGTTTGTCTCGGCAGCGAGAACGGCCATCGTCGCCCCGGGGTACCCCAGCCGACGAAAGGTCGCGACCGCGCTGTCTAGCAGCTCATCCTCGTCGTGGCGAATCCCCGTGCTCTTCACAGTGAAGACCGTATCGCACTCGCGCCCCAGCTAACTGTCGCAGCGCACTACATTGCAGTGCACATTTGGGGCCAGATTTTTCTGGATAACGCCGGGGTCGACTATCTTCGTCGGATCGAACTCGAAGTTCACCTCCGGACCGCGGAATGGGCCGGGATCAGGAACTCGCACATCCTTAACTCCCGACATCAAGATTCGGAAAAAGTTGTGATAGAGGTCGCTCGCAGCAACCGCCGAAAGCAAGTTCGAAATATTGGGATATGTATCACCGAGCACGCCAGTCCAACTCACCACCATGCCCAGGCTCGGGATGATGAAGTTGTTCTGGTGCAAGAAGCCGACCATCGCGTACAAATCACCCGGTGCGGATTCGACCATCCGATGATTGACCGTCACCTCATACGGGAAATCTGCACCTGTGCAACGGGTTCCCGAATTTGTCCAGAACAGCTTGCCGTAGCAGGGATTCAACGGCGTCGGCTCCGACAGCGATTTCACGTACGACGTGGAGATAACCCGACGCCCGTTCCACGCGCCTTGATTCTCGAGCAACAGACCAAGTTTCGCGTACTGCACAGGCGGAAGAAAGAGGTGCGCATACCCGTAGGGCTGTCCCGACCGATCACGCAGCCAGGCATATGAGGACGCCGGAATCCCGATCGGGCCAAAGAGGTTGCGCTGCGCAAAGGCTCCCAGATCCTCGCCGACAGCACGGTGGACAACGTAGCCCAGCAAATCGACTTGGCGCTGGCCGTAAACCCAATGGGTTCCAGGCTTGTGGTCGAGCGGATAGGCCAGTGCCTCCTGGGCAACATTGGGATCGAGTAGCGATGTCGCGGCCTCGGAGATGATCGACTGCTTGAGCCCCGAAGTCTGAGTCAGCAGTTGGTTGACGGTAATCGCCCGATGCGCAGCGTCGCCCCATCCCTTGGGCAGGTACTTGCCGATCGGATCGTTCAGGCCCAACTTGCCACGGTCGATAGCAATGCCTGTGAGCAGGGAGATGACCGACTTGGTCGAACTCCACATCGGAAACGGCACGTCTTGCGTCACGGAGTTCAGCGGGCCAGAACCAACAAGGCAGTTGTCGCGGAAGATCTGCACCGACAGCCTCATATGCTGTGCGGCGTAGGCGATTGCCTCGTCAACCTTGCCCTTGTCCAAGGCATGGCTTGCCGGCGAGGCCTTATCGAATTGGCCACCTGCACTGGGGAGCGCACACGACTGCCTGCTCACGGCGGTCCCGCTCGGCTGCGCCTGCGCCTGCGGTACCGCAGCGAGGGTTAACAACAGTGTTCCGGCGGCCACTAGGCCACCCCACGCACCACACCAACGCCGAACCCTCATCAACCATGCCCCCTTCGCTAACAGTGACGGGAGACACAGTATTACCAAGCGGTAAATCTGGCAACCCCCGAACCGCTTTGAGTTGGCGGTCACCCGGGCGCCGAGGGAAGGGCTTATTCAGAGAGGGTCACGAGATCGTTTTCGCCTGCACCAGGCCTCCGGAGCCGGGGATCATCGTCACGTTGCGGAACCGGGCTTTCTCGGCAGGACGATCATGAGTCACCAGGTCGACGCGGCGCAGGATCTGAGTCACCACGATCTTGAGCTCGGCCATTGCCAACGTCGCGCCAAGACATCGCCGGTTGCCGCCACCAAAGGGCATCAGGTCATTCGACGACGGCCGCACCCCAATAAAGCGCTCGGGATTAAAGTCAAAAGGCTTCGGGTACAGTTCATCACGATGATGCAGCAACAGAATGCTGATGAGCGCCATGGTTCCAGATGCGACGCGGGTAGAGCCGAATTGCCAGGGCTCCAACAGTTCTCGCGCAATAATCGGGATCACCGGCCGCGACCGCATCGACTCATTCAGCAGCGCGTCAAGGTAGTCGTCGTCACCAGCGTTAATGGCATCGCGGGCATCGGCATACACCGCAGGATTGCGAGTGAGACGCTCAAAGGTCCAGGCAACCGTGTTGCTCGTAGTTTCATGACCGGCGGGCACCAGAGTTAGCAGCTCATCACGAATTTCACTGTCAGACAGGGCGATACCCTCTTCATCGCGAGCGCTGAGCAACATCGCCAAGATGTCAGTTCGCTCCGATTCGTCTGGCGCACCACGTCGTTCACCCAGAATGGCCGCGATTGCATTATCCAGCGGTCGGAGAAGCATCCGCAACGCTCCGACCGGATCTTCGCTGAACCCGTTGGCCAGCTGTGCGATCACCGCTGCCGGATTGGTCGAGATGCGCAACAGCCGAACCATTGAATGGTAAAGAGCGCCTTCCGCTTTGGTTGACGGGACACCGTCGGACATACCGAATACGGCTGACATAATTACGTCAAGGGTGATCATCTGCGCCTGGTATGCAAGCTTGATGGTCTTTCCGGCCTGCCAGGTGTCGATGTGGTGGGTAGTGACACGCTCGATGCCGTCGCAGTAGCCCGCGACGGCTTTGCCGTGAAAACGGGGCATGAGTAGTGCGCGTTGCCGCTTATGGCGCGCCCCTACGGAGGTCAAGACAGAATTGGGGCCCACAATCGGCCGAAGCGGTGACTGGCGCGTGCCCGACGGAGCGATTGCCGGATCTGCGGTCAAGATCGACTTAATGTGCGCGGGGTTATAGACCACCACCGACGCGCCCGGTCCGCCAACAAAGCTGTACCGCAGTACATCGCCGCGCTCCGCCGCGTCGGCAAACAGCACGTCGCCTTGCCGAAGGGCGAATTGCAAAGACGTCCACAGCCCCCTCGCCTCGCCCGCGGCGGGAAGCGCGGGAGCAACTGCTTGACCAACGAGAGGGCCAGCGTGGTCATCGGTATCAATTGCCAGGTTCGATGTTTCGGTGGATGGCCTCAGATACCAGTGGTTCGTCGTCGGCCTAACATGTGATCGGATGGTTGTGCTATTCATGAGCTTCACCCCGAAGTAGTGCGATCCGTGACTTCACACTACGAGTGTTGCGTGGCTATTTTTAGGGGATTCGCGTCATCGACTGTCGTTCAAGCGATCTCTGTGACCCTCACAATTGCGTCCGGCTCATCGCATCGTTCTGCCGTGTTCTTTTTGCCGCTTTTAGCATCACCTCGGACGCTGCAACACCTCGGACGCTGCATTACCTCGGACGCTGGGGCCTGCGGCCTTTCGGCTTACCTTTTCCGGGAATTTTTCCTGCCGCTTGCCTGGCGGCTTGTTTGGCGGCGGCCTTCTCTTTTGCCGACCGCTTGGGTGCAGGCTCGGCCGATCCGCGTGACGATCCAGCGCGGCGACCACGCACGATCCCGATGAAGTTGTCGGCCGCCTCCGACGTCGGCTGCGGCCACAGAAGCCCAACGGCGCTGGTCGGCAACCCGGCCACCGGTCGATAGTCCAGATCTCGACGATGATGCAGACGCGCCAGCGACTGCGGAACCAGCAGTAGCCCGATACCTGCCGCAACGAGTTCGATCGCATCGGCGGTGGTCTGCGGGCGGTGTTCGATGGCGGTTCCCGGACGATCCGTCACCACGAGCGGCTCATCGGATGGCCACAGGAAGTTCTCGTCGGCGAGATCAGTCAGAGCCACCTCGTCGGCGGCCGTGAACACGTGGTCTTTGGGGATCACGACCACGGTTGTCTCGTCGTACAGGGTGATTGAGTGATGCGGGCCGATCTCGGCGCCGGTCAGGGCATCAGGCAAGCGGGTGAGCGCCATATCGGCAACCCCGGTGTCTATCGCGGTGGCGGTATCGGCAACTTCGGTGGCCACCAGCTCAATCCGGATATCGGGGTGGCGCTCACCCCAGATGCGCACCCACTTGCCCGGGGTGGTGCCCGGCACATAGGCCAATCGGAAGGCCGCGGGGCCAGATGAGGCGGGATCGACGGGCGTGCTCACGTCATGAGGCTACCGCCCGATACGCTGGCACTATGAGTTCGCAGTCGATGAAACCGGCCACCGCCGCCAAGAAGTTGGACGTGTACCTGCCGGCCACTCCCGAGGAGTTCCGTGCCAGCTCGATCACGAGGGCGGAACTGACTGCGCTGCAAGCGGACCCGCCTCAGTGGTTGCGCGATCTGCGCGCCAACGGCCCGCACCCGAAGAATCTCGTCGCCGCCAAACTTGGCGTGTCGATCTCGGGTCTGACCCGCGGCGAAGTTACCGAAGCACTCACCACCGACCAGATCAACGCGCTGCTGGCCGAAATGCCCGAGTGGCTCAAGGCAGAACGCGAAAAGCATGTTGAGGTAGTACGCGAACAGCGCCGAGTGCGGTCGATGCACGCCGACCGGCAGCGCGAGGCCGAGGAAGACGCCGCCGAGTAACTGGCGGTTAGCCCGGATCGGAGCACAATGTGAGTGGGACACGAGGAGCCCGAGGGCCAATTCTTGTGCTCCTCGGCGTAATCCTCGCATCAACGCTCGCTGGCTGCGATGGCCTTTTCGCGGAGCCCGATCTCCGTCCGCGTGACGTGAGCAGTAAACAAGCGCAGCAGGCACTGACGTCCAGCCAAATACAGCTACCCAAGAGCTATGAGTTCGTGGCTGGGCGGGTGACCTCAGTCGCCTTCGTTGGCACACCCGACTACGACCTGAGATATGACGCTCCGGCAGCGGTGTTCGACGACCCAAAGCAGCTCGAGGATGCCTACACCGGCACCACATACGGCTACAGCTTTCCCCCGTTCCGGCCCATCGATTGCAGCGCCGAGTTATTCAGCGTCGCACGTCAACAGAATTGGATCACCTGCACGCCACAGACGCGCGCCAAGTTCAGTACGTCGGGCAACGATCCCGATGACACTTCCCATCCGATGTACCGGAACTCGATTGCGGTCGTGGCCGGCGAGGAGAAGACGCTCGTCCTTGTCGTTGTCGGGGGCTTATAACCGCCACGCCCAGAGCGACAGTCCCGCCTGCGATCGCGGCCACAGAATGCGCGTGATCCGGCTCGGTCAGTACAGGTTTTGGATCATGCCGAGCAAATGACGCGTCTGGCGAGGCATCGCTGCCCGAATACACCGCAAACGGTCGGGTCCCGGTGCCGCATACGACACCGGGACCCGGTTCTACCTGAGGAAGCGAAGGGAGTTGAACCCCTGCAATTCGTCCTCTGAGATGCAATTTGGCTAATTGCCGTCTCGGACTCGACACGAGCGGATCGATCGTCGCCGACAATTCACGACAGAATCGGGAAATTTGAGCGGAAGATCCCGCCGGGATCAACGGCCTGCTTGATCTCAGAGAGCCGCGTGTAGGCCTGCGAGTCGAAGGACTGCGCCGCCGATTCCCCGCTTTCGAGGAAGCTGAACGGCTTGCGTCCTGAGACGGGCACCGACTGCACCAACTTCTGTTGGTGCGCAGCCAAAGCCTCCGCGACTTGAGGCGAGAAGGGAACCCCGAAGTAGCTGATCGAGTATTCCTCGCTCAATGCGCCATGCGGTGAATCTGACGCCTCCGCGAGCGCTCCGCCGAGATGACGCACCTGCACGATCATCAGTGGCGAGACCTCCAGTGCGGCAAGCGCATCCGCCACGTCGTCGTCGAATCGCTCAAAAAGCTCGAATCGAGTTGTACCGGGTGCCGGATCTGTCGGCTCGGCTGCAATGGTTCCCAGTTCGTCTGCGCGCAGCGAACTCAGCGAGTTCATCAGCGGCTTTGGCAACGCATCGATCGGTGCGGTGAGCTCTCGCAGACCAGCCAGGTCCCCGAGGTAGGACACGTCAATCGCCACCGTCGGTTCGCCCCCGGGGAATGCCAGCAACTCCAGCCACGCGGAGAGCTCCCTGGGAGCGTTCGCGGTGATTTCCCGGTAGGCGGCAATGACCGCCGCACGCTCGGAGTCGGACCACATCACTCGCCCGCCGCTGATCTGCGGAGCCTTGATGGCCTTCACCTCGACGGCGGTGACGATGGCGAAATCGCCACCTCCGCCCCGCAACGCCCAAAACAGGTCTGGGTCGCTATCGGCGGTGACCACGCGCGCCTGTCCAGTCGCGTCAACGATGTCAATCGACACCACTGAATCGGAAACCCAACCGTGTGCGCGTCCAAACCAGCTCAGGCCACCGCCAAGCAGCAAACCGACAAAGCTGACCGCAGGGGTACTGCCGGCAAGCGCAGACAGTCCCAACGGTGCGAGCGCTTCCTGGACGGAGCCAACCGATGCACCTGCGCCAACCTTGACAGTGCCCGCCTCACCGTTGACGTCAACTGATGACAGCGCGCCCGTGCGCACAAGGATGCTGCCGTTGGCTGTTCCCGTTGCGCCGTGCCCCTCAGGCTGAACGTGGACCGCCAACCCGTGCGCGCCAGCAAAGCTCACAACCTTAGCCACGTCGCTGGCGTCCGCCACCTCAACCACGGCCAGTGGCCGCTGCGGCACTGCGCGGTTCCACGGCTGGCTCAACTCGTCAAACGATTCGTCGTTCGGAAGGATTACCCTTCCGGACAGCTCGCTCCCGAGCTGCTCGATTCCAACATCAGTCACAATTTTCCCCGTTCTCGCTAGCGAACTCACCGCTACTTAGGCATCGACGACGATGTACTCGTCATCGGGAGTGGACGTTGCATACTCCTCCATGCGCGAGATCAGGCCGTCGCGCACGGTGTAGACCTGCACCCACTTCTGCGCCTTCTCCTCACCGGTATCCGCCATCGTGAACTTCTCTCGACCAAAGACGATCGCGGTGTCGCCCTGCACGACAGTGCTGAGAATCTCGAAGTACTCGACCTTCATGCTGGTGAAGTTGGTCTCGAAGAACTTCTCAACAGCGCTCTTGCCCTCGAAGCGGATCGAGACGAGCTTCTGGCTTCCGTGGTGAATCCACACCGAGTCGTCGGTGACTGTGGCCACCGCGGCCTCCAGGTTCTGCTCGTTGAACGCCGCGAACATCCGGTCGACGACTTCTTGCACCGCTTCAGCCATGATCACCACTCCTTATCTCCCTCGGGAACGTCCCGAGCCGTAGTCTCATAGTAGACAATCTAACTCTAGATCATCTTATTCCGCACAATCCCAGGTTCTTTGGCCGTTAGAATGAGCGAATGATCCCCGGTGACTTGCAACTCGACACGCCCGCACTGGAGCCGTGCAGCGACAGCAGCACCGGGCCAGAATCTGCCGAGATTGTGTGGATGCTGCGTCGAGCCGAGCGCAGGCTGACCGAGATCTTCAACGAGGAGTGCCGAGCAGTCGGACTGAGAGACGTCAGAGACACGCTCGTATTGGGTGTCGCCCGTCAAGCGGACCGGCAATCACAAACAGAGATGACAAAGACTCTCGGCATCGACAAGTCCACGTTGGGACTCATCCTCGACCGACTCGAGTCGCACGGGTGGCTGGTGCGAGAAGCGCACCCGGAGAACCGCAAGCTGCGCATCCCCCGCACTACTCCGGAAGGCAGCGCCAAACTCGACGAAGCCAATATCCGCGGACGAGACACCGTGCGCAGGGCACTCGATGGCCTCCCCCAAGACGAGATGGCCGCCTTCCGCTCAACGCTATGGCAGGTGGCGCGGATACCACGAGCGGATGCCGTACCCGAGTAACCCCATCGGCGGGAAGAAACTCATGGGGCGGAATGGGGCAACTTACGCCGAGAGGGTGTCTCCCGGTTTCCCGAGAAACACCCTCTGGCCTGCGGAAGCGGAGGGATTTGAACCCCCGGTGGTTTTACCCACGCTCGCTTTCAAGGCGAGTGCATTCGGCCGCTCTGCCACGCTTCCCTCCCGAAAAGGGTACGTGAGGTTCCCGGCGTCGACCCATCCGGGGCAGTGACACTCCGTGATGCGCTGCATGTGCCACGATCGGGATATGCGTGCGATCACTGTCTCGCCCGAAGGCGAGCTATCGGTCTCTGTCATCCCTGATCCAACCCCCGGCCCCGACGAGGTGGTGATCAAGGTGGTCAGCGCCGGAGTTAACCGCGCCGACCTGCTACAACGCCGCGGCCACTACCCGCCTCCACCGGGCGCGCCCGACACGATGGGACTGGAAGTATCTGGCCGCATCATCGCGGTCGGCGACGATGTCACCGCGTGGAGCGTCGGCGCCGAAGTCTGCGCGCTGCTGGCCGGTGGCGGCTACGCCGAGCAAGTGGCCGTCCATGCCGCACAAGTACTGCCCGTGCCCGCTGGCGTCTCCGTCGCCGACGCGGCCGCACTGCCCGAGGTTGCCTGCACTGTCGTCTCCAATCTGATCGACGCGGCCCACTTAACCTCTGGCGAGCTTCTCCTGATTCATGGCGGATCGAGCGGCATCGGCACCCACGCCACTCAGCTCGCCCGCGCACTGGGCGTGCGCGTGGCCGTCACCGCCCGCAACCGCGCCAAACTCGACGCCTGCGCAGCACTGGGAGCCGAGATCCTCATCGACTACACCACCGAAGACTTTGTGAAAGTACTGAATGAGAACGGCGGCGCCGATGTCATTCTCGACATCATCGGCGCAAAGTACTTGGCCCAGAACGTTTCTGCACTGAACACCCGCGGCCGACTCGTCATCATCGGCATGCAGGGCGGCGCCAAGGCCGAGTTGTCCATCGCGACGCTCATGGCCAAACGTGCTGCCGTGCTGGGTACTACGTTGCGGACCCGGCCCGTCGACGGACCAGATAGCAAGGGACACATCGTGACCCACACCCGCGAGATCACGTGGCCGCTGATTGAGCAAGGCAAGGTGCGCCCCATCATCGACAGCGTCTATAACCTCGCCGACGCGGCCTCAGCACAAGATCGACTGGATAGTGGAGAGTCGATAGGCAAAGTGCTGCTTCGGGTTTCATAGCGAAGTCGGCAGCGCACAGTCGGCCGGAAACAGTGCACGCTCGGCCGGTTTCGGTGCCCGGTCGGCCAGTTTCGGCACCCGGTCGGCCGGTTTTGGTGCTCGGTCGGCCGGTTTCGATGCCCGGTCGGCCGGGGCACCTGAGCTAGTCGCAGCCTTCGCGAATCCTGGCGAACATGGAGCCGAGCCCCTCGAACTCCTCGGGCGAGAGCACCTCGATCACGTGCTTACGGATGACCGCATCGCGCACCAGCCGCTGTCGGCGAAGCTCGTCGCGACCTGCGTCGGTGATGCGGACCAGCCGATGCCGGGCGTCTGCGTGTGAGGCGACTCGTTCAAGCGCACCCTCGTCGATGAGCCTGCTGGCCACTCGCGACACCGTGCTCACTCCTGAGTGCATTGCCGCAGCGAGCTCGCTGATGCCTGCCGAATCGCGCTCGGCGGCAATCTCAAGCAATCGCATATCTGTGATTGACAAGCCCTCTGCGTTGAAGGAGGCGCTGATCTGGGCCATCAATGCCCACCCACCGTCGATGAAGGAATGCCATACCTTCAGTTCTGCGTCGGTGAACGAGGTGTCTTCACCGTACGCAGGACCCGCTGCGCGCGATGAATCCGAAGGATTGGTGCTCACTTTCTCAAAGATAGTGCCCGACCACGAATCGGACGAATGCGAGTCGCACAAAACGAGGACACCACACGGCTCCGTGGGGTAACTACCCAGCATCTGCTCAGGCCAGCGACCCGAGCGTCCTGACCAGGTGATCCACCTCATATGGCGTCGAGTACGGCCCAAGACCAACAGTGACCGCCCCGCCGAAGTCGTTTGCCCCCATCCGAGCCAGCGCGCGGCTGGGTTGATCGGCCAACGCACAGATGCCGTTATCGGCAAGGCGGCGCACCACCGCGTCCGCGTCAACGCCTTCGACGGTGAAGCTCACCAACGGCACCCGATTCTCGCCGGTACCGATCACCGAGACGTGGTTCAGCGCGTCCAACGTGGTGACGAGATAGAACCCGAGCCGCTGCAGGTACTCGGCGACCCCATCGAGCGCGGTGCCCAACCGCCGCCTGCGTTTACCCAGCGCGTCGGCGTCCAAGCAGGCGAGGTGCTCAACCGAGGCAACCAGCCCCGCCAACAGCGCACCCTGATGCTCATCGACCTCCAGCCGCGCGGGCCCGACGGCCCGCGGATCACTCGAGACCGAGCTGAGTCGACTCATCGTCGCGACATCGGAAAATGCCATCGCCGCCATCCGCGGCCCGCCCCAGCGCTCCGCGGACACCACGAGCACATCGGCACCGAGATCATCGATGTCCAACGGCAGGTAGGGCGCCGCGCTGGTGGCGTCGACCACCAGCATCGCGCCCACCTCACGAGTTCGTTTGGCGATGTCAGAAACGTCGGTGATGGCACCCATCGTCGACGACACGAGTGGCACCGCGACCACCGCGGTCCGCTCGTCAATCAGATTGTCGTACTGCCACGTTGGCAATTCAGCGGTTTCCACATCGATCTCGGCCCATCGGACCTTGCCTCCCACGCGTCCGACCACGCGCAGCCACGGCGCGATGTTCGGCTCGTCGTCGGCACGGCAGACCACCGCATTACCCTGCAGCCAGGTGTTGGGGTTGATCGCCTCGGCGAGGCTCCACAGCAGCACTGACCGGGACGGACCGAGCACCACCCCGTCACTGGGCGCCGCCACTAAATCAGCGATCGCGCGGCGTGCCCCGTCGAGTGTGTCGGCGGTAGCCCGAGCGGCCGGATACCGTCCTTGCGGCGCTGCGATGAGCTGCCGAAATCCCCGCGACATCGCACTGGCGACAGAGTCGGGAATTATCATCCCGGCCTGCGGGTCAAGGTGGATCCAGCCGTCGCCGAGCGAGGGAAACAGTCCACGCACGTGTGCGACGTCGAAAGCCATGCGGACCACCATAGACCGCAGTAGGGAGCTCCCGGGACGCCATTGGCAACGGGGATACCACTCGTGAACCGACCCGCTTGGGCACAATGGAACGCATGGTCACCGAACCCAGCGCATCAAGCCCGTTCGGGGGCGCGGACAGTAACGCCCCACACCCTGACGAGTCGGTCGTCGTCCTTGGCGCCGACGCCCCAATGGAAGCCGCCGCAGCAGCTGCTGCCGACTCCGAGGAGAGCGCCAGCGTCGCCGACATGGTCGAGCAACCGGCCAAGGTGATGCGGATCGGCACCATGATCAAGCAGCTCCTCGAAGAAGTGCGGGCAGCGCCGCTCGACGAGGCCAGCCGCAACCGGCTCCGCGAGATCCACGAATCCTCCATCCACGAGCTTGAGGGCGGGCTGGCCCCCGAACTACGCGACGAACTGCGCCGACTTGCTCTGCCATTTTCCGACGAGGCAACCCCCTCCGACGCTGAGCTGCGGATCGCCCAGGCCCAGCTGGTCGGCTGGCTCGAAGGCCTCTTCCACGGCATCCAGACCGCACTGTTCGCCCAGCAGATGGCCGCTCGCGCCCAGCTCGAGCAGATGCGTCAAGGAGCCCTGCCACCCGGCATGACAGGCCCCGGCGCCGCGGGACAGGCAAGCACCGGCCAGTATTTGTGACCGCGCCCAGGAGGCGGCGCGGCACCGCTCCTCAGATTCCGCTTGTATGCTGAGGCCTCGTGTCAGCGGTTCTCGACGACGCGGTCCCGGCGCCGCCCCCTCCCAGCTCAGATTCACGGTCGTTTAAGCGCGCGTTTCGCGACCTTAGTGACGGTCTGCGCAACTCCGAGCTGTGGCTACACCTCGGGTGGCAAGACATCAAACAGCGCTACCGACGCTCCCTGCTCGGTCCGCTGTGGATCACCATCGCCACCGGCATCACCGCCGTGGCGATGGGGCTGCTTTACTCGCAGCTCTTTGACGAGGACATCAAGACCTTCCTGCCCTACGTGACCCTCGGCTTCATCTTCTGGGGCTTCATCGAGGGATCGATCTTGGATGGGGCCGAGGGCTTCGCGAAGAACGAGGGACTACTTAAACAGATCCCGGCACCGTTGTCGGTGCACGTCTATCGGCTCGCCTGGCGTCAGCTGATCATCTTTGCCCACAACATCGTGATCTACCTGATCCTGCTGATCATCTTCCCGCAGCCGATCAACTGGACCGTGCTGCTGATTGTCCCGGCGATGGCGCTGTTTGTACTCAATGCCGTCTGGGTCGCCATCGTCTTCGGCATTCTGACCACCCGCTTCCGCGATATCGGCCAGCTACTGGCCACCGCGGTGCGCTTAGTCTTCTTCATGACTCCGATCATCTGGAGCGTGAAATCGCTGCACAAGGTGACCGGTGGAGCCGAATCCAGCCGCGCCAAGATCGTCGAGATCAACCCGATGTTCCATTACCTGGAGATCACCCGCGGCCCGCTGCTGGGTGACTCGGTTCCGTTCTATCACTGGGCAATCGTGATCGGCTGCACCGCGATCGGATGGGCGCTGGCACTGCTGGTGATGCGCAATTACCGTTCCCGCGTGGCGTATTGGGTGTAGCGACAATGAACAAGAGTCCCGAGTTGAACAACGGAGAGCGCCGATGACCGACGTCCGCGTCGACACGTGGGATGCGTGCGTCGACTTCCCGATCTTTGATGCCAAGACCCGCTCGCTGAAGAAATCGGTGATCGGCGCAGCAGGTGGCGTGATCGGCGCCAACTCGTCGAATGTGGTTGTCGTCGAGGCACTCAAGAACATCAACCTCCACCTTGAGCACGGCGACCGGGTGGGCCTGGTCGGCCACAATGGCGCGGGTAAGTCCACGCTCCTGCGGCTGCTGTCGGGCATCTACGAACCCACTCGTGGCAACTGCCGGATCACCGGCCGCGTGGCACCGGTCTTCGACCTTGGCGTCGGCATGGACCCGGAGATCTCCGGCTACGAGAACATCCTCATCCGCGGCATGTTCCTTGGCGTGAGCCGCAAGGAGATGCTGCGCAAGACCGATGAGATCGCCGAGTTCTCCGAGCTGGGCGACTACCTCAATATGCCGTTGCGCACCTACTCCACGGGTATGCGTGTGCGGTTGGCGCTGGGCGTGGTGACCAGCATCGATCCCGAAATCCTCATCCTCGACGAGGGCATTGGCGCCGTCGATGCCGAGTTCATGAAGAAGGCGCGCAGCCGCCTGCAGGCTCTGGTTGAGCGTTCGGGCATCCTCGTCTTTGCCAGCCACTCCAACGAGTTCCTGGCGCAACTCTGTGATCGTGCGCTGTGGATCGACCACGGGAACATCCGGATGGACGGCGGCATCGAAGAAGTTGTCGGCGCGTATGAGGGTCCCGGCGCCGCCGCACATGTGCGCGAGGTGCTCGCGACCATGAAGGATGACGACGCCACCTCGACCGCTGGCAAGGATGCATCCGGCGAATGACGACCCCGCACAGCACGTCCCTCCCCGTTCCCGGCATGGTGGTTGCCGTCGTGGTGACCCACCAGCGAGTGAAGCTGTTGGCCGAATCCCTCGCGGTGCTCGCCACTCAGAGCCGACCGGTCGACCATGTGATCGTGGTGGACAACGCCAACGAGTCTGAGGTCGCCGATCTTGTTGCCGGCCAACCACTCCCGACCACTTACATCGGGTCTCATCGCAATCTCGGCGGAGCCGGCGGATTCGCTCTGGGCATGTTGCAGGCGTTAGCGCTGGGCGCCGACTGGGTGTGGTGCGCCGACGACGACGGCCGACCCGAGGGCAGCGAAGTGCTGGCCACGCTGCTCGGTTCCGCCGTGCGTCACGATCTCGCCGAAGTCTCGCCCGTGGTGGTCAACATCGACGATCCCGACACCCTGGCCTTCCCGCTTCGGCGCGGGGTGGTGTGGCGGCGCAAGCGTTCGGAATTGTTTGAGAACGGCGAAGATTCCGGTGATGACCTGTTGGAAGGCATCGCATCGCTGTTCAACGGCGCACTCTTCCGTGCCGACACTTTGGAGATGATCGGCGTTCCTGACCTGCGCCTCTTCTTCCGAGGCGACGAGGTAGAAATCCATCGCCGGTTGCAGCGGTCCGGCCTTCGTTTTGGCACCTGCCTGACCACCGCCTACCTGCATCCTTATGGCTCCGATGAGTTCCGCCCGATCCTCGGCGGTCGGATGCACACGCAGTATCCGGACAACCCGACGAAGCGGTTCTTCACCTACCGCAATCGCGGCTATCTGATGAGCCAGCCCGGAATGCGCAAGCTCCTGCCGCAGGAGTACGCCCGCTTCGGTTGGTACTTCTTGGTGCAGCAGCACGACTTTCGTGGTTTTGCCGAGTGGCTGCGCCTGCAGCGCCTCGGACGGAGCGAGAAGTTCGTTCGACCCGACTAGTTCGGCTTACACCCAGCGGTTCATATACAGATGACACCTGAGCGAGGACTTAGCCCGCTATATGGCGCTAACCCTCCGCTGAGGTGTCATCTGTATTGGTATCTGGGCTTAGGTGCGCTGACCTCCAGCCGAAACTCGTAATCCCCTGACACCCGAAATAGAACATGTTCTACTTCTAGTGCTAGATCATCGCGGAGATGACACAGGGCAGGAGAAGGGCGCATGCGATTCACATTTGCCGAGACCATGACCGATCCGGCCTACTATGCGCCGCTGGCCCAAGCCGCTGAGCAGGCCGGATACGCGGGTTTCACGATCCCGGACTCGCTCGCCTACCCCGAAGAATCCGACGCGACCTACCCCTACACCCCCGACGGCAACCGAGAGTTCCTCGAAGACAAAGCCTTCATCGAGACCTTTATCTCCGCCGCCGCTCTTGGCGCGTTGACCTCGACGATTCGCTTCACCCCATTCGTGCTCAAACTCCCGGTGCGCCCTCCCGCGCTGGTTGCCAAGCAGGCCGCGTCCGTGGCCTACCTGACCGGCAATCGGCTAGCGCTGGGTGTGGGTACCAGCCCATGGCCGGAGGACTACGACATCATGGGCGTCGATTTCGCCCGCCGTGGCAAGCGCATGGACGAATGCATGGACATCATCCGCGGTTTGACCACCGGGGACTACTTTGAGTTCCATGGCGAGTTCTACGACATTCCCAAGATCAAGATGACTCCCGCACCGACACAACCCATTCCACTCCTCGTGGGTGGACACGCCGACGCCGCGTTGCGCCGAGCGGTAGTCCGCGGAGATGGGTGGATGCACGGCGGCGGCCCCGCCGAAGAGCTCGACGAACTATTGGCCAAGATCACCGACATACGCAAAGCAGAGGGCACGCTTCACGATCCCTTCGAGATCCACGTCATCTCCCTCGACGCCTACACCGTCGACGGCTGTAAACGTCTCGAAGACAAGGGAATCACCGACGTCATCGTCGGGTTCCGGATGCCCTACGTCACCGGGTCGGATACCGAACCGCTGCAAAAGAAGCTCGATCACCTCAACTGGTACGCCGAGAATGTGATCGCCAAAGTCAATCCGTGAGTACCGCAGCCGCATCCCGGCTCGATGCCGCCTCGGACGCCGCATCTTCCCCGTCGAAGAGTCGCTGCCAGTTGTCGTAGCTGGTCAACTCGGGCATAGCCGATCGCCATTCATCAACCAGTTCGGGTGCCCGGCTGCGCAACTCCCAGCACAGTGCTCGGAGTTCACGAAACTGAGCGATGGCCAGATCGCGATCGCGACGCCGCAACCGCACCCCTCGCTGTGACGCATCGGTGACAACGGCGGTGCTGAACAATGCGACATGCCACCATCGAGCGTCATGCGCCGAGATCGCTACCGGCCCAGGCATTACCCGTCCCAGCACCTGCTTGATCACCCGCTTGACTAGCACCTGATCGAGTTTGGCGTCGTTCGGGCTCGGCGGCATCGCGGCGATGCGCGGATCGCCCTGCAGCCCCTCTGCCGCCGGATGCCGCACAGTATCGGGGAACTGCGCTCGCAACTGCATGAGTTCAGCAAGCTTGCTCTGCCCACCATCGGCCAGAATCCGTGGTCCAGACAAGAAGTCACGTACCGAGAGCAGTAGGGTGGCGGCTAAGCCGTATTGCATCGAAACGATGTGTTCGGCGATCGAGCGCGCAACCACCAAACTCATCTGGTTCGCGTCAAATCTGCCGTGAATCGCGGCCACTATCAACCCATTTCGGATGCTGAAGTAACGCGACCAATCGTCGTAATCCTTGAGATGGAAGTCGGCATGCCACACGCCTGCATTGGGCAGGGTGACCGTGGGGAAGCCCGCCTTGCGTGCACGAATACCAAACTCGATGTCGTCCCACTGGAAGAAGAGCGGCAACGACAATCCCGCCGCCTCAACAGCTTCCGCCGGAAGCAAACAGGTCCACCACCCATTCCAGCCGGCGTCGGTACGAAAATCCTGCTGCTTCTCGAGCGCGTTGAGCCCGATCTTGCCGTACGCACCCGGCCGACCAGCCTTAATCTCGTCGAGCGCCTCCCACTCGCTGGTCATATGCACCCGATAGGTCTCGGAGAGCAGTAGCATCTGCGCGCCAACCAGGATCGGCCGAGTTGCGTTGTTAGACAACGCCGATAACCGCACCACCGACTCTGGCTCGCAGAGGATGTCGTCGTCCATCACCACGATGTCGCTATCGGCGGACCCGTCCGCAGTCAGCTCGTGAATGCCGCGATTGAAGCCTCCGGCCCCACCAAGATTCGGTTGGGTTCGATACCGCAGCCGATCCCCCAGCGCTACTCGCACCTCACCAAAACGCTCGTGGCTATCCACCCGGTCAGTTCCCTGATCTACCACATATACCGAGTCGACGATGCTCGCCAGCAAGGGATCTACCGTCAACGAGAGAAGCGTCGCGATGGCATCGTCCGGGCGATTGTGGGTGCACATAACCACCGACACCGGGCGATTGCGCGTGGGTTGCGGCACCGTCCACGTGACCGCCGATAGCTCGACCTCACCATCGATGGCCAGCGCATCAAACCAGACGGCTCCGCCGTCGACGAACCTGTCGATCGCGATATCCACCGAACGCCGCCCGGTACCGGACTCGATGACAGTGATCGGCCGCCACCGACCACCAGCATCCGATGCCTTGACCTCCAGGCGAAGGCGCGCTTCCGGGGCGCAGGCCACGTCGAATTCAAGCCGGACCGAACTCACGTCGGTATAGCGCTGCCAGTAGCTCGCGGCGAAGCGTCCAAAGTAGGTATTCGTCGATACGGCGGCCCCGGAAGGAATCCGAATCCGACTTCGATCCGATTCAGATTCGGGCACACCGCCTGCTACGTACATTTCACGCACCACGCGAGAGTCGGGACCGGAAAAGAGCGTTCGCGCAACGATGTACCGACTGTTTTCGGACATAACACCTCGGCTGTCATGTGGAAAGAACTAAGTACCCACCCCGTCCCGTAACGACGATAACTCACAGGAATCGTCCAGCGAGCATGATCAGTCGTTCGCTTAAGTACTCCGCGACCGATATGCCATGAGTGCCCGAGGTGTTCCTGCGACAACGCTGACGCCGTGTGTGGCACGTCACCTACACTCGGACAACAGATCTCACGGCTCGCGCAGTTCCGCGGACTCGCTTATCACGCATCACCTAGAGCGCTGACAGTGCCGCCTGCGCCGCGTGAAAACCACACATTCCGTGCACACCGCCGCCGGGCGGAGTCGCCGCCGAGCACAGGTAGATCCCGTCGACGCCGGTCCGGTAGGGCCGCAAGGTCGCCCTCGGGCGGGCCAGTAAATGTCGCAAATCGCTCGGTCCGCAACTGATGTCACCGCGGATGTAGTTGGCGTTGTACTGCTCCATTTGTTGCGGTGCGCTGGCGTGGACGGCGACGATCTGATCCCGGAATCCGGGGGCAAATCGCTCGATCTGGGCGGTTACCCGATCTGTGACGTCCCCTTCGTACCCCGCCGGGACATGCGCGTACGCCCAGAGCGGTCGCCGGTTACCGACCGCTCGCGTTGGGTCTGCCACCCACTGCTGCCCCACCAGAGTGAACGGACGGTCGGGCATCCGCCCATCGAGAACGTCCGCTTCGGCCGCCGCGATCTGCTCCATCGTTCCGCCCAGGTGAACGGTTCCGGCGCGCGCACATTCCGGTGAGCGCCAACCGATTTCCCCGTCGATGACGTAGTCGACCTTGTAGGCCGCACCGCGTGTCGGAATTGACCGATAGCTCCGCGCCACCTTGTTGGGCAGCACATCTCCCATGACCGAGACGGCGTTCTGGGCCACCAGATCAAGCATGACGATGTCGGCGCGGGGCAGATCGCCGAGCGTCGACACCGTGCTCCCGGTGGTGATGCTGCCGCCCAAGTCGGTCAGGTAGGCCGCCATTGCCGTGGCGATGGCACTCGATCCGCCTTCCGCGACGGGCCAGCCTCGACGATGCCCCGCGGCCACCAGCATCACCCCGGCGGCCGAGGAACCCAGCGTGTTGAGCCGGGTGAACGCGTGTGCGGCCATCCCGGTAAACAGGGCACGCGCCGCGGGCGAACGCATGGTGCGGGCGAGCGACGTTGCTGGCGCCAACGCACGCAGACCCAGGCGAGCCAGCGTCACCGGATGCCTCGGCAGGTGGAGAAATGGGCCGAGCGCCTCGGTAGCCAACTCATCGAAACGAGTGGCCAACGGCCCGAAGAGCGCCTTCCAGCGCGCCCCGTCGTCGTTCAGTCCCGCTGCGGTGGCATCGATGTCGCGGTACAGCAGCGCCGACGAACCATCGTCGAACGGATGCGCGCAGTCAATCTCGGGCCACCGCCAGCGCAATCCGTACCGTTCCAGCGGCAGCGAACGCATGAACGGTGAGCTGACCCCCAGCGGATGAAATGCCGAACAGTGGTCGTGGATGAGCCCGGGAGAAGACAGCTCTGCCGATCGCACACCGCCGCCGATCTCGTCGGCGGCCTCGATCACCTCTACCCGCAGCCCGGCTTGAGCCAGGCGGATTGCCGCCGCCAGACCGTTTGGCCCCGACCCCACAACTATCGCGCTGCGCATCGTCGCCCTCCTGGCCTCACGGTGATCCGGCGTTGTGACCTAGGTAATTCGGAATATCACCGCGCGTTGGACGATGAAGTTGATGATTGTTGCCACGCCCTGGGCGATGACGAACGCTAATGCGCTGTAGAGCGCGGTGTCGTCCCACTGATGCGAGAGCACGGTATAGAGCCCCACGTTGACCGCGAAGGTCACTGCATAGAGCGCGAATACCGCGAAGAATCGGGCGGTGCTCGGCTCGGCGCGGAAGGTCCACCGGCGGTTGATCAGGTACGCGACGGTGGTGCCCAGGATGAAGCCCGCGGCCTTGGCGAGTCCTGCCTGCGCCCCGAGCCCATGCTGAAGCAGCATGGTGAGTCCGTAATCGAGTACCGCAGAGCCGGCGCCGGTGATGATAAACCGGATGATCTGCGTCTTGAAGTCGACGTTTGTCGACGCTTCCTCGTCGTCGAGGGGCAGCTCTATCGGCATGGGGGCATGCCGGGTGGAGAAGTCCTCATGCGAGGGATGTTCATCAGATTCGGACTGACGGTCGGGCTCAGACACCCTGCCACCCTAAACGACGCCGCGGTGGCAGCGCCCGGACGCGGGCGCAAAGTCACTCCTGCGGCACTACTGTGCTGCGGGCTGGACTTCTCAGAACTCTTCCTCGACGTCGGAGTCGCGGGCCTCGGTTTCGCCGCGGTCGAACGTCGCCAAAGCCGCCAGATCTTCGCCGTCGAGGGTGAAGTCGAAGATGTCAGCATTCTCTACTTGCCGACCTACGTGTGACGATTTAGGGATCACGCCGATGTCATGCTGTACCGCCCATCTCAGGCAGATTTGCGTTGGCGATTTGCCCCACTTGCGGGCGATGCGCTGCACCGTCGCGGCCGCATACAAACCCTGTTTACGACCGGTCGGATGCCATGCCTGCGCGTGAATACCTTTGTCTCGCATGAACTCCCGGACCTCGGTGCGCATCAACGCTGGTGAGCATTGGATCTGGTTGATCTCGGGCCATCGGCCAGTGGCGTCAAAAAGCGCCTGTAAGTGGTGTTCTTTGAAGTTCGACACGCCGGGAACAGCGACGAATCCCTCATCGGCGAGAGTCAGCAATGCCTTCCACGACTCGACCATCCGGCCGAGACTCGGGCAGGGCCAATGAATCAGATAGACGTCGATAGTGGAGATCCCCAAGCGACGAGCGCTCTCCTTGGCTGCGTTGATGGCTTCATCGAAACCTTGGTCTCCGCCACCGAGTTTGGTCTGAATCACCACCTCAGAACGGTCAATATCGGCGGCTTCAATGCCCCACCCCACGCTGCGTTCGTTGGCATAGCGCGGCGCGGTATCGAGGAGCCGGTAACCCGACTCCAATGCCCGCGACACCGCGTTCACAGCGCCCATCCCGAGCATGCCGTGGGTACCGAGGCCCACTAGTGGCAGCTCGAAACCGGATGCGAGAGTGACCGACGGCGTCTCCACGTGACCAGGATATGGGCCGATAGTGCTTCTCGTCCGCTAAGTCCGATCTTGATGTCACATCTTTATCGGGGCCCGCTTACCGCCCCGGAGCCGACCCAGCCGCGAAAGAATGCTGGCTTACTCGTCGGAGTGGAGCCTTGTAGTTAAACCCCTTGCGACACCAGACCATTCGGCCCGTTATTACCCATTCCTGGAAAGGACCAGAGACATCCTGCCGCTCACCCGCTGGGCATCTCAGGTTGCCTAGATTTCCGGTTGGGTTAAGGTCCGTGTGTGACGACTCTTCTGCCTCGGCGCTCCCGAGTACACGGCATTCGGATTGCGGCCATCGCTGCGGCGACCTCCATTACGTTGCTCGGTAGCGGCGGCCTCGCCCCGTCCCACGCCGCCCCCACGGAATCGGCGCCCATCACCTCCGGCCTCGACGCCACCCATTACTCCGGGCCCATCGGCGCACCGGGCACGCTCATCTCGAAGGTCACTCTCGACCCCTCGATCAGCCTGGCGTCGGCGCGCACGGCCTACCGAGTTCTCTACGCCAGCCGCGATATCCACAACAAGGCCGCCGTCAGCACCGGCGCGGTGTTCCTACCCAAGAAGGCAGCCCCGCGCGGCGGCTACCCGGTGATCGCGTGGGCTCACGGCACCACCGGCCTGGGCGATGACTGTGCCCCGTCGGTGCAGCCGCGCAGCGACCGCGACGTCACCTATCTCAACCACTGGCTCGACCAGGGGTACGCGATCGTCGCGACCGATTACGTCGGACTTGGTACGCCCGGGCTGATGAACTACCTCAGCGGCGTGGCCGAGGCGCATTCGATTGTCGACTCGGTCAAGGCAGCCCACAAGATGGGCCTGCCGCTGTCTAAGAAGTGGGCCATCGTCGGCCAATCCCAGGGCGCCGGTGCAGCTCTCAACGCCGCGCAGCGCGCGTCTCGTTACTCGGCAGGCAGCGGGCTGGACTACCGCGGCGTGGTTGCCACCGGAACCCCGGCCAACATTGAGCAGGTTGTGGCGCTGACCCCGCCGGTCAACCTCGGACTGTCGGCGTCGGTGAACGTCTACACCGCCTACATCCTGGCCGGATTCTCCGATGCCCGACCGGATCTCAACGTGAGCCAGA
>Cebus_capucinus_imitator_PRJNA485217_SSR047__coassemble_1143_pt1 | contig 23720 bp, 19 predicted proteins | sample Cebus_capucinus_imitator_PRJNA485217_SSR047__metabat2_low_PE_001 | metagenome-assembled genome bin Cebus_capucinus_imitator_PRJNA485217_SSR047
TTCCGGTCGCCCTAGCGCAACCCAGAGCACTGCACCGATCAGCGGGAAGATGACGACCAAAAATACCCACGCCAGTTTGGGCAGGCTTCGTATTCCGGCCTCATCGCTGCCGATGATGTCGACGAGCGCAATGATCAGGACAAGTAGGCCTAGCAGCGCCAGATATGGCATGAACGGTTCCCCCTGTATTCGCCGCGTTCACCGTACTTGTCGCAAACGCCGGTTGTCTCTGATTTCTCCGCTACCCACGTCATCCCAGCGACGTCATCTCGCCGACGTCAATGCCAAGACCGTCGCGACCGGGGTAGCGGCAGCCGATGCTGGCGTGGCCAGTCAGGCCGGTGAAGCAATGAGCAGCATAGCGAGCCCCGCCGCCGCAATCACGCAGAGAAGGGTGGCGGCCATCGAGATGATCAACGACGCCAATGGCGGCGTCGCGGCGTGCGGGATCGCCGCGTCAGCCGAGAGAGCGCTAGTCGGTGCCGCCACGGGGGCCGGTGCGGCGTCCAGAGTGGTGGTGGTCATCGTCATGTTGTTGCTCCGTGTGTGAGACAGATCAATCCCGGGATACCTCGTGCGTCCGTGCCCTCGTGGGCCCAACTGCGAAAAACTCGTAGCGCCGGGATTCAAAATGGATGCGAAGAGTTCAACATAAAAAAGCTCCGATTTACCACATGCCTTCCGGTTCTGGTCACGAATCCGCAGTTCAGCGCCCCGATGGGTTTTCCGGTCCGGAATTCGCACCCCCGGCCGCAGCCCCACACCGCCGCTTTCGTGACGCGTGGAAGCCCGCCACTGGCCAACTCGGCACCGTCCGCGATCGCAGCAAATCTCGATCGCACACCGCCAGTTGTCCGACGCGCGGCGTAGCGGTATCCTTGGGTTACTGGCGAGTAACTTAGCGCGGCTCCCGCACGCGATTTTCACTGCTTCATCCCGCGCATATCGCCGTCCAGCTCCGCAGGAACCAGCCGTTTAGGAAAAGGAACTCCAATGGGTCACTACAAGAGCAATATGCGCGACTTGCAGTTCAACCTCTTCGAGGTATTCGAACTCGACAAGGTCCTCGAGTCAGGCGAGTTCGGCGATCTCGATCACGAGACCGCCGTCGACATGCTCCGCGAGGTCAAGGCCCTCGCCGAAGGCCCGATCGCAGAGTCGTTTGCTGACGCCGACCGCAATCCCCCGACCTTTGATCCCGACACCCACAGTGTCACCATCCCCGAGAGCTTCAAGAAGTCCTACAACGCCCTCGTCGAGGCTGGCTGGGACAAGATCGGTGTTGCCGAGGAGCTCGGCGGCCTGCCCGCTCCCCGCTCGCTGTACTGGGCCATCGGCGAGATGATCCTGGGCGCCAACCCCTCGGTGTTCATGTACGCCGCAGGCTCAGGCTTCGCGAACATCTTCTACGACAACGGCACCGAAGAGCAGAAGAAGTGGGCCGCGATCTGCTCCGAGCGCGGCTGGGGCGCCACCATGGTCCTCACCGAGCCCGACGCGGGCTCCGATGTGGGTGCAGGCCGCACCAAGGCTGTTGAGCAGGAGGACGGCTCCTGGCACATCGACGGCGTGAAGCGCTTCATCACCTCGGCCGATCAGGACATGACCGAGAACATCTTCCACCTGGTGCTGGCCCGCCCCGAAGGCGCCGGCCCCGGCACCAAGGGTCTGTCGCTGTTCTTCGTGCCGAAGTTCCACTTCGATCACGAGACCGGTGAGCTTGGCGAGCGCAACGGCGTCTTCGTCACCAACGTCGAGCACAAGATGGGCCTGAAGGCATCGGCTACCTGTGAGGTCACCTTTGGCCAGCACGGCACCCCCGCCAAGGGCTGGCTCGTCGGCGAGGTCCACAAGGGCATTGCGCAGATGTTCGACGTGATCGAGCACGCCCGTATGATGGTGGGCACCAAGGCAATCTCGACGCTGTCGACCGGTTACCTCAACGCCCTGGAGTACGCCAAGGAGCGCGTGCAGGGTGCCGATCTGACCCAGATGACCGACAAGAGCGCTCCGCGCGTGACCATCACCCATCACCCGGACGTCCGTCGTTCGCTGATGACGCAGAAGGCATACGCCGAGGGTCTGCGTGCGATCTACCTCTACACCGCGTCGCATCAGGATACTGTTGCCGCCCAGATCGTTTCGGGTGCCGACGCCGAGACCGCTCACCGCGTGAACGATCTGCTGCTGCCGATCGTCAAGGGTGTTGGCTCCGAGCGCGCCTACGCCAACCTGGGTCACGAGTCGCTGCAGACTCTGGGTGGATCGGGATTCCTCCAGGACTACCCGATCGAGCAGTACATCCGCGACTCTAAGATCGACTCCCTCTACGAGGGCACCACCGCGATCCAGGCGCAGGACTTCTTCTTCCGCAAGATCATTCGCGACAAGGGCCAGGCGCTGGCACACGTCGCCGGACAGATCCAGTCCTTCATCGATTCTGAGGCAGGCAACGGTCGACTCAAGGCTGAGCGCCAGCTGCTCAAGACCGCACTCGAAGATGTGCAAGGCATGGCGGCCACGCTGACCGGCTTCCTCATGGGTGCGCAGGAGAACCCGAAGGAGCTCTACAAGGTGGGCCTTGGTTCGGTCCGCTTCTTGATGAGCGTCGGCGATCTGCTCATCGGCTGGCTGCTGCTGCGTCAGGCCGAGGTCGCGCTGGCCAAGCTCGATGAAGGCGCCACCGGCGAGGACAAGTCGTTCTACGAGGGCAAGGTGGCCGTCGCCAGCTTCTTCGCCAAGAACATGCTGCCGCTGCTCACCTCGGTCCGCGCCACCGTTGACGGTGTCGACAACGACCTCATGGAGCTCGACGAAGCCGCATTCTGACGGCGGGCGGTTCTTAGCCGCCTAAGACAACATTGCGCGTAGACAACACTGCGCCGTGAACAACATTGCGGGCCGGGATCGTCACACGATCCCGGCCCGCAGTGTTTCTTACCGAGTGCCAGCAGTCCGCCGCGAGCGCATACTGGTGCGGGTGGGGGCCAGCACCTTCCGGATGCACAGCCTGTGGCGGCTACCCTTTGACTCCGCCGCAGTGTTCGCCGTGCTCGCCAACCCCGATGATTACCCGCGATGGTGGCCACAGGTACGCGATGCCCAGCGCATTGATGACACCACCGGAAGCGCTCGACTGCGGTCGGCACTTCCCATGTCGTTGCGCATCATCGCGCATGAGGATTTGCGCGACCCCGTTCGCGGCCTCTTACGCGCCACGATGACTGGCGACCTGATCGGCTGGAGCGAATGGCAGATAACCCCAGCCGCAGAACCCCATTCAGCGACTCAGGTCCACTTCCGTCAGGAAGTAGTGCTTACCAAGCACATCCATCCATTAGTCCTCTGGCTCCTGCGCCCGGCGCTCTTCGCCAATCATCGCCATATGATGCGATCAGGTGAGCGCGGAGTCAGACGATTCATCGCCGACAGCTCCGCAGCGAGCCACTAAAGCCGCTGTGCCGCGGCCGTTTGTCCGGCTCACAGCGGGTAACTGGTGGGTAACAACTGATCCGACGGCAATTCCGAACTGGCCCTGCCGAATCGCGCAACAAGGCTGCGTTAGATTTGACATAGTCATATTCGCATTTATAAGGAGATGTTGCGTTGCGCGCATTGAAGCTGGTGGGCCCGGGTCGCTTGGAGTTGCAGGACGTTGCCGTCCCGGAGATCGGCCCGAGCGAGGTACTTGTCAAGGTTGCGGCGGCCGGACTCTGCCATTCGGACCTGCACATCCTGGAGATGGATGAGACGTGGCCGTTCTTCGGTAACACCATTGGCCACGAGGTGGCCGGCCACGTCGAGAAGGTGGGCGAAGCCGTCACCGGTTTCACCCCCGGCGAGGCAGTCCTGGCAAGTGTCATCTGGTTCTGCGGCCACTGCCGCAACTGTCTGGAGGGGCGCACCAACAGCTGCACCGTGAATGGCAGCCGCACACAGTTCCCGCACACTCCCGGAATCGGCCCGGACGGCGGCATGGCTGAGTACATCGCCGTCCACGCGGTAAACCTTGACAAGATTGGCGACCTCGATCCCATTGGGGCCGCCCCACTCTCGGACGCCGCTACCACCCCGATGCGCGCGATCAACTCGGCACGCGAGCAACTCACCGCCGACTCCACCGTTGCCATGATCGGCATGGGCGGTCTGGGCCATGTTGGACTGCAGATCCTGAAGGCCACGACCGGCTGCCGGATCATTGCTCTCGATACCGACGAGTCGAAGCTCGAACTAGCCCGTCAGCATGGCGCCGACGAGACCGTCATCTCCGACGGCGAAGCCGCCGCAAAGCTGCTCAAAATGACCAACGACAACGGCGTTGACGTGGTCTTCGACTTCGTTGGCGTCTCCCCGACCGTCACACTCGCTACCAACGTGGTCGCGGCAGGTGGCGCGATTCGCATCATCGGACTCGGCGGCGGCTCTTTCCCGTTCGAGGCATCGCTGTCGGGAGAACCGCTCCCCTGGGGTGTCAACGTCCAGCGCTCCTACGGTGGCACGCACCAGGACCAGCTCGAGGTCATCGCTCTGGCCCGCAATGGCCGAATCAAGGTCACCACACAGACCTACCCGCTGGAGAAGTACCAGGACGCGATCGACGATCTCCGCAACGGCAAGGTCGTCGGGCGCGCGGTCATCATTCCGTAGTCACAACTGACGTACAGGGAGCCTGGTAAGCCCCCTCGCCTGATCGCAAACATAATGCGATCAGGCGAGCGAGGAGTCAGACGGTTAATCCCTCACGGCACTACACACGGCAACCACACAGGGGAACCACATGTGCTGCGCCGCAGGCGGTTTAGTGTGCGACGAAGGAAGGCACCGACCACGGGCACCGCGGATAGCTTGAGACACTGCTGAATTGCAACGTGCCATACGAGGATCGATGATACCGATAGCTGAACGACAGGCAGCCGTTTGGATTGCGCCGCGCATCAGCGAGCGTGAACTTGTCTGTGATCTGCAGACTGCGTGAAATGAACTTCAACTTGTCACTCGGCACCACGTCAGACAATGTCGAGGCAATCGCAACGGGCCCACTCGCCAGAAACACCTTAGTTGACACGGGATCCAAACGAAGCTCGAATGCGTTGGGGAGCAACGAATCAGCAGGCTGGGCAGCAGTGGCCGTGCCACCAGCAAATGCCAATCCCGATGCTGCGATACCCACCGCAACGCCCGCACGAACAACAGAAGATAGAACTTTCCCCACAATGACCCCCGAGTCAATAGTAAATTAACTTCCCGATCGTGAACATTAGCGGTTCGGGGCCGTGACCGCTACCCCACACCGCGAACTCAACGAAACAGCGCGAAATAATGCCGAGAGGCGCAGGCCTCCCGGCATTGTGGTGACGAGTCTTCTACCGCGTGGCGGCCGTAATCGGTCACAAAGGTTCTCGATACACTCACCTCGACCCCCGACCGCGGTAACCCCGGAGAGCATCGATGAACCCCGACGATTTCGCCCTTCGCGACCAGCAGAGGCGTCGGCGCCCTCCGAATGAGCCTGCCGGAACCACTCGTTCACCGGTCGACTTTGATCGGATGAGAATCCCGCCGCGCCGCCGCTCTCCGCGCACCATGATGCGACTGGCGACGGGTATCTCTACCTTCGGCGGCCTACTTTTCGGCTACGACACCGGCGTGATCAACGGCGCGCTGCCATTCATGGCCGAGCGCGATCAACTCAACCTCACCGCCTTCGGCGAATCGATGGTGGCAAGTTCACTGGTCTTCGGTGCCGCGATCGGCGCACTTCTCGGCGGCAGACTGGCCGACCGCTTCGGTCGGCGGCTGGTGATCTTGAGTCTTGCGGTGATCTTCCTATTCACCACTCTCGGTTGCGTCCTCGCACCCGATGCCGCGGTGATGGTGTGCTTCCGGTTCCTTCTCGGCCTTGCCGTGGGCGGCGCGTCGGTAGTGGTGCCCACGTATCTGTCGGAGATATCTGCGGCCCGGTATCGAGGCCGCGCCGTCACCCAGAACGAGCTGATGATCGTCAGCGGACAGTTACTTGCCTTCACCTCGAATGCGGTGATCGCCTCGGTCTTCGACGATCACCACATCTGGCGTTACATGCTCGCCGTCGCCACGTTGCCAGCAGTTGCGCTGTGGCTCGGCATGATTGTGATGCCCGAGAGTCCGCGCTGGCTGGCCCGCGAAGGTCGCTGGTCGGAAATGTTGTTGGCACTGCACCGACTTCGCCCCACCGACGACGCTCGCCGCGAGGCCCACGAGATCTCCCGGCTGGCGGTGGCCGAACGCGCGCAGGGAAATAAATCTGATGCGGGCTGGCGGGAAATTCGTAGCACCGAGTGGCTCTGGCGCGTGTTCCTGATCGGTTGCGGCCTCGCTGTGGTGCAACAGATTAGCGGGGTCAACTCGATCATGTACTACGGCACCCAGATCCTGCAGGAATCCGGCTTTGACACCCAAGCGGCGCTGATCGCCAACATCGCCAACGGAGTGGTCTCGGTGGCCGCCACCTTTGTTGGTATCTGGCTGTTGGGCCGAGTGGGTCGTCGGCCCATGCTGATCACGGGGGTCGGCGGTACCGCGGTGGCGCTATTGCTGATCGGCATTGTCTCGATGGCGCTGCCGCAAGGGCTTTTCCGGGCGATAGTGGTACTCACCCTGACGGTCACCTTCTTGGCCTTCCAGCAGGGCGCCACCTCGCCGGTGACCTGGCTGATGATGTCGGAGATCTTCCCGCTCTCGGTGCGCGGCTTCGCTTTCGGCGCCACCGGGCTGGTGCTGTGGCTGACCAATTTCTTGGTCGGGTTTTTCTTTCTGCAGCTGGTCGGGTGGTTCGGTATCTCGGCCACCTTCTTCTTGTTCTGCGTACTCGGTTGCGGCGCACTGACATTTGTCATCCGCTATGTCCCCGAGACTCGCGGCCGCACGCTCGAACAGCTCGAAGGCGAACTCTCGTCGCGGCTGGGTGGGCCGTTGGGCGCCACCGCCGCTCCCGGCCCAACAACGCGTCGAGCCGCTCCCCGGAATCCGGGGAACGGCTCGCGCTAGAACGTGGTCACCCCCGTAAGCGGGTTGCCGGGCGAGGGTGACGGTCGATCTTTGCTTCTGACTATTTCGGTGGCATCCGGATGCCGCCGTCGACGCGCACGACCTCGGCGTTCATGTAGGAGTTGGTGACCAGCTCAAGCACCATCGAGGCAAGCTCGTCCGGCACGCCCAGGCGGTTCGGGAAGAGAACCGACTGGCCCAGCTTCGCCTTGAACGCCTCCGACTCCGGTCCCTGACCGTAGATCGGGGTGTCGATCAGGCCCGGGGCCACGGTGTTGACGCGGATGCCTGCTGCGGCCAGGTCACGCGCGACCGGCAGGGTCATGCCCACAACGCCGCCCTTGGACGACGAGTACGCGGCCTGACCGATCTGTCCGTCGAAGGCGGCGACGCTGGCCATCGAAACGATGGCGCCCTTCTCGCCGCTCTCGGTCGCATCCAGGCGGCTCATCGCCGTCGCTGCCAGCCGGATCGCGTCAAAGGTGCCGATCAGGTTGATCGCGATGACCTTCTTGTATGCCTCCAGGCTGTGCGCGGAGTCGAATTCACCGTCGCGACCAATGGTGCGCTGAGCCCAGCCGATACCGGCCGAGTTCACCAGCACGCGCAGCGGACCCAGTTCTCCGGCCTGGTTGACCGCGGCCTCGATAGCCGACGTGTCGGTCACATCGACCGGCACAAACTCTCCGCCGACCTCCTTGGCCAGTTTGAGTCCGTTATCTGCGTTGAGGTCGGCAACGACGACCTTCGCCCCCTTGGCCGCCAGCTGGCGAACCACTGCGGCACCGATTCCGGACGCCCCACCTGTGACGATTGCACTTGCTCCGTTGATATCCACCCCAACACCCTACGACGGTGTGACCCAGCCAATAGAACGGGGCAGAGCGAGCGGTCACTCGGCCGCCTTGAGAAGCGCGCCGCGGATGGTCGAGACGGCCGCGTATAAAACTCGCTAAGAATCCACCACAGCGTTCCACCGCGCCGGAAACTGTGTCGAATGCCGATCACCAACACGGGTAAATCGGAACCGACCGGCTACGGAGTCGATGTGTCTGATGTCTTGTTTCTGCTCGCCGTCGTGGCGGGCTTGGTTGTGTGCGTAGTACTGATTCGCACCATCGAAGCGCGAGTTAATCGATGACCGCCGCTGGTGCCACCAACGTCGTGCTGCTGGTGATCGCGCTCGCCACGTTGGCCTACCTGGTGGTGGCGTTGGTACGTCCGGAAAGGTTCTGACACTGTGAGCACTACGCTCGCCGGCTTGCTACAGCTCGGCTTTCTGTTGCTGCTCCTGGCCATCGTGTACGTCCCGCTTGGCGACTACATGGCCAGGGTGTTCCGCAGCACCCACGACACAAAGTTGGAGAGTCTTGTCTACCGGGCGATTCGGGTAGATCCCCGACGCGGACAGTCGTGGGGAGGCTATGCCCTCGCTGTCGTCGCGTTTTCGTTTGTCTCCATCTTTCTGCTCTACTTCATCCAGCGCATCCAGAGTGTGTTGCCCTGGGCCGCAGGTAAGCCAAACGTCAGCCCGTCGATGGCCTTCAACACTGCGATCTCCTTTGTCACCAACACCAATTGGCAGTCGTATTCACCCGAAGCGGTAATGAGCAATACCACTCAGATGATCGGCCTGACCGTGCAGAACTTCACCTCTGCGGCAGTGGGATTGGCCGTAGCGGTCGCGCTGCTGCGCGGGCTGATCAATCGCCGCGGTGATGGTGCTATTGGCAACTTCTGGGTCGATCTGGTCCGCGGTGTAGTGCGAATCCTGCTGCCGCTCAGCGTCATCGTCGCACTTCTGCTGATCTTCCAGGGGGCTATCCAATCGTGGTCCACGTCGATGCACTTCACCTCGCTCGGCGGTCAGAACCAACAGATTCCGTTGGGGCCCTTTGCCTCTCAGGAAGCCATCAAGGAGCTGGGTACTAACGGCGGTGGAACGTATAACGCGAACTCTGCCCACCCGTTCTCCAACCCCACTCCGCTGTCGAATCTCATCGAGATCTTCGCGCTGATGGTCATTCCGGTGGCGCTCACCAGGACCTACGGAACGCTGGTGGCCGACCGCAGGCAGGGGCTCACCATCCTCGGGGTTATGGCCGCTATCTGGGGCGCGATGCTCGCCATCGTCTGGTACTTCGAATCGCGGACCAACGGGGTAGCCGCCAGCGCTGCCGGATCGATGATGGAGGGCAAGGAGCTTCGATTCGGCATCCCGGCCTCGGCGGTCTGGTCTGTCGCGACCACCGGAACCTCCACTGGCGCGGTGAACTCCGCCCATGACAGCTTCTCCGCGGGCGGTGGCGGCGCGCTGATCTGGAACATGCTGCTCGGTGAGGTCGCCCCGGGAGGTGTGGGCACGGGGCTGTACAGCATTCTCATCCTCGCGTTGATTACCGCCTTCGTCGGTGGGCTACTCGTTGGCAGATCGCCGGAGTTCCTCGGCAAACGCATTGGCCAGCACGAGATCACTATGGCCGCGCTGTACGTGCTCACGATGCCCGCGCTGGTGCTCACCGGCGTAGCGATTACCGCAATCCTCGGCTCGACCACCAGTTTCCAAGGCAATAGCGGTAATCCCGGTACCCCCGACTCGATCCACGGGTTCAGCGAGGTGCTTTATGCTTTTGCCTCCGCGGCGAACAACAATGGCAGCGCCTTTGCCGGAATCACCGTGACCAGCGACTGGTTCCAGACCTCCCTTGGCTTCGCGATGCTCTTTGGCCGGATACTGCCGATTATCTTCACTCTCGCCATTGCCGGACTATTTGCCCGCCAACGTCCCCGCCAGGCTGGCGCCGAGGTGGTGGCCGCAGCGGCACCCACACCCGCAGGCGTGCTGGCCGCAAGCGCCGGACTCAGCGGTGGCGTCGCCGCATCGGATGGCGAGACGGTCAACGATGCTGGGCGGTCTCTCACCAGAGCCCCGGATTCCACTGCCGTCTTACCGACTCATGGGTTGCTGTTCGGCACGCTCCTGCTGGGCACCACCCTGCTGGTCGCCGGACTCACCTTCTTTCCCACCATGGCGTTGGGACCCATCGCGGAGGCCCTACTGTGAGGAGCGCTACCATTCATCCCCCCAAGCATCACGCCAGCCCCCACCCCAGTACCGAATCCCAGTCCAGTACCGAATCCCAGCCCAGTACCGAATCTCCGAGTGCCCCTGAGCAACCCAGCGAGATGGTCTCCACTGGCGCCTTCGATGCCCGTGCCCTGATCAGTTCGCTGCCCATGGCCCTGCGCAAGCTCACCCCGCGCGAGCAGGCCCGTAACCCGGTGATGTGTGTCGTGTTTATCGGCTCGATCGTCACCACCGTGTTGGCGCTGTGGCATCCGTCCTGGTTCGCCTGGCTCATCGCCGTCTGGTTGTGGTTCACCGTGGTGTTCGCCAATCTGGCCGAGGCGGTGGCGGAGGGACGGGGACGCGCACAGGCCGACAGCCTACGAAAGGTGAAGCAAGACACCGTAGCCCGTCGACTTGCCGACGACGGCTCCATCGACGAGGTGCCCGGCGGAAGTCTCGTTGTCGGGGATCGGATTGTGGTCGAGGCCGGTGAGACCATCGCCGGTGACGGAGATGTGGTCGAAGGGATCGCCACCGTCGATGAATCGGCGATCACCGGCGAGTCAGCGCCCGTTGTCCGTGAATCCGGCGGCGACCGCAGCGCGGTTACCGGCGGCACCGTGGTGCTCTCCGACCGCATCGTCGTCGCGATCACCGCGGCACCCGGAGAAACCTTTGTCGACCGGATGATCGCACTGGTCGAGGGCGCCGCCCGCAAGAAGACACCCAACGAGATCGCCCTCGATATCTTACTCACCGCTCTGACCATCATCTTCTTGCTCGCCGTGCTCGCGGTTGGCCCTATGCAGCAGTACGCGGGCCAAACCCCGGACGCGATCAAGCTCATCGCATTGCTGGTGTGCCTCATTCCCACCACGATCGGCGCGCTGGTCAGTTCGATCGGTATCGCGGGAATGGATCGCCTCGTGCAGCGCAACGTGCTGGCGATGTCGGGACGGGCCGTCGAGGCCGCCGGAGATATCGACACGCTGCTGATGGATAAGACGGGAACGATCACCTTTGGTAATCGTCGTGCCACCGAACTGTTTCCCGCCCCCGGCGCATCGATATCGGAACTGGCCGAGGCCAGCTACCAGTGCAGCCTCGCCGACGACACCCCGGAGGGACGCAGCATTGTGTCCCTGTGCCAGACCGAACACGGTGTGGCCGAGGTCGATCCGGTGGAACTGGCCAGCGCACGAGGCCACGAGACTAGCCACGGCGGCCCCGACGCTATCGCCGCGCCGCATATCGATGTTGTCGCCTTCACCGCGGAAACCCGGATGAGCGGCGTCGATAGCCATTCCGCGGGCCACACGATCCACTACCGCAAGGGTGCCGCCGACGCCGTTACCCGATGGGTGTCCGAGCTGGGTGGCACGGTGCCCGCCGAGGTCGACGAGTGTGTTTCTGACATCGCGCGACGCGGCGGCACTCCGCTGCTGGTCGCCGTGCACGACGAGGCTGATCCGGCCCGGGTGATCGGCGTCATCCAACTGTCCGATGTTGTTAAACCCGGTATGGCGCAACGGTTTGCACAGCTGCGCATGATGGGAATCCGCACGGTGATGGTCACCGGAGACAATCCGTTGACTGCGGCGGCCATCGCCGAATCCGCGGGCGTTGACGATTACGTTGCCGAAGCCACCCCGGAGGAGAAGCTCGCCCTGATCCGCGCCGAACAATCCGGTGGGCGACTCGTCGCGATGACCGGCGACGGCACCAATGACGCACCGGCGCTGGCCCAAGCCGATGTTGGGCTGGCGATGAACTCGGGTACCTCGGCCGCCAAAGAGGCGGGCAACATGGTGGATCTCGATTCTGATCCCACCAAGCTGATTGAGGTCGTGGCCATCGGCAAACAGTTGCTGATTACCCGGGGCGCGTTGACTACCTTCTCGCTGGCCAACGATCTCGCGAAGTACTTCGCCATCCTGCCTGCCCTGTTCAGCACCATCTACCCGCAGCTCGACGAGCTGAACGTCATGCGACTGCACTCGGCGTCATCGGCCATCGTCTCGGCAGTCATCTTCAACGCGCTCATCATTGTCGCGCTGATCCCGTTGTCGCTGCGCGGTGTTCGCTATCGGCCCAGCTCGGCATCGCGGCTACTCGGTCGCAATCTCGTCATCTACGGAATCGGGGGCGTCATCTCACCCTTCATCGGGATCTGGCTGATTGATCTCGTGGTGCGATTTCTCCCGGGAATGGGGTGAGGTACTGATGTCTACTCACTTGTCCACGCTTCTTCGACAGTGCGGGGTCGCCCTGGGCGCCCTGCTGATCTTCACGGCGCTCTTGGGCGTCGCCTACCCCGCCGTGGTCTGGGCCGGATCGCGGTTGACTAGCCACAGCGCAGAGGGATCGGCCATCAACGACTCGGCGGGGTGCCCGGTGGGCTCATCACTGATCGGGATTGACGCCCAACCCAATCCTGGCCAGCCTGACTCATATCTCCACTCGCGCGTCGTGCGCAGCGACGACAACCCCTTGGCCCCAGGCGATCCGAGTGCATCCGGCGGGAGCAACCTCGGACCCAACAGCACCGCGTTGGCCGAGTTGATAACGCAGCGTCGCGAACTGATTGCCCGACGTGAAGGGGTGAACCCGAACCAGGTGCCCACCGATGCCGTGACCGCATCCGGATCGGGGCTCGATCCCGACATCAGCCCGGCCTACGCCCAATTGCAGGTCCCACGGATCGCCCGCAATAGTGGCCGCAGCGAATCAGAGATACGCTCGATAATTGCGGCACACACACAGGGCAGACAATGGGGATTTCTCGGGCAAGAACGCGTTAATGTGCTTGAGGTGAATGTGGCTCTAGGACACCGGGTATGCCACTAGCACCCGCTGATCCCAGGGCACTGAGAGCGGAGTCAACGGTAGGCAATGGCAAGCGGCAAAGACAACCGGGGAAGGCTTGAGGTCTTCCTGGGTTGTGCGCCCGGAGTGGGCAAAACCTACGAAATGCTCGCCGAGGCGCGCGGGCTGGCCCAGGACGGACGCGATGTGGTGATCGCGGTCGTCGAACCCCATGATCGGCCCGATACCGCGGCGATGGCCGAGGGAATCGAATCCATCGCGCTGCGCGAAGTGACCTACCGCGGGACCGCGCTGACCGACATGGATCTCGACGCCGTGTTGGCACGTCGGCCCGAAGTGGCCCTGGTGGACGAACTCGCCCACACCAACTCCCCTGGGTCGGCACACAGCAAACGTTGGCAAGACATCGAAGAACTCTTGCGCGCCGGGATCGACGTGCTGACCACGGTGAACATCCAGCACCTGGAGAGCCTCAACGACGTGATCGCGCAGATCACCGGGGTTGTGCAGCAAGAGACGGTGCCCGACGCGGTGGTTCGATCCGCCGACCAAATCGAACTTGTCGACATCACCCCGCAGTCGCTTCGACAACGGCTCCGCGCAGGCAAGATCTATGCGCGTAACCGGATCGACGGTGCACTGACCAACTACTTCCGCCAGGGCAATCTCACCGCGCTCCGCGAGTTGGCACTACTGTGGCTGGCCGATCAGGTTGATGCCAATCTTGCCGAATACCGTGCCGCACAATCGATCACCGACACGTGGGAGGCGCGCGAGCGCGTTCTGGTAGCGGTGACCGGCGGCGCAGAATCTCCGACCTTGATCCGACGCGCCAGTCGCATCGCCTCCCGATCGAGTGCGGAGCTCGTCGTCGTCCATGTGGTCCGCGACGACGGCCTGGTATCGCAGGGCGCGACGCAGTTACACAAGCTGGCCGACTTGGCGGCCAGCGTCGGAGCCCAGATTCACACCGTCGTCGGCGACGATGTGCCCGCGACGCTGCTGGAGTTTGCTCGGGGTGTCAATGCGACGCAACTCGTGGTGGGGACCTCGCGGCGGCCACGCTGGCGCCGGATGTTCAGCGAAGGTGTCGGCGCCTCAGTCATCCATGACAGCGGCCGCATCGACGTCCATATGGTCACCCACGAAGAGCGTTCACGGCGCAACCCCTTCGATGTTCGGCGCAGCCGCTTTATCCGGCCACTGAGCTGGCTGATCGCGGTGGTGGTTCCGGTTGCGACGACCGGCATCCTCTCGATATTCGACCGCTGGCTCGGTTTTAGCAGCGAGTCAGCATTGTTCTTCATCGCGGTTCTCGCTGTCGCCTTGCTCGGCGGCATCATTCCGGCAGCGTTGTCGGCGGTGATCGCGGGGCTGCTCCTCAATTTCTTCTTCACCACTCCCCGACTGACCTTCACCATCAGCGACCCGGACAATCTGATCACCATCGTCGTGATGCTGATCATCGCGGTCGCCGTTGCCGCGCTGGTCGATGCCGCCAACACCCGCCGGACGGAGGCGCTGCGAGCCAGCCGGGACGCCGAGATCCTGACCTTGTTCAGTGATGCGGTTCTGGGTGGTGCCGACACCACCGAGATGCTCAATCGGGTCCGCGAAACCTTTGACCAACAAGCTATTTCCATCGTCGCCACGTCCGCCGATCACCTCGAGCGGGCACTCGCCTCCGCGTCTGAATCGACCGAGCGCACCTCGGCTCCCGATGGGCCCGAGACCTGCCTGGCCTCCGTCGGCGACAATCCGCCGCGCCGCGCTTCCGATGCCGATACCGTCTGCCCAGTTGGCAACGGTGACTTCGCGATGCTGATGAACGGCTCGCGCCGATCCGCACGTGATCGTCGGGTCCTCACCTCGGTGGCAACCCAGATTGTGGGCGCCATCGAGCGCCAAGAGTTGGAGTCGCGGGCGGCCACCGCACAGGCCCTGGCCCAGACCGACGAACTGCGGCGAGCCCTGCTCTCGGCAGTCAGCCACGATCTGCGGACGCCGTTGGCCAGCGCCAAGATCGCCGCGTCGAGCTTACGCAGCCCCGAGTTGGAATTCTCCGCCGAGGACACCGACGAATTGCTGGCGACCATCGATGAATCCCTCGATCAGCTCACCACCCTCATCGGCAACCTGCTCGATTCTTCCCGACTGGCCGCGGGCACCATCCGCCCCAATATGGCGCGCACCTACCTCCCCGAGGTGATTCACCGTGCCGCCGCCGCTGCCCGGCGCAGCGAGGACACCGATGCCGCAATAACTTTCGATATCGCCGAACCGTGGGCCTACACCGACCCCGGTTTGCTCGAACGGGTATTGGCAAACGTGATCGACAACGCGATCCACCATGGCGGCAGCCCGGTCACGGTGGCCACCACGGCCACCGAGGCGGGCGTGGATGACCCACGGTGCGTGATCCGAGTGACCGATCATGGCCCGGGAATCCCTATCCACTTGCGCGAGCACATCTTCGACGAGAAATGGAACGGTGAGCAAAGCCCGGGCGGCGGCCTGGGGCTGGGCTTGGCTGTGGCCTCCGGCTTCACGACCGCGATGGACGGCACCGTGGAAGCGTCGAGCACGCCGGGCGGCGGCACGACCATGCTCATCTCGCTCCCGTTGGAAGCCAGCGACCCGGTGACCACGATCGAGGCACCCCATGTCTGATGAACCGCAGCGCATCCTGGTGGTCGACGACGAACCACAGTTGCTGCGCGCCTTGCGAATCAACCTCCGGGCACGCGGATATGCCGTCAGCGTCGCCGCCACCGGGGCGTCGGCCCTCAGCCAGGTAGCGTCGGTCCGACCCGATCTGGTGATTCTCGATCTGGGACTACCCGATCTCGATGGCCTCGGTGTGCTCGACGGCATCCGCGGATGGAATAGCGTCCCGGTGATCGTCCTCTCGGCACGCGGCGACGCAGCCGACAAGGTGGCGGCGCTCAATTCCGGCGCCGATGACTATGTGACCAAACCCTTTGGGATGGAAGAACTTGTTGCTCGGATTCGGGCGGCGATCCGACGTTCGACGGCCACCCCCGCGACCAGCGATCCGGTGATCGAGGGGGCCGGATTCCAAATCGATCTCTCCGCCAAAACCGTCACGCGTGACGGTCAGCCCATTCGGCTGACTCCGACCGAGTGGGGTGTCCTGGAGATCCTCGCACGCAATGAGGGCAAGCTCGTTTCTCAACGCGAACTACTCGAAAAAGTGTGGGGACCAACCTATCTCAACAACACCAACTACCTTCGGATCTACATCGCCAGCCTTCGACGCAAACTGGAGACCGATCCGAGTGCGCCACGCCATCTGATCACCGAAGCCGGGATGGGATACCGCTTTGTGCGCTAGGCCGTCAACCTTGGTCCCGCCGTGGCCGGCCACTACCCCCCTCAGACGCAGCGCACGATCGGTTCTGGATCGTAGCGCACCGTTCGAGTGTGGCGGCTAACCTCGGCGCCACTCTTGAGGTCGGTGATGATGCGGGTATTCGACGAGGTGAAACCACGACTCCCGCTGCTCGCGATGCAGTCATCGCCACGGGGCACCTGCCGAGTGTCGGGCGAGGTGTACGACGAGCGCTCGCCGGTAATCGATTGGACCTCAAAAGTTTTGGTGCTCCACATCCGCACGGTGACCGACGACGGACTCCAGCTGGTTTCGATGTAGATGCCGTGCGAGGTGTTGTTGCCGATCACCAGATCGATGGCCCCCTCGAATACGGTGGCCTCACGCGCCTCGGGATACCTCGAGATGTAGTAGGCGTGTTCGGTGTGGTCGACGTCGTCGAGCCCGGCAAAGTAGGCGGCGTTATAGAGGGTGGTGGCGAACTGAGAAATGCCGCCGCCCACCGCCGTTGAGGCGCGGCCGTGGTCGATGATCGTCGAGTCCACATAGCCCTGAGCGGTACCGCGAGGTCCGGTATAACCGTTGAGCGAGAACTTCTTTCCCGGCAGGATCAGGGCACCGTTGACCGCATTGGCCACCAGTCGGATGTTCTCACCAGACGCCGACGAGAAGCCGCCGGTGGTGAACTCACTGACTACTTCTTTGACCCCCAGCGCGCGTGCACGGGCGGTGGTGAGCGCCGGAACGCGGGTGCGGTAGCTCGGCTCGATCCGGCGATCCCCGTCGGTATCGACCACTGCCTGCTTGATGGCGGTGAAGGTTTTCTCCCACTCGATCGCGGCGCCGGTACGTGCTGGCACCACCTTGGGGCTCCCGGAAGCCAGCGAGAAGGTGGCGCTGACCGGCGCCGACTCCGAGTCGTGGAGTCGGGAGAGCATCTCGCGCCCCGTCTTGCGGTCGATGTGGGGGCTCAGGCCACCCTTGCCGTCGGGCACAAAGGTGAGAATGCGGCCGATCTCGCGGGGCGTGAGGGTGACGGTGACGTTGCGACGCGCTTTGATCACCAGATTGTCCGAGACCGCCTGGGTCGCGGGTCCGGCGACGGTGCGTTCGACGACGTGCCCGCTGACCGTCGGCGAGAAAGGTTCCATGGGCAGTTCGACAAGGTTGCCGTCGAGCCATTCGCGCGCCAGCACCGCACGTGCGGCGGCCCTATTGACGCGGAGGCCGCGTGAGGGCTGGTCGCCGACCGGCGTTGCCCCGTCGAAATGGACGCCTCCTTCCACTGCGGCACGCTCGAGTTCGGTGCGCTGCGCGTCGAGCGCCTCATCGAAGCGCGCCGCGTCCACACTCACCACGGGATCTACATGGGTGGTCTTGCCAAAGATCGCGGCCAGTCGGCTCAGCAGATTTCGGGGCTGTTCCCGCAGGCGATCGGCGGTAGCCTCCGCGTCAAAGGTCAGCCCGGCTGCGAGCGGATCCAGTTCGGCTCGCCCCGAGGCGGTCTGTACCGACACCGGCTTCTTGGCTTGCCTGGCCAGGGCGGTGAGCTCGGGTGCGAGTACGATCTCATTGAGATTTCCGACGTCACGCCCGGCAGTCTGTGCGCCACGGGCGGTATGCCCGGAGGTGAGCACCACGTAAACGGCAAGCACCAGCGTGGTCACCGCGATCAGACCCGTGACAATGCGTAATGCCCCGCGTAGGCCTTGGGACATTCGTGGACTCACCTTGTCACTCATATTCGAACATTGCGGGCAGGGCAAGCCTGTGTGCCGAAGTTGTGCGCTCCGGTGGTGTCACGAATACCGGTGCCGCACGAATACCGGTGCCGCACGGATACCGGTGTCGCACGGATACCGGGCCGCCCCAGGATACTGCGAAGGCCTGGCCAGTGGAATCCACCAGCCAGGCCCTCGCTTACACGTCAGGGCTCCGGTCGGGCTGTCGGGTCGGGGTCAGACAGCCCGACCGGAGCTAACCCGTATATCTACGGCTCACCGGCGTTTGTTACACGATCTCGAGAATCTTTTTCTCAGCCCTCGATAATTGCGGTGACGCCCTGTCCACCGGCGGCACAGATCGAGATCAGCGCGCGTCCGCCGCCATTGGCCTTGATCTGCTTGGCAGCCTGGGCAACGATGCGCCCACCGGTCGCCGCGAACGGGTGACCCGCGGCCAGCGACGAACCGTTGACGTTGAGCTTGCTGCGGTCGATCGAGCCCAGCGCCTTATCCAGACCCAGACGCTCCTTGCAGTACTCCTCGGACTCCCACGCCGTCAGCGTTGCCAGCACCACCGAAGCGAATGCCTCGTGAATCTCGTAGAAATCGAAGTCCTGCAGAGTCAGGCCGTTGCGCTCCAGCAGACGCGGCACCGCGTAGGTGGGGGCCATCAGCAGACCGTCGGGACCGTTGACGTAATCGACGGCAGCCGTCTCGGAGTCTATGAAGTAGGCCAGCACCGGGATGCCCTTATCCTCGGCCCACTCGTCGCTGGCCAGCAGCACCGTCGAGGCACCATCGGTCAGCGGGGTGGAGTTGCCCGCGGTCATGGTGGCGTCGCCAAGCGAGGTACCGAAGACCGGCTTGAGCTTGGCCAGCTTCTCAGCGGTGGAATCGCCACGCAGGTTCTGGTCGCGGGTCAGCCCGAAGAACGGGGTGATGAGGTCGTCGAAGAAGCCAGCGTCATAGGCGGCAGCCATCTTCTGGTGGCTCGCCGCGGCCAGTGCGTCCTGGTCGGCGCGCTTGATGCCGAACTCCTTGGCGGTGATTGCGGCGTGCTCACCCATCGACATGCCGGTACGCGGCTCACCGTTGCGCGGGATCTCGATGCCGAGCTTCGGCAGCAGCTTCAGGGCGTTGATCAGCTGATCCTTGGTGCTGCGCGCCCGGTTGACCTCGAGCATCTGGCGACGCATCGGCTCAGAAACGCCGATCGGGGCGTCGGAGGTGGTGTCCACGCCGCCACCGATCGCGGAATCGTAGCGTCCACGTGCGATGCCGTCGGCAACAGCGGTGATGGCCTGCAGGCCGGTGCCGCACGCCTGCTGGAGGTCGAAGGCCGGGGTGTAGGGCGAGAGCGCCGAGCCCAGCACGCACTCGCGAATGAGATTGAAATCACGCGAGTGCTTGAGGACGGCGCCGCCGGCGACCATGCCCAGCTGCTCACCTTGCAGGCCGAAGCGACTGATCAGACCGTCGAGGGCCGCGGTGAACATGTCTTGGTTGCTGACCTTGGCGTATGCCTTGTCCTGACGGGCAAAGGGAATGCGGTTCCCGCCGAGGATCGCGACCGGACGCTCGGTGTTGGTCTTGGGTGTGAAGGCCACGATGTCTCCCAGTGTTGGTGAATGGCTATAGCGTATTCTTACTCCAGAGTAAGTTACATGTCGAACGGCGGTCCACGTGATCGCCGCAAACCAGCACATCACCGTGAACACAATCAGAGGAGATTCACGTGGCCAACACCGGTCTGTACTCGAGTTTCGTCCACTCCGGCCCCGGAGCGTTCATCGCTAAGCAGGCCGGCCTGCCCGTGCCGCCGCCGCTGCGCCGCTACAAGGCCTCTGACCCCGCGCTGCCCGGCCCGGTACTGCTCGGTGGAGCGGGTCGCCTGGTTGAGCCCCTCCGCGAAATCATCACCGCTCCCGACTACACGGTGATCGAGAACGCCACCACCGGCCGCTCCGCGGACAAGTACGGCGCCCTGGTCTTCGACGCCACCGGCATCACCAAGCCCGCCGAGCTCTCGCAGCTCTTCGAGTTCTTCCAGCCTGCGATGCGCTCGACCGCGGCCTGCGCCCGCTTCGTCGTCATCGGCACCACCCCGGAACTCATCTCCGATCCCGACGAGCACGTCACACAGCGCGCCCTGGAGGGCTTCACCCGCTCGCTGGGCAAGGAGCTCCTCAAGGGTTCCACCGTGCAGCTGGTCTACGTCTCCCCCGAGGCCAAGACCGGACTCACCGGCCTGGAGTCGACCCTGCGGTTTGTCCTCTCGGCCAAGTCGGCCTTCGTTGACGCTCAGGTGATTCGTGTTGGCGCTGCCGATGCGAAGGCACCCGCTAGCTGGGACAAGCCGCTGGAAGGCAAGGTCGCCGTGGTGACCGGTGCTGCCCGCGGCATCGGCGCAACCATCGCCGAGGTGCTCTCGCGCGACGGCGCCCACGTGATCTGCGCCGACATCCCCGCCGCTGGCGAGGCACTGGCCGAGACCGCGAACAAGGTTGGCGGCACCTCGTTCCCGCTCGATGTGAGCGCACCCGATGCGGGCGAGAAGCTGGCCGAGCACGCACTGGCTCGCCACGGCGGTATCGACATCATCGTCAACAACGCCGGCATCACCCGCGACAAGCTGCTGGCCAACATGGACGACGCCCGCTGGAATTCGGTGATCTCGGTCAACCTGATCGCCCCGCAGCAGCTGGTGAGCGCCCTCGTTGCCAAGAAGGCCCTCAAATCCGGTGGCGCAGTGGTGGATGTGTCGTCGATCGCCGGCATCGCGGGTAACCGTGGTCAGACCAACTACGGCGCCTCCAAGGCCGGCGTCATCGGCCTGGTGGATGCCTACGCGCCGATCCTCGCCGAGCAGGGCATCACCATCAACGCGGTGGCACCGGGCTTCATTGAGACCAAGATGACTGCCGCTATTCCGCTGGCCACCCGTGAGGCTGGTCGACTGATGAGCTCGCTGCAGCAGGGCGGCCAGACCGTCGATGTCGCCGAAACCGTTGCCTACTTTGCCAATCCGGCATCCAACGCCATCACCGGCAATGTGGTTCGCGTCTGCGGCCAGGGATTCCTGGGGGCCTGATGAGCAAGACAATCACCCTCTCGGGTCCGCCGAGTACGGCCGACACCTACACCAAGGCCGTCACATCACTGCTGCCGGTCATCGGCAAGCCGGCCAAGGTCCGCGCCGACACCACGATTCCCGATCGCCGGTACCGGCTGGAGAATGTACGCGTCGATCCCGAGAAGCTGCAGGCCTACACCCGGGTGACCGGCCAGCGCTTTGGCGCTACGTTGCCGATCACCTACCCGTTTGTGCTGCAGTTTCCGCTGTCGATGAAGGTGATGACCGATGCCGACTTCTCTTTCGGGGCAGTCGGATCGGTACACCTTGAGAACACCATACGCCGGGTTCGCCCGATCGGTATCGACGAGCCGCTCACCATCGAAACTCAGGCCGGTAACCTGCGCGAACACCGCAAGGGGCTCCTGGTTGACATGGTGTCGACTATCAGCGTCGGCAACGAGTTGGTGACCACTCAGGTGGCCACCTTCCTCAAGCAGCAGCGCACTAGCCTCTCCGACGAGCCGCGCGGCCCGGTGCCGCGCGAGCAGGCTCCGCCGCCGCCAGATTCGGTGCTCTCGACGGATCTGGCCAAGATCCGCGAGTATGGCGGCGCTGCCGGTGATCGCAACCCGATCCACATGAGCAATGTCTCGGCAAAGGCGTTCGGCTTTCCGCGCGCCATCGCCCACGGAATGTGGAGCGCCGCTGCCGCTGTGGCCAATGTGGAGTCGCAGCTTCCCGACGAAGTGAGCTACTCGGTGAAGTTTGGCAAGCCGATCTTGTTGCCTGCCAAGGTAAATCTGTACGTTCATCGGATCGACGGACCTACCGCCGCCGGCGCGCACGGGATGAGCCCATCGGGCAACTTCGATATCTCGATCCTCAACCGCCGCAAGGGATACCCGCATATGACGGGAACCACGCGCAACGGCTGAACCGGACGTCGCTAGTCCACCGAACTCCCATTCACCGACTCTCGGTGAATGGGAGTTTTGTTAGGTCTATCGCGCCTACCGCGCGGCCTCAGTCTCCCAGCGCGGCAAATGCGGTGGAGACGTACTGCACGGTCCGTTCCGAGCCGATCAGTCCGGGGCCCATCTTGTTCATCACGTACGAGAACGTGACCCGGCGGTCGGCGTCAACCACAATCGACGACCCGCCCCAGCCACCCCAGAACGCCACTTTTCCGGTGGGAATGTAGGGAACCGTCGGGTTGGGCAGCCCAAATCCGCCTCCAAAGCGCACCGGAACTCCGAGCACCAAGTCGAGTCCTGCGGCCAGTTCGGTGAAGGCTAGGTCAACCGTCTCGGGTGCGAGCAGGCGCACCCCGTCTACTTGTCCGCCACAGGCGAGAACCGATTGGATTCGGGCCAGCGCGCGAGCATGGGAATGTCCGTTGGCCCCACCAATCTCGGTGTTACGCCACTCGTCTGTCCATGCCGACTCCGCGTTGGCGGGAGGCCCAGTGAAGGTCTTGCCCGCGATGCTCGCCGGATCGAGTGCGTCAATCGGTAGTGGCGGCGGCGCAATCACATCCGATACCCGACTGCGATCGGCTTCGGCTACGCCCAGTTGGAAATCGGCATCGAGTGGTCCGGCGATCTCTTCTCGAATGAAGGTGCCGAGAGTTCTGCCATCCACGTGGCGCACTACCTCGCCGAGGAGATGACCAAAGTTCAGCGCGTGGTAGCCGACCGCCGTTCCTGGCTCCCACCACGGAGCCTGTGCCGCAAGGCGTTTCACGGCATAGTCGTAGTCGCACATTTGGGAGACGGTGATTGGCTGATCCCATCCGGAAACCCCGGATGAGTGAGACAGCAGGTGGGCAATCGTGATCGCTTCTTTGCCCTCGTCGGCAAACGCGGGCCAGTGCTGAGCGACCGAATCGTCGAGCCGTAGTTGCCCGCGATCGACGAGCATCAACACGGCCAGTGCCGTCACGGTCTTGCTACACGACCACACATTGGTCAGCGTGTCGCGCTGCCATGGGATGCCACGGTCGGCGTCCGCCATACCGGCCCACAAATCCACGACCGGCTCGCCATCGACAGTCATCGCCAACGCCGCTCCGACGTCCTCACCAGCGGCGATATTTGCCTCGAGGGCGGCCCGCAGCGGCTCAAACCGCTCGTCACATACTCCGCTCACCACAGCAGACACCACGATCCCACTCTCTGACTCAGATATTGAACCCGCATTCAGGTTCAATAGAGACTAGAGGGAATGGCGGTGTGACGTCAATCACTTGATGTCACAAATACTTCAGTGCCGGGCCCAAGCGCCGAGCAGAGCATGCAGCCTGGGCAGAACTACCGTCCTGGCGAGCGCAGCTAGGGCGTGTGTACGCCAACGCCCTTCAGGCCGCGCCACGTAATGCCCACCAGCAGGTCGGTGGCGGTCTCCAAATCGACGTCGCCTTCACTCATTCGGTCGGCGACGGCCTCACCTGCACCAACCAAGGCCACTGCGGTCAGCTCGAAGTCGATGTCGCGGGCGCCCTCGGTGGTCGTTCCGCGTCGAATGAGCCCGGCGACGGCTTCGACCACTTGTGATCGACTCTCATCGACGATGCCAGCGAAGCTCGCCGTCCCCACCGCCACGCGGTACAGCACTCGCCACGATTCGCGGTGCTCATCGACGTAACGC
>Cebus_capucinus_imitator_PRJNA485217_SSR047__coassemble_1155_pt1 | contig 22626 bp, 22 predicted proteins | sample Cebus_capucinus_imitator_PRJNA485217_SSR047__metabat2_low_PE_001 | metagenome-assembled genome bin Cebus_capucinus_imitator_PRJNA485217_SSR047
TGCTCTCCATCCTTCACAGGTTCGAGAACCTCCGACAAACCCGGGGCGGTTCATAGCCGCCGATTATGGGTGATCGAGGTCAGCGGGTACACCGCATGGAGCTCTCGTCCGGTGGCATCGGGATAGTGAACACCGTTGACACCCAGGCACAATTCAAAACGAAGCGCCGGATCGTCACGCAGCGTTGCGGCAACCACTGGCAGCCAACGTGCACGGACGTACAACGTCATCTCGTCCGCGTGGATCTCCACCTTCTCGATGGCCTGGTCATACACCGATGCGCCGTCCTGAAGCCCGAGTGCGGCGCTCAGGGTGTCGGCGATGTCATCGAAATACGATCCATACGGTCTGGTGCTCGCGCTGAGCACGATCTTTCGGACTAATCCGCCATAACCGGAGGTGTCACCGGAGCCATGTGCTCCGAACAGTCCATGACGTACACCGATGACCTCGTCGCCTTCGGCGCTCGTGGGTGGGCCAGAGCCGGGATCAGGAACTTCAGAATCGTTGGGGCTCATCGCAACAACCCTTTCAGCTCGATGGTGGGGGTAGATTGCAATGCGGCCTGCTCGGCGGCCCAAATCGCCTGTTCCCGATTAACTCCGAGGGGCATTTCAGCGATCTTCGCGTGTAGCGCGAGAATGGCATTCAGCAGCATTTCTGGCCGCGGCGGACATCCAGGTAGATAGATATCGACGGGGACGATATGGTCGACTCCCTGAACAATGGCGTAGTTATTGAACATTCCGCCAGATGACGCGCAAACACCCATCGCGAGAACCCATTTGGGCTCGGCCATTTGGTCATAAATCTGACGTAGTACGGGTGCCATCTTTTGGCTGACCCGGCCAGCGACGATCATCAGATCGGCCTGGCGTGGGGAGGCCCGAAACGCCTCCATGCCAAAGCGTGCGAGATCGTATCTGCCGCCGGTGGTAGCCATCATCTCGATGGCGCAGCACGCGAGCCCAAAGGTGGCGGGCCACAACGATCCCTTGCGCATGAAGCCAGCAAGATCTTCGACAGTGCTCAGCAAGAATCCGCTGGGCAGACGTTCTTCTAGGCCCATCGTGATCCTCCTTGGCTAGTCAGACGCGCAGCATGGCCTCAAAACAGCGCAGAGCGGCGGGCGTGAGCGCAAGAAACCGGGTGCGGTTCACTCCCATGACAGGCCGCCCGCGGGGACCGCCGACTGGTTCGATACCGCATTCGTAGGCCTCGAGTTTGGCGCGATTGATCCGCCGCGGACCCACCACGGAGGCGACGAGCACCGAGAACACCGCGAAAACCGCAGCAATCGCCCCGAGAACCAAGATCGGGACGTAAGCGTTCATAGGGGTGCGTACCCTCCGTGCTCTCCGGGCTGGTATGAGCTACACCACAACCTTACAAGCGAGGTGGGGGCTGGCGAGAAGAATCGCCGAGTTTCACCCGAGCAGGACCGAAGGAGCTGGCCCCGAATGGCTCACGCGCGAGCGGTACCCGAGTGCAGCATTGCCGTAAAGGCCTGCGGCAACTCGATGGGATCGACGGGCAGAGACGCTGCCGCATCGGCCCGTGACCAATCGGCCAACCACCGATCGGCACTACGGGCGATCAGCACCATCGTCGGTGGACGCGGGTCGTATTCATCGCTCATCTGCTTCGCGATGCCTAAACCGCCCTGCGGACTTGCCTCGCCGTCGAGGATCGCGACATCGACATTTCCCGCGTCGAGCTGGTCGATCACCATGTCTCCGGTCGCGACCTCAAGGAAGCTCAGCTCCGGCAGATCGGGATCAGGGCGGGTACCAAGCGCATTGATCACCGCAGCACGGGTCGCCGCGTTGTCGGAGTAGACGAGCACCCGCAGCACCGGTTCCTGCTGGGCAGGCGGCCTCTCGCGCTCAGTCACGAGGTCGATGCTACGTCAGTGACGTCGTCGCAGTGTTCGTTGTTGACACACTCGAGTCTGCGCAGTTGCGTTAGTGTTCGGTGGAGAATCCCGATCGTTGCTCATGCGACGAGAGCGCGAGTGTCACCAGCCGATCGATCAAGTCTGCATATGGCAATCCGCTCGCGTCCCACAGCTTCGGGTACATCGAACCCGGGGTAAATCCTGGAATCGTGTTGACCTCGTTGAGAAGCCAACCGCGGCCGAACTCCTCGTAGAAGAAGTCGACGCGGGCCATTCCCGAACACCGCATCGCGGTGAATATTCGGGCCGCTAGTTCACGAACCTCGGCGATGGCCTCGTCGGGCACCGGGGCCGGGATGACCAGCTTGGCCGCGCCGGTGACGTATTTGTCCTCGTAGTCATAGAATTCGCTGCCCGGCACAATCTCACCTGGTACCGACGTCTCAGGAAGTGCGTTACCCAGTACCGCGACCTCAATCTCGCGGCCGGTGACCATTTCTTCGATGACGACGACATCGTCATAGCGCAACGCCAGATTGATGGCGGCATCAAGCTCGGCCGCGTCATGCGCCTTGGTGATGCCCACAGACGAACCCATGTTGGCAGGCTTCACAAAGACAGGTAGGCCCAGCTCTTCGATGGCCCGGAAGGCAACGGTTCTGGAGTCGTCGACGCCGTCGCGGAATTCGATCCAGCGGCACTGCGGAATCCCGGCCTGCGCGGTGATGACCTTGGCCATGGCCTTATCCATGCACACGGCAGAACCGAGCACTCCGGAGCCCACGTAGGGCAGCCCAAAGAGCTCGAGCATTCCCTGAATGGTCCCGTCCTCGCCATGCGGGCCGTGGAGCAGCGGCAACACGACCGTCACCGCCGCGTCGGAATGGCTGCGCAGCTCTGCCAACGGCTCGACCGGCGTGCCCTCGATGTTGAGTTCGGCAGGCAGCGGCGTGCCATCAGCCAGCGCGGTGATGACCTTGTCATTGCGCACCCACTTGCCGTCGCGGCCGATGCCGATGGGGACCAGTTGGTACTTGGCCGGGTCGGCCGCGGCGATGACATGGGCAGCGGTAACCCGGGACACGTCGTGCTCGGCCGAGACACCGCCATAGAGAACGACCAGACGCAGAAGGGGAGAGGTCATGGCTGTCACGATACGACCCTGCGCGATGTGATTCGCGCCCGGCAACGGTGATATGGCGGCGCGCCGGGGACTCCGCGCGCGGCGCTGTCGGCGGCTCGTCGTAGCGTTGGGTGGTGCGAATGCAGGCAAATGAGATCGCCGAGGCTGTCGGCGGACAGGTCGTGGGCGCCGACGTCGAGGTGTCGGGGGCAAGCATCGACTCGCGGGCGGTGGCCCCGGGCCAACTCTTCGTCCCGATTGTGGCCGCACGCGACGGGCACGATTTCATCCCGAATGCGCTGGCCTCCGGAGCGGGTGCGTACCTCACCTCGGCTCCGCCTAACCCCGACTCCGGGGCAACGGCCATCACCTGCGACGACACCGCGGCCGCGCTGGCCGATGTGGGACGGCTGGTGCGTCGCCGACTCCCTGAACGCGTTGTCGGGGTGACCGGTTCAGTTGGCAAGACCTCAACCAAGGACCTGCTTGCCGGCGTGCTGGGCACCACCTTTGTGACCGCGGCCAGCGAGAAGTCGTTCAACAATGAGCTGGGCCTGCCGCTGACGCTGGCCAACGCCCCCGACAACACCGAAGCCGTGGTGGCTGAGATGGGTGCGCGCGGGATCGGTCACATCTCTCACCTGTGCTCTATCGCTCGTCCGACCGTCGGGGTCATCACCCGCGTCGAGGGCGTTCACCTGGAGCTTTTTGGCAGCATCGAGGCGGTCGCCCAGGCCAAGGGCGAGCTGATCGAGTCGCTGCCCGCCGATGGCATCGCGGTGCTTAACGCCGACCACAAGCACGTCATCGCGATGTCGGATCGCACGAACGCCCAGGTGCTGAGCTACGGACTGGCGCCGGAGGCCGACGTCAGTGCCACCGACATCACCTTGGACGACCAGTTGCGCGCGTCCTTCCGCCTGCACACCCCGTGGGGATCGACGCAGGTGCGCTTGGGTGCACGTGGCGAACACCAGGTGTCCAACGCGCTGGCCGCCGCGGCCGCCGCCGGTGGTCTCGGCGTACCGCTTGAGGCGATCCCCGACGGCCTGCTCGGCGCGGCGCTCTCGGGGCTGCGGATGGAGCTGGTCACCGCGAAGAGCGGTGCGACGGTCCTCAATGATGCCTACAACGCGAACCCGACGTCGATGTCGGCGGCGCTGCGGGCGTTGAGCACGCTGGATGTGGCGCGCCGGATCGCGGTGCTGGGCACGATGGCTGAGCTCGGCGCGGACTCCGCCGATCAGCATGAGGCGATTGCGTTAGAGGCTGCCCGACTGGGCGTCGAGGTGATTGCGGTGGACGAACCGTTCTACGGATCGACGGCCCGTCACGTCGCCGACGTCGAGGGTGCCCTCGCACTGCTCACCGATCTCGGTGCCACCGACGCGGTCTTGGTTAAGGGCAGTCGGGTGGCAGAACTAGAACGGGTGGCCGAAGCCCTGGGGTGAAGACTCACCACCAGAACTGCGACCACCCGTAACTACTTCCGGTCGGCGTGCCGACCGCGCTAGTCCGCGTGCTGCGCTGCGTTGGCGTGGATGACGTCGTGCAGATAACGGGCCAGTCCGGGCTTGACCGCGTCATAGTGCGCGGTAAAGCGCGGGTCGGCGACGTACATGTCGGCGAGGCACGTATGCATCTGGTAGCTGCAGTCGTAGAAGGCCTCGATCTGGGCGCGATGCGCTTGCGCCAACTCGTTGGCCGCGGGCGTACCGGGTTCGATTCCGGAACTCATTGCCTGCGCGACCCGGGCCTCAAGGGCGTCGGTATCGGCCTTGATTCCACGCCAATCATCCTCGGAGTACTGCGCGGCGCGCTTCTGACTCTGCTTCCACTGGTCGGTCTCACTCCAGCGCTCATACGCTTCTTCGGCATACTCCTCGCCCAACCAGGTATCGCCGAAGATCTCTTTCTGCTTCTGCGCCGAGAGCTGGACTCCGAGCTTTTTCGCGTTCATTAGTTCCTCCACAGCTGCGACCATTCGGTGTAAGCGATCAATCCGTTGGTTCAACAGGTCGCGCTGAGTGCGTAATTGCTTCAGCGCATCGCTGACCGGATCGTCGAGCAGGGCCGCGATCTGATCGAGTGGAAATCCCAGTTCCCGATATGCGAGAACCTGATACAGGCGCTCAATATCGGCGTCGGAGTAGACGCGGTAGTCGGTACGGGTGCGTTCGGACGGCACCACCAGACCGATCGCATCGTAATGATGCAGAGTGCGGACGCTGACGCCGACGAGTGTGGCCACCGCCCCGACGCGCAGTCGTTCTGAACAGGGATCTCCTTCGCTCACATCCCCACCTTCTGGCCTTACGTCGCGTGAGGGTCAAGCCGAATTACGTCGCTATCGACGACTACGGAGTGAAGCCGATGACCTTGCTGTCGGACTGGCAGGCGGCAAGAATGCCCTCGACCTCCGACGGCCCGCAGGTCCAGCCCGAGACCGACTGCTTTTGGCCGGTGGCGATCTTGGGGCCGTACTCCTCGGCGATCTTCTTGGCTGTCGAGCATTCGACATCTCCGGAGAGCACCATGATGCGCAGCGCTCCGTCCGGGCCCGGGATGCTGCCACAGGTCTGACTGCCCGCCTCGGAGCTGGTCTCGTCGGCCTCGGAGGCGACGGTGCTGCTGGCCGCATGTGGGCTCGGGCCACCGACTACCGGAACACTGGTCGACGGTGAGGCCGGCGGCTGCGCGGCGGTCGATGATCCTGCCGTGGACTCCTGCTCCGTACCGCAGCCGGCCAGTGCGAGCACTCCGGCTCCGGCCAACGCAGCAAGCGCGAATCGGTGGTGACGAGTGAGGCGATGGGTGGTCTGCAACATGGGGCCACGGTATCGAACGATGACCCGAAATGGGCTCCCAAGGGCGTTCCCAGTTTGAGTGCGGAGCCACCGACCTGCGAAGATGCAACGGTGAGCTCCGATGACACGACGTCCCAGAGCCCGCAGTCGCTGATGGCCGAATCCCGGTTTGAGGTGGGCATACGGTTGCCGGGAACGCTGGGCCGTACCGGCGTCATCACTACGCCGCATGGCCAGATCCAGACCCCGGCGTTCATTCCGGTGGGCACCAAGGCGACGGTCAAGACGGTGCTGCCCGAGCAGGTCGCGGCGCTGGGCGCGCAAGCGGTGCTGTCTAACGCGTACCACCTGTACTTGCAGCCGGGACCGGAGATCATCGATCAAGCTGGCGGCCTTGGCGCGTTTATGAACTGGTCCGGCCCCACCTACACCGATTCTGGCGGCTTTCAGGTGATGTCACTGGGTGCCGGGTTCAAGAAGGTCATCTCGATGGATGTGACCGGCGAGCAAGACGACGATCGGATCGCGGAGGGGCGTGAGCGGCTCTCTCGTGTCGACGACGACGGCGTCACCTTCAAATCGCATCTGGACGGGTCGTTTCACCGCTTCACCCCCGAGGTCTCGATGCAGATTCAGCATCAGCTGGGCGCCGACATCATCTTCGCCTTCGATGAGCTGACCACGTTGATGAATACCCGTGGCTACCAAGAGAATTCGCTGGAGCGTACGCGGCTGTGGGCCATCCGGTGCCTGGCCGAGCATAACCGTCTTTCGCAGGAGCGAAGTCACCGTCCGCAGCAAGCCCTGTGGGGTGTGCTGCAGGGGGCGCAGTATGAGGATCTGCGTCGCAAAGCGGCTCGCGATCTCACCGAACTCGATCGCATCGACCGAGAGTCGGGCGGTAAGGGCTTCGGCGGGTTCGGCATCGGCGGGGCATTGGAGAAAGACAATCTGGGAACGATTGTCGGCTGGGTCAATTCGGAATTGCCGGAGGATAAGCCGAAGCATCTGCTCGGGATCAGTGAGCCCGACGATGTGTTCACCGCCATCGAGAACGGCGCAGACACGTTTGATTGTGTGTCACCGACGCGGGTCGCGCGCAATGGTGCGATCTACTCCCGCGACGGACGGTACAACGTCACTAACTCGCGCTATCGCAACGACTTCGGCCCCCTCGATCCGGAGATCACCAACTACACCTCGCAATACAGCCGCTCATATCTGCACCATCTGTTCAAGGCCAAGGAGGGCCTGGCTGCGACGCTGGCGACCCTGCACAACGTCTCGTTCATCGTGAACATGGTCGACGGAGCGCGTCACGCCATCGAGGCCGGAGATTACGTCGCCTACCGCGACGACTTCTTGGGTCGGTACTACGCGGGTCGTAAGTGACACTGCAGGTCAACAGGATATTTCGCGAGACTGCAGAAATCTCGGGGTAACTGGAACTTCTGTCATGCCCGACTCGTTGGGAATGCGTATCCTTCGTGTGGGATGCACTCTCGTCCACCGACCCTGTGAAAGAGCCGATGAACCGCGCTAAGCGCAAGCGAAAGAAACCTCGACGATCCGGCCCCCATCTGGGGGCTGAACCATCCGCGGCTGGTCCCGATCTCTCGGGTGCCAACCTGGCCGCTAGAAATTGCGGTGCGCAATGCTGACCGCGCTAGGCATCATTCTCGGAATCGTGGTGGTCTTTGCCATCACCGCCTTGACCGGGTATTTCGTTGCCCAAGAGTTTTCCTATATGTCCGTCGACCGCTCGCGGCTCAAAGCCAGAGCGCAGGCAGGCGATAGCGCGGCTGCTCGCGCACTCGACGTCACTCGTCGCACCTCCTTCATGCTCTCCGGTGCGCAGCTAGGCATCACCATTACCGGTCTTCTCGTCGGTTATGTGGCCGAGCCTCTCATCGGTTCCGGAGTTGGAGAACTGTTGGGAGACATAGGTATTCCTCTCGGTGTCGGAATTGCCATCGGCACCGTGGTTGCCATGGCGTTCTCCACCGTGATCCAGATGGTCTTTGGCGAGTTGTTCCCCAAGAACCTGGCCATCGCCCGTCCGGAGCCGGTCGCTCGCTGGCTGGCGATCTCAACTACCTGGTACCTGCGCATCTTTGGTCCGGTGATCAGGCTCTTCGATTCGGCATCGAATCTGCTTTTGCGTGCACTGCGCATCGAGCCGGTACACGACGTGGAGCATTCGGCGACCCCGCGCGACCTCGAGCACATCGTCTCCGAGTCGGCACAGACAGGTGAGATCCCGCTGGAGCTCTCGCATCTGCTTGACCGGGTGCTCGATTTCCCTACGCGCACTGCCGATCACGCGATGATTCCACGCCCGCGGGTGGATACCGTCCGCGCGGATACGCCGTTGGCGCAGGTGCGTTCGCTCATGGCCACGGGGCATACCCGGTACCCGGTGATGGATGCGCGTTCGGATGACGTCCTCGGGGTGATCCATCTCGGTGACGTGCTGGAATGGTCGGCGCAGGACAATCCGCCACCTCTCGTGGCGAGTGACGCAGTTCGACCGGCCATCGTCGTGCCGACGACGCTGCCGCTACCGCAGGTGCTCGACCAGATCACCGCGGCCGGCGATCAAATGGCTGTTGTTATCGACGAATACGGTGGTGTCGCGGGCATTGTGACCTCGGAGGATATCGCTGAAGAGTTGGTCGGCGAGATCGACGACGAACATGATCTGACGAGCTCGGAGCCGATCGAGGCGACCGAGGATGGTTGGCTGATTCGCGGTGATACGCACCTCGACGAGGTATCGAGGGCCGTCGGCCACGAGCTACCCGAGGGCGATTACGACACCCTGAGCGGGTTGGTGATCGCCACCGCCGGTGATCTGCCTGCCGTCGGCGACACCGTGCGCCTGACCGTGCAGCAAGACCCGGGAGACTATGCCCAAACCGAGAACCCGGTAGCCCCGCAACTGGTGGTCACCGTGCTCGAGGTGGCTCACCGAGTGCCCGCACTGGTGCGTCTGACCCAGGAGTCGCGATGAGTAATCCGTGGGTTGTTGCAGTAGTAACCATCGCGCTGATCGCGGCGAGCGCGTTCTTTGTTGCCGTCGAGTTCGCGTTGATTGCCGCACGTCGGCATCGACTCGAAGACGCCGCTCCCACTAGCCGTTCAGCGCGTGCTGCCCTGCGCAGTGCGTCGGAACTGTCTGTGCTGCTTGCTGGTTCGCAGTTGGGCATCACCGTGTGCACGTTGGCGCTCGGTGCGGTAACCAAACCGGCTGTGCACCACTGGCTTACCCCGGCCTTTGAGACCTGGGGAGCGCCGCTGTGGCTGGCCGATGTTGCCGGATTTGTGCTGGCGCTGATCATCGTGACGTTCTTGCATCTGGTGGTCGGCGAGATGGCGCCCAAATCGTGGGCGATCGCTCATCCCGAGCGTTCCGCGATGCTGTTGGCCGTGCCGATGCGGGTGTTCATGTGGTTCACCCGCCCGGTGATCGTGCAGCTTAATCACGTTGCCAACTGGGTGCTGCGCAAGGTGGGTGTTGAGGCCGTCGACCAGGTGGCCACGGGACAAGACCCCGCGACGCTGAGGCAGTTGGTGGAGCATTCGGCGACGGTGGGCACGTTGGAGAGTCGCTACAGCGAACACCTCACCAGTGCACTGGATCTCGCCTCGCTGACGGTCGGCGATGTCGCGACCGTGACCGACCCCGACGGGGTCAGTCTCACCGCGAATGCCGCGCAGATTCAGGAGGTAGCTCGGCGTAGCGGACACCTGCGCCTGGTGGTCCGTGACGGCAGCCAGGTGGTGGGTGTGGTGCACGTGCGCGACAGCCTCGATGCGCCCGCCGATGCCACGGCGGCTTCGCTGATGCGTCCGGTGCTGGAGGTCGCGCCCGACGCGTTGGTGTACGACGTGCTAGACCGGATGCGTCGAGACCGCAATCACTTGGCAGTCATGGTCGACGGCGGACGAGTCACCGGGATTCTCTCCCTCGACGACGTACTCACCAGGCTATTGGCCACCGCCAACTGAACCCAGCATGTCGTCGATCGAACCCACCATGGCGTCGATCGAACCCAGGATGGCGTCGATCGGACCCAGTCCGTCCGGCCTAGTGGCTCGACCAGTCCGTCGGATCGATGATCCACGGCTCGCGGGGCAGCGCGGCCGGGTCGAATCGGGATGCCAACTCGGCCAACTCGATCCGCTCTCCCGGTTCGGCCAGGGTGAGCGATCCGGCGATGCGATTGAGGACTGTCGCAGCATCGACCCCGATCGCGGCCAGGTCGGCTAACGTGACGGCGCCGTCCCGTTTGCTCAGCCGAACGCCGTCGGTGTTGAGGACCATCGGGACATGGGCGTAGGTAGGGGGCTGGTGCCCCAGAGTGGTGGCCAGGTACGCCTGCCGCGGCGCCGACGACAGCAGATCGTCGCCGCGGCAGACCTGGTCGATACCCTGCTCGGCGTCGTCGACGACAACGGCGAGGTTGTAGGCGGGGGTGCCGTCACCACGCTGGATCACGAAGTCGTCGACGGCCCCGGTGTATTCGCCGCTGATGACATCGACGACGGTGAATTGGTTGACGTCGGCGATGATCCGCGTCGCCGGGGGCCGTCCACTCGCTCGCTTCGCTTCGCGCTCCGCGGTGGTCAGGCGGCGACACGTGCCCGGGTAGGCGCCGGGCGGAGTGTGCGGCGCCGACGGCGCCTCCAGGATCTCGCGGCGCGTGCAGAAGCACTCGAAGGTTCGTCCGGCAGAACTCAGCGTCTCGATGACGTCGCGGTAGCGCTCCAGCCGATCGGTTTGATAGATCACCGGCTCGTCCCACGTGAGGCCCAGCGACCGGAGATCGTTCATCTGGCCAGCGTCGGCGCCGACGGCCGTCCGATCCAGGTTCTCCATTCGCAGCCAGAATCGCCGGCCGGTGGTGTGGGCAAACAGCCAGGCCAGTACCGCTGTTCGCAAGTTTCCGATGTGCAAATCTCCCGACGGAGAAGGCGCGAACCGACCTGCTGGAGCCAAAGTGCTCCCCGCAGGCGTGGTGGTCGGTTCGTCGATTGTCATTGCGGTTGAGGCTACAACCGGCGACGATGGGAGCGTGGACCTGCCCGTCACACCTCCGATCGCCCCTATGTTGGCCAAGGCTGTTAGCGCCGTGCCCGCCCAGCCGGAAGGTGATCTGGAGTGGTCGTATGAGCCCAAATGGGATGGCTTCCGGGCGTTGGTCTTCCGTGACGGCGATGAGGTGATCATCTCTTCGCGTGGCGGAAAAGACTTGGCTCGATACTTTCCCGAGGTTGTTGCGGCGGTGCGCGAAGAACTTCCCGACAAGGTGGTTCTCGACGGTGAGATCGGAGTCCCCGCGCTGATCGACGGGACACACCGCCTGGATTGGGATTCGTTGTCGCAGCGCATCCATCCCGCGGCATCGCGGGTGGCGATGCTTGCGATGAAGACCCCGGCGATCTTTATCGGATTCGATGCGCTGGCCTTAGGCAGCAGATCGGTGATCGACCAACCGTTCGCAACCCGACGCGAGGTGCTGCTGGAGGCGGCCGGCAACCGGCGAGGCCAGCGCTGCCACGTCAGTCGGGTCACGACCGACCCGGAAATGGCGCAAAAGTGGTTCTCCGCCTTTGAAGGCGCCGGACTCGACGGCGTCGTCGGCAAGCGCCTGGCAGGCGAGTATCTCCAGAACAAGCGCGAGATGGTCAAGATCAAGCACAAGCGCACTGCCGATTGTGTGGTCATTGGCTATCGGGTGCACAAGAGTGGTGTCGGACTCGGTTCGATGCTGCTCGGCCTGTACTACCAAGGATCGCTACGCATGGTAGGCGGGTCGGGATCGTTCACCGACGCCAAACGCAAAGAGCTGCAAGCGATGTTCGAGCCGATGCGGACCGATCCAGACAAGGCGGCCCCCGGCGAGCCAACGCGCTGGCGCTCGGAGAAATCCGGGGAGTGGATACCGATCCGGCCCGAGTTGGTGGCCGAGTTTGCCTATGACCAGATGGAGAATGGGCGGTTTCGGCACACGGTGAAGTTTGTGCGGTGGCGCCCCGACCGTGATCCGACAAGCTGTGGCTACGACCAGCTGGAGGTTCCACTGACCTACGACCTCCACGACGTCTTGGAAGGGGAGGGCTGACATGGCGTCTCGATCACCGGCCGAGGAACTCGAGGTGGGCGGCATTGCGGTTCGGATGAGTAATCCGGACAAGATCTACTTTCCGGAGCTCGGTGAAAATGGCGGCCGCAAAAGGGATCTGGTCGGCTACTACCGAACAATGGCGATTGCCGACAACTCAGATCCTGGCCCGATCCTGGTGGCGCTGCGCGATCGGCCGACCTTTCTGCAACGCTTTCCCGATGGCGTTGAGGGCGATGAGATCTACCAGAAGCACATCGCCAAGAAACGCCCCGAACATGTGGAGTCGACCTCGATCACGTTTCCATCGGGACGTACCGGCGACGCGCTATGCCCGCACGTCGCCGCCGACATCGTGTGGGCGGCCAACCTCGGGACGGTGACTTTTCATTCCTGGCCGACGCTCCAGCCCGACAACGATCATCCAGACCAACTGCGGATCGACTTGGATCCACAACCCGGAACCGACTTTGACGACGTTCGCCGGGTAGCCATCGACATTCTTGCGCCACTGCTTGCTGAGCTCGGTTACACCGGATTCCCGAAAACCTCTGGGGGACGCGGTATTCACGTGTACGTGCCGATCATCCCGCGCTGGGATTTCATTGCCGCTCGGCGTGCGGTGATCGCGATCGCACGCGAGATGGAGCGACGTGACCCCGGCGCGGTGACCACCTCGTGGTGGAAAGAAGAACGGGGCGAGCGAATCTTCATCGATTACAACCAGAACGCGCGTGACCGAACAATGGCCTCGCCGTATTCGGTGCGGCGCAGCGCTATTGGCCGAGTATCGACGCCGGTGACCTGGGACGAACTCGCCGACGTCAACCCCGACGACTGCACGATGGCTACCGTCCCTGATCTCGTTGCCCGGCGCGGTGATCCGATGGCCGACATGGCCGCGCATGGTAAGGGACTCGAGCCGCTGTTAGAGATGGTTTCCCGTGACGACGATGCCGGACTCGGCGACCTGCCTTACCCGCCGAGCTACCCAAAGATGCCCGGCGAGCCGCCCCGCGTGCAACCATCGAAAAAGGTGGCAGAACACTGGGATTCGGAAGGCAATCGACTGCCGTGATGCGCTGAGCGTAATTAGCTGCTGAACTCTTGAGCGGCCCACTGCGCGAAGGTTTGCCAACCGACTGCGGGGAAGTCGGCGTGAAGCTGTGGGATGTCCACGCTGTAACCGTCGGCCCCGAGGAAGGTGAACATCGCACGCATGTCTGCTGACGGCATCCGTTCGGGGTCAAACGATTCGGCGTGAATCGCAGTGCCGGTGACCGAGGAGAGTACTGCCGCCATCTGTCCGGGAGTGACTGAATCGGAGGCAATGTCGATGCGTTTGCCGAGTTGCGCATCGGGGTTGGCAAACAATCCCGTGACAAAATCGCCGAGATCGGCGCGGGAGAGCTGCTGGAGTGGCTTTTCCTGCGGCATCGCCATCAACAGCAGCCCCGCGTTGAGGGCATCGCGATTGCCAAGGATGTTGTCGTAGAAGTACGTGGGTCCCACAATCGTGTGCGGAACGCCACTGGCCGCGAGGCGTTGCTCCACCTGATACTTCGACTCGAAGTGCGGAACCCCAGTATTGCGGTCGGCGCTGGCCACCGAACTGAACACCAAATACGGGAGCGATGTTGCGGTGGCGGCGGCGATGATCGAATCACCTTGCATCAGTTCAGCTTCGACACCCGTCTCGAATGGTGTGGTCAGCGCGAAAGCCCCGGCAGCCCCCTGGAATGCCTCGGTCATGCCCGCTCCGCTCGCGATGTCACCCACGGCCAGCTCGACCCCACGTTCAGCGAGCGCAATCGCTTTGGGGGAGTCGGCTGACCGCACCACTGCGCGCACGGTGGCGCCCGCATCGAGAAGGGAATCAACGACGGCTCCACCCTGGCCGCCGGTGGCTCCGAGGACGGTGATGGTGCCTGATATCTGCGGTGACATTGCAAGCCTCTCGACGATGAGTGCGGGGTGGGCGGGCGCGGTATGCCCGTACGGGCTACGCAGTCAGCCTACCGGGACCAATGGCCCTCGCAGCGGGTCCGCAGCGTGGGTTAGGGTGCGCTCATGATGAGGCGTTTTGGGGTGTTAGTCGGATTCTTTGCCGCGCTGGTCGGGATGCTCGCCGGAAGCATGATCGGGGTGGGACAAGCGGCTGCGGCACCCGCCTGGAAGCCGTCGATCAAGGTCTTCCTGGCCGACGGCGTCACGCCGGTAGGTCATTCGGTGATCCACTCGGGAGACACTCTCGTCGTTAAGGGGACCGGTTTCGACCCGAGTGCCAATCGCTCGGGTCTGCCGCTGCCCGTCCCGCCAGGCGTGCCGCACGGCACCTTCATTACCTTCGGTGCTTTCGCCCAGAACTGGAAGCCGTCGGCGGGGGCTCCAGAAGCGGCGCGCGCCGCGAACCGGTCTGGCGTGACATGGGCACTCGCGCCGTCGGCGTTGGCGCAGGTCCCCGCAGCGCCCTTCGATATGCGTCGGACGATTCGGCAGCAGTGGGTGCCGCTGAACAAGGATGGCTCGTTTACCGCGAAGGTGGTGGCGTCGACCCCGAAGGCCATCCCGGCAGGCGCTCGTTACGGCATCTATACCTATGGTGCTGCCGGTGCTGATAACGCTGCCCAAGAGCTCTCGGTGCCGATCAACTACTCGACAGCGCCCGGCCTCAACACGCCGGTTCAGGCGCCGCGCAATCTGGTGTGGGGCTATTCACCGACCTTCTACCAGCGCATTACCCAAGACGCGCAGGGCTCGGTTAGCGGCTCCGATGGTGCCGGGGTGGACGATCACCGTCGGCTGACGTTCGCGTTGACCTCGTCGACGGTGCGTAACGGCACCGGTGAACTGCGCTTCCGTGGCACGATCCTCGCCTACAGCAAGTTCCACCTGGCCGAGATCGCGCTGGCCGACCCGATCATCCGCGTCGCAGGCGGCAAAGGCGTGCTGAGCATGCGCACCTCGACCACCAATATGAACGGCACTGACGCCCTGCGCCGCGTCGACATTGCCGACGTTAACCTCGCCGGTATCGGTAGTGGTGCCGACGTCCGAGGTGCGGCTGTGAAGTTCCGTCCTGGCATCGGTCCGGAGGTTCTGGCGGCCTTGAGTCTGGGGCCGGCATCGCCGCTTGACCTGGTGTTACCGCACAGCTGACGGGCTCAACGGCGCACCGCGACGATCTGCGGTTTGGGCCGGGGCGGTGTGTCCCGCTATGATCGGGGACCGTTGGAGGATTCGCCTAGTGGCCTATGGCGCTCGCCTGGAACGCGGGTTGGGTTAACGCCCTCAGGAGTTCGAATCTCCTATCCTCCGCCAAAAGAGAATGATCGAACTCGGCGCGTACGCAAGTACGCGCCGAGTTTGTTTTTGTGGAGGCGCAGGTCGGGGTTAATGAGTCGTGGCCTTTCAGCACCGTGTGTCATTGGTCGGTGCAAGACGCTGCATGTGACCGTCTCGCCACCAGCGCTCGGCGTTACGCGAGCTTGCCATTAATGAGCAAGAACATCGGGTGAGTGAAGTTTTCCGCCCACCACGGGTCCTGACGTTGGAGGGCTGTTGGGTGGGGTTCTTTGAGGTCTGTGACCACAAATCCTGCACCCACGATCATGGCGAGGTAGGACTCAAGTGAATAGATAGGTTGGACTGATGGGGCAGGGGAGCGCTTCCCATTCACTGAAAAGTGCTGTTGGACAATGCGTCCCTCGAAGTATTCGGAGGCCTCAACCGGCGCCGAATGCGCGCCCACCTGGCCGGTGTAGAAACAGGGGTGCTGCGACAGCAGTACTAGTCGACCGCCAGGCCTCAGGACTCGTGCGAATTCATGGAATCGTTGTTCGGGATTGTTGATTGCGTGGGGAATCCGATTAGCGACTACGAGATCTGCACTCGCCGTGCGCAGTGGTAATTCGGCCGCGTCGGCATGCCAGAACGTCAAACGATCATCGCTGGGCCCAGCGCTTCGGGCGGCGTCGATCAGAGGTAAACATGCGTCAACTCCGCACACCGAAGCTGCTCCCCGGTCGAGCAGGAGGCGAGTGAAGCTTCCTTCTCCGCATCCGACATCGACGATGTCGGCGTCTACGCAATCGCCGATGGCATTCAGTAGAGCTGGTCGCGTGAGTTCTTCGTAGTATCGGTCTCGTTGGTGACGGATGACATCAATCCAATACTCGGCATTCGCGGTATATCCATCGGCGATGCTCTGCGGATCGAGGTGCTCGCCGTTGGAGGCCGTCATGACGAGGTCATCGCAGCCACGAGCGAATCTGACGAGCGCTTCTCACCACCCCCATGGTTAGGGAGCGTAAACCTGCTCGCGAAGGTGCGCCACGACGTTGGTGTGTGCCCGCTCATAGTTGGGGTAAATCAAACCAGGCTCAGGTTGGGGTTGCCTTCGCAAATATTTGATATGGATCGCATCATCGTCGCGTGCCGGAACGCCTGCGCGATGCGTGGATGCGATGGGCCAGGTCGTCGAAAGTGAGCTCCGATGAGCGATGTCCTTGTTGTCACGCTGCCGCTCGGAGCTAACTACGGGGGAGTCCTGCAGGCATTTGCCCTGCAGCAGGTGATACGACGACTCGGGCATTCCGTGTACGTCACGGGGAGCGGCGGCGCGCTGCCGCTCCGTCTGATCAGGACTCTTCCCGAGGCCGGGTATGTAATCGATGCTGCCCTCGAGCGCGGAATCAAGCGGTCAGTCGCCATTCGTCGAAGCACTCGGGGGTTCATTCGTGAGCGCATCGCGCCGGTGAATTTTAATGTCGCCGAACTCTATTCACGCCGTGGCAGGTATGACAGCTATGTGGTCGGAAGTGATCAGGTATGGCGTCCCGACTACACCCACGTGCCGCACAACTTGCTGAGCTTTGTGCCCGCCGGAAGCACCCGGATTAGCTATGCGGCGTCGACAATCTGGACGGCCTCGACCCGGCCCTTGGCGCGCAATGCCGCGACCTGGCAACAGGTTTCGACGCCATCTCGGTGCGCGAGGCGAGCGGGGTTTCGGTGTGCGGCAGGCAGTGGGGCGTGCGGGCTCAGCAGCACGTTGACCCGACCATGCTTCTCTCCGCACGCGACTACCGGGATTTGTGCGGAGCCGACGAGGGCCTCGCGGGTGATCCAGCTGGCCTGCTGTCCTACGTGCTCGACCCATCAGAGAACGCCCGTGATGTGGCCGAAGAGGTCAGGCGTACAACGGGATTGGCTAGCAGGCAATTGCTTCCGACGGGAGGTTACTCCGGGGCCGCGCCCACGGTGCATGAATGGCGACGCAGCTTCCATGACGCTCAATATGTCGTGACTGATTCGTTTCACGGAACAGTGTTCTCAATCATCTTCAACAAGCCCTTCGTGGTGGTCGCGAACACCGCGCGGGGTCGTACGAGGTTTGACTCGCTACTGACTACATTCGGGCTCGACGACCGATTAGTGACGCGGGCGTCCGAGGTCAGCGATGAATTAGTGCATGCACCCATCGATTGGCGGCAGGTGAATTCGCGGATCGCCGCGGAGTCGTCGCGCTCCCTGCACTACCTCCGTGAACACCTCGTAAGAGAGCCAGCAGGGAGACGGTAAAGAAGTACGGGCCGAGGCCGATGCCCCGCTGCGACTCGGATGTCTCGCCCCGTTTACCGCTCGGTCACCCTGGGAGACTACGGTTCCCGCGTCGACGGAAGATGTGCGGCGGAAGAGGACGATACAGTGACGTGGTGGGCAGCAAAGTACGCGAGGGCGGTTCCCCGCACGCTTGGTCGGTGGGTCGTCGTCGTAGTGCTCGCGACACTGGGCATGGTGGCAGCTGCCGTGGTGTCAGAACCTGCCGCGCATGCGGAGGTTCCTGATCCGGTGGCCATCCCCACACGTTCGGCAGACCGCTTCACCGCGCTGATCGCCTACAGCTTTGGCAATCGCATACCCGCCGGTGTTGATGCGAAAAGGCAAGTGGGTCAGCCAGGCCCGGTCAATGAGGCGTTGGCCGCCGCAGTGGTCAAGGCGCGGGGGAGTCGAAGTATCCCGGTATATGCGCAGACCGAAATCGCCGAAGTTTTGGCGCAGCGCTATCACCTGCCCGGGGTGGTGGAAATACCGCCGGATCGTAACCCCGACGGCACCCTGAAATACCTGTCTACCGACGGCGTTGCTGCCAAGGTGGCGTCGCTGCGAGGAAGCGCCGCTCGCTCGGACATCGTGGGCGTCATCGCCTTTGCCGATCACCAGTGGCGGGCGGTCTACACCACGCGTGTCAATGGCCTCGACGCGTACGCGCCCGCGGGTGTGGCGATGCCCGCCACATATGACACGCGCTCCGGCCAGAGCTGGACCCGGAGCCGGGTCGCCTACCTGCCAACCGACTATGCGGCCCGGATTGCCTTGCTGCCGCGCCTGATCGGTGCGCGACGCTAGAAGCCATCAGGTTCTAACGTCGCGTACCGCTGACCTAGTCTTCTGCGGACCCGACCGGATGCGGGGCAGTGCTGCGGCGTTGGACGAAGACGCCTGCCGCCACGATGATTACCGCCGAGATCGCGGAGAAGGCGATCGCCTCGCGTTGACCATTATCGAAGACCATCAGCACCAGGACGGCGACGATGAACACCATCACCGCGCCAGTGAGGTAGGGGAACAGCCACATGCGGACCGGAGGGCGCTGCCCTTCGATCCGCAGGGTGCGTCCGAGCTTGAGCTGGCTGGCGGCAATCGTCAGGTAGACGAACAGGGTGATCGCGCCGCTTGTCGCGAGGAGCCACGCAAAGATCTTGTCGGGCAACACATAGTTGCCGATCACCGCGAGGAAGCCGACCACCATCGACAGCAATACCGCAACCCACGGCACGCCGTTGCGAGTGAGGCTGCGCACCGCCGCGGGGGCATCGTGGCGGGTTCCCAGTGAGAACAGCATCCGCGATGCGGTGTACAGCGCGGAGTTGAGGCACGAGGCGACGGCGGTCAGGATCACGATATCCATGATCAAGCGTGCATTCGGAATGCCGATTGCCTCGAGGACGGATTGGTATGAGCCGTCGGGCAATTGGTTGTAGGGCAGCAAGGCAACCACCACAAAGATCGACCCGATGTAGAAGATCGAGATTCGCCAGATTACCGAGTTGACGGCCTTGGTGATGCCCTTCTCCGGATCGGGAGATTCTGCGGCGGCGATGGTGACGATCTCGGTGCCCATGAAGGAGAACATCGTGACCAGCATGCCCGCGACAACTGCGCCGAAGCCGTTGGGCATGAACCCATCCGGCTGCCACAGATGGCTGATTCCGCTGACCTCTGAACCTGGAATCCATCCGCACATCGCGGCGACACCGATGCCAATGAAGGCCACGATTGCCACGACCTTGATCAGTGCGAACCAGAACTCGAACTCACCGTAGTTGCCCACGCTGACCAGGTTGGTCACCGTCAGCAAGATGGTCACGGCCAATGCCCAGATCCATTGCGCGCCCCCGATGAGGTCGGTGAGGATCGCGGCGGCGGCGGTTGCCTCGACCGGGATCACCAGCACCCAGAACCACCAGTAGAGCCAGCCCACCGAGAACCCGGCCCAACGTCCCAGAGCGCGGTCGGCGTACACCGAGAACGAGCCGGTGTCGGGATTCGCGGTGGCCATCTCGCCGAGCATGCGCATCACCAACACGACCAGCGTGCCAGCCATCGCATACGAGATCAGTACCGCCGGACCGGCTTTCTCGATGGCGTTCGCCGATCCGACGAAGAGGCCCGCGCCGATCACACCAGCGATCGAGATCATGGTGATGTGGCGCGGCTTGAGACTGGAGCCGAGGGAGCCATGCCCCGTCGTCGGGGACTCCTGGATACCGGAAGCCATCTGGTGGTCCTCCTTAGTCGGCCGGCATGGTGTGCCGGAGTGCACGTCGTCGCCTCGTGTGAAGGCTCAGCAGACATTACGACCGACGCGACCGGTGTGCAGCACATGTGCGCTTTGTTCGATTTGTACCAAATTGGAACGGACGTAGGCCGCACACCCCGCGACCAGCGAAACTAGGGGAAGAGTTTTCTTCCGCGGGTTTAGTCATCGTCCCCGTGTTGCAACTAGGGGAAGGTGACAAAAGTAGGGGAGGAACGTTCTTCCCCTACTTTCGGCAGAGGGGGCGGCAGTGGGTCCAGCAGAGGGGGTTCGGCAGAGGGTGGGACGGGAACGGCGGACCGGTTGCCCAACCCGGACAGTCGACCGCTACACTGATCGACGGATCCCGCGCGGCGTGCATCCTGTGAACTCCCCCAGGGCCGGAAGGCAGCAAGGGTCAACGGGCTCTCTCGGGTGCGCGGGGTCCCCTTAAGATCACATCCCCGATCAGCATCACGATCACTTGTCGCCGCCGCCCACCCACGCGTCGGCTACGCCCGAGAGGTCTCCGTGTTGAATTTTCACTCCATGAGTGCCGACGAACTTCGCGCCACCCAGAACGACCTCCGAAAGCTTTACGACGCACTCTGTGCGGCCGGACTCAAGCTTGATCTGACCCGTGGCAAGCCCGCTCCTGAGCAACTCGATCTCTCCAACGAGCTGCTCGCGCTGCCCGGCACTGATTTCCGCGCCGCCGACGGCACCGACACCCGCAACTATGGCGGCGTCGCCGGTCTGCCCGAGCTGCGCGAAATCTTCGGTGAGCTGCTGGCCGTTGACCCGGCCAACATGATCGCCTTTGGTAACTCCAGCCTCGACCTGATGTACCACCTGACCTCGTTTGCCCTGTTCGGTGGCACCGCGAACGGTCGTCCGTGGGGTGCCGGTGGCGAGAAGATCAAGTTCTTGTGCCCCGCTCCGGGCTATGACCGGCATTTCGCGATCGCCGAGCATTTCGGCATCGAGATGATCACCGTGCCGATGAATCCGGACGGCCCCGACGTGGCGACCTGCGCGGCGCTCACCGCTGCCGACCCCACCATCAAGGGGCTGTGGGCGGTGCCCACCTACTCCAACCCGACCGGCATCACTTTCAGCGAAGAGGTCACGCGCGGCCTGCTGACGATGCCCGCGGCCGACGACTTCCGCATCTACTGGGACAACGCCTACGTGGTGCACACCCTCGTCGACGCGCCGCCGACCCCGCTGCCGGTACTCGACATTGCCGCCGAGGTCGGAAACCCCGATCGCGTCTACGTTCTCGGTTCCACCTCCAAGATCACCTTCGCTGGCGCGGGTGTGGCCTTCCTCGGTTCGTCGCCGGCGAATATGGAGTGGTTCATCAAGAACATCGCCTTCTCGACCATTGGGCCGGATAAGGTCAACCAATTGCGTCACGCCAAGTTCTTTGGCGACGCCGACGGAGTTCGCGCCCACATGGCCCGCCATCGCGAGATTCTGGCGCCGAAGTTCAAGATGGTGCTCGACATCCTCGAGGATCGGCTGGCCGGGTCGAAGGTGGCGTCGTGGTCGGAGCCCGAGGGCGGCTACTTCATCAGCCTCGACTTGCTCGATGGCGCCGCCAAGCGCACCATCGAACTCGCCAAGCAGGCCGGAATCGCATTGACTGCGGCGGGCTCGACCTTCCCGTACAAGAACGACCCGGACGATCGCAATATCCGGCTCGCCCCGACCTTCCCGAGCACCGAGGATCTGCGCGCGGCGATGGACGGCGTCGCCACCTGCGTGTTGTTGGCCGCGACGGAGAACCTGCTCGCCGACACCGACGCCTGAGCCGACGATGCCGGTTCTCCCACCATGAGTGATCGCCGGCGTTCCGCCGATTCACAGTGCGCAACACCTCCCGGACGCTCACACGCGAGTAAGCGTGTTCTGCAATGCCTTGTAGCCCTGGGGGTCATCGCTCTCGCCCTGTGGTTACAACACGCGATCTTGCCGTTGTCGACGCCATTCTGGGGATTGTTCGACTATCAGCTTGATCTCGACGTGTATCGCCAGGGCGCGCGCACCGTATGGGACGGTGGTGACCTTTACAGTGCGAAACTGTTGGGGCAGATGGACTACACCTATGCCCCTATCTCGGTGCTGGTCCTCACGCCATTCGCATTTATCTCATTGGAGACGGCCCGGATCGTCTGGAGCGCGGGCATCGTCATTGCGCTCTATTTTGTTGTCGCCCTGAGTTTTCGTGCGCTCGGCAGGCAGATGACCTGGGTGTTGCGGTGTGTGACGCTCGCGGTGGTTGCGGTGGCGCTGCTCCTTGAACCGGTACGCACCACCATTTGGTACGGCCAGATCAACGTCTTTCTGATGCTGCTGATCCTCGCGGATCTGTTGCGGCCGGACGGTTCTCAGGCCAAAGGCGTGGGCACCGGCTTTGCCGCGGGTATCAAGCTGACCCCAATGATCTTCATGTTGTACTTCGCGGTGCAGCGTCGCTGGCGTGCGATGGTCGGGGTGCTGGCCGGATTCATGCTTGCCGCGGTGATCGGCTTTGCCATCCTGCCGCGAGAATCGTGGGACTACTGGACCGGAAAGCTCTTCGATTCCAACCGCGTTGGCGCCCCGCAGACCGTGGGCAATCAGTCGCTGCGCGGGTGGATCGCCAATCTGGTGCATACCGACCAACCCAATACGGTGCTGTGGGGTGCCCTTGTGCTCATCGCGCTTGTTCTCGGGTTGTGGGCCGCGGTGTTAGCGCACCGCGCGGGCAACGAGCTGCTGGCGCTCTCGATCGTCGGCATGCTCTCGTGTGAGATCTCGCCGAT
>Cebus_capucinus_imitator_PRJNA485217_SSR047__coassemble_1163_pt1 | contig 22284 bp, 19 predicted proteins | sample Cebus_capucinus_imitator_PRJNA485217_SSR047__metabat2_low_PE_001 | metagenome-assembled genome bin Cebus_capucinus_imitator_PRJNA485217_SSR047
CCAGCAATCGCTGGAACCAACTAACCGAGCCTCCAGCAAACCCGGGGCGATTCATTCAGCCAGTTCAGCTTGAGGCAGCCCAGAACGTGGTGGGCAATCCCCACTTACCCAGCTCGTCGGACATCAGGCCAGACAGCGTTTCGGTATCGGGTACCCGGTCGGGGTCGAGTGCGGTGACGCACAAGGTAATTGCTCCGGCGCTTCGTGACAGCCATCCGCTGATACCGCCAGCCATTCGACGCATGGTGTCCAACGAGGCACCCGAGGTCATCGAACGCATGGCGACGCGTCCTGGATCTCCCCCCAGACCCGCGAAGGAGTCGGTGAGCACACCCAGGTTGGATGCCAAACACAGTGGCGCACGTGAGTCGGCAGCGAGCTTGCGGACGATGCCGTCACCCATGGGCTGTGCCAGGGTGCCGAGTAATGCCAATGCACCAGGCCCAGATTCGGGCTGGCGATAGGCCGCCTTGCTGGCCACCCGAATGGGTGTCAGATCCTGATACCGTCCCGAATCCACCAATACCGATGCGGTGACTCCGGTCGTCGCGTTCGCACGTCGGTCATCGGGGGTGCGAGTAGACATCGGCAGTGACACCGGGATCTCTTGCCCCTCATGGACACGTCCGGTGGATTCGAGTATGCCGAGAACGATTGCGGTGAACAGCGAGTTAGCTGTGCCGCCGATACGTGCTGCCGCGGCGTCGAATTCGTCGGCCGGAACACTCACGACCAGACTGGGATTGGTGCCGCTCCACCGCACGGTCCGGTTGACCGGCGGCGACTGCGGGGCGACGGCCCCACCGGAGGCGGACTTTCCTCGGATGAGGTGCCAGGCGGCATCCGCCGACGCCCTCAGTGAGGAAGCGCCTTCGCTGAGTGTGTCGGTGACGCTCGGGGAGATGTTGGTGGTGTCGAAATGAGTATCGGCGCAGGCCTCTTCGATGCCGGTGATGATCGCCCCGCCGTCACCGATCGAGTGTGAGCCGACCCAGGACACAAAGGTTTCGTCGGTGTCGGCGCTGGGCGCTGCGCTTAACCGCCACGAGGGGCCCGACAGTGAATTGATCTCACTGGTGAGTTGCGTCAGCGCCCAATTAAGGCAGTCGCCTGCGGCGATCGGCTCGTCGGCGTAGTCGTGACGTCCGGCGTCGGCGGTGTGAATCCAGCGGTCGCGCAGCGGAAACGGGGTGCGAACAATCAGCCGGCTCAGGCGGCCCTGCTTGAGCCGCGAGGCGATAGCCTCAAACCGGGAACGGTCAAACTGGCCCGGTAGCCGCCAGAAGACCTGATTGACGACGGGCAGGCCGAGTGCGTGTTCCATCCGGACAAAGAGGTCGTCGTCACTGGTGAGACGCTCAGGGCGGTTATGGCGCGGCGATGCGGTGGACACGAAATCTCCCTTCACTGATCAGGCGCGACGCAGGTAGGCGCGCACCGTGATCGGAGCCACGATGACAATGATCGCGACCGCGCCGAGCAAAGTCCAGGCCACATGTGACGTGACCTGGCCGTCATTGGCCAGCGAGCGCAGCGCCGAGACTAGGTGAGAGATCGGGTTGATCCCGGCGAGGGTCTGCATCCAGCCTGGCATGGTGCCCACGGGCACAAAGACGTTGGAGGTAAAGGTCAGGGGCATCAGGACAAGCATGGAGATGCCCTGAACGGCGGACGCTTTGGAAAGCAAGACTCCCATCAGGGCGAAGATCCAGCTGATCGCGAAGGCGGCGAACATGGTCAACAGCACGCCGAAGATCGTGCCGAGGATGCTGTGCGGGCGATATCCCAGTGCGAGTCCGACCCCGATCGACATGACTCCGGCGATAAAGTAGCGCACCACATCGGCGATCAACGAGCCCGCCAATGGCGCGATCCGGGCGATGGGTAACGAGATGAACCGATCAAAGACTCCGCGATCCATATCTTCACGCAGCTGCACTCCGGTAACCACCGAGGCCGAAATGGACACTGACACCAGCACTCCGGGGACCAGCTGTGGCAGATAGGCGGTGACGCTGCCCGCGATGGCGCCACCGAAGATGTTGGCAAACATGATCGTGAACACGATCGGAATGACCACCACATCAAAGAGCTGCTGCGGGGTGTGACGCATGCGTAGCAGGCCGCGCCGCGCCATCGTGAGGGTGTCGGAGATTGCTTGGCCGAGGCTCACACGCTCGACGATTGGTCCGAATCCCGGCGCGAGCGAGGGGGATTCCGCGGTGGTGGCGGTCATGCTGCGACCTCGCTTCCGTTAGCCTTCTCGGGTTTCTCGCCAGCAGCTTTGTCTTCGGGCGCGCCGGTGGCGTCGGATTCGGATGCGCCGGTGGCGCCGTCGGACTGGGCGGTGGGTTTCTTGGACTTCGCCGGATCGTTGGTGATGGCAAAGAAGACGTCGTCGAGGCTGGGGCGTCGGACCGCAATCTCGGTGACCGCGATTCCGGCTCCCTCTAGCGCGACCACCGCGCGGGCCGAGGCCGACGGATCGGCGATCGAGGCAAGCAGACGTCCGCTTTCGGGGGTAGTGGTGATCGGTACGCCGAGCACGTCACCCAGAGTTGTTGTGGCAGCGGCGACTTGTGATGCGTCGACAGCGATCTCGAGTGATCGCGTACCAACCCGATCCTTCAGTTCGTCAGCCTTGCCGGAGGCCACCACCCGACCTGAATCGATGACCACCAGCGAGTCGGAGAGCTGGTCGGCCTCATCCAAGTACTGCGTCGTCAATAGGACGGTGCTGCCCCTACCGACGAGTTCGCGTACCGCACTCCACACTTGGGCGCGGGTAGTTGGGTCGAGCCCGGTGGTCGGTTCGTCCAGAAAGAGTAGGGCGGGTTTGCGGATCATTGACGCCGCCAGGTCGACTCGACGGCGCATACCGCCGGAGAATCCGGACACCGGTCGATTGGCGGCGGCGGCGAGATCGAATTGGTCGATCAGATCGGATGCACGCTTGCGGGCCGCGCGTCCGCGGTAGCCGAGAAGCCGGGCAAAGAGCTCCAGATTCTCCAGGGCGGTGAGGTCTTCGTCGACCGAGGCGTACTGGCCGGTCAACGAGATCATCGAGCGCACCGCGGTGGCGTGCGAGACGATATCGCGGCCAAAGATGCTGGCATGTCCGGAAGTCGGGCGAATCAGGGTGGCGAGCATGCGCACAGTGGTCGTCTTGCCCGCCCCGTTGGGGCCCAGCACGCCCAGCACGGTCCCAGTGGGAACCCGCAGACTCACATCGTCGACGGCGGTGACATCACCGAAAGTCTTACGTAGGTTCTCTGCGTCGATCGCGATCTCGGGGAGCACGGCGCCTCCGTATTCGGGTCCGGTATCGATTGGTACTCGATGAGCATGCTCCCGCCGACTTTCATTCCGCTTTCATCTGGCGTTGACGGTGATCAGCGCAACAGTGCACGCAGCGCAGACCTGCTTGCGCGCGGCCCGCTACCCAGCTCTATCAGCGTGAAATCGCGGCGATACCGGGCGCCTCGGGCGGCGGCGATCAGCGAACTGTTCTGCTGCTCACCGGCCACCAGCGCGACCGCCGCCGCCGCGGCACCCAAAGCAGGCAGGTTGGCGCCGGGCATGGCGATGAGCCACGACAACGCGACCCGCAGCGAGTCGGCGGCCAACCCCGCCTCCGCTGCCGCGCCGGTGCGCGCCAGGATCACCGCACGCACGCCGTGAAGGTAGGCCGAATGCCCGTCGCGGGGTGGACCGATGATGGCCACGGCACTTTCGGCATGATGACGGGCGCCGATGGGATCGTCGGCCAGCCGTATCTGGGCGAGCGCCGCATAGGCAGTGGCGACGAACGGTCGGCCGGAGTCTGCGGCCACGCGCAGGCAAGCGTCGAGGAGTTCGGTCGCAGTAGCGGGATCGGTCGGAGCCAGAGCCAGAGCCTGGTGGACCCGGATACCGGTGGCTTCTTCGGTAAAGCCGATCGCGGCGAACTCATCAGCACTGCGCGCGAAGTGCATTGCGCCAGAAACCCTGTCGCCGGTGAGGACGTGCCCTCGACCCAATCGCTGACGTGCGGTGGCAGTGAGCCACGGATGGCCGCATCGTTCCGCGGCGACCAGGGCTCGTAGCGCGCATCGGCGGGCCAGAACGGGGTCGGCGGCAAACTCGGCGATATCAGCGCGAATGATCTCGGCGATCGCGGCAAGAAGCGGATCGGTGGAACGAGCCGCCGTGGCCAAGGTGCGCGGCACGCTACCCGGGGGCCGGGTTAGCAGAGACACGATCAATGACACTGGCCCCGAGACTGGGACGGCGGCGATGCGGCGCAGGGTAGAACGGGCTCGGGCCGCCCAGCGGAACTCTCCCGACATCGTGAAGAGAACCACCGAGCAAGCCAGTCCCAGAACGTGTTCGGGGCCAGACGCACTGCGGACGGTGGCCTCAGAGACGGCCTTGGCGTGCGGATATCCGCCGGTGCGCACCAATCGCCACGCCACAATGGGAAGCAGTCGGGCCACCGCGGGGTCCGGGTGGTGCCCGACGCCTGCTAGCTCAGGCACCGCGTTGCCTCTACCCGTGGTGCCGACGCCTGCGGCATCCTCCAGAATGCCCAAAATGGCCTCGACACTCTCGTCGAGCCGCGCGACCGCGTCGGTGATCTGTCCCGAGAGTATCTGCGTCCCCAGTGAATCGACCAGGTCGGTGGCCCAGTTGCGGGACTGTCGCCGCAGGGCGCGTTCGCGGGCCGGATCGGCGGCCACCTGGGAGGTAGCGAACTCCCGGACGGTCTCGGTGATTCGGTACCGCGTATGGCCGTCGGGTCGGTCGATGACGGTGGCTAGTGAATGATCACAGAGCAACGCGAGATCTGCGGTGCCGACATCGTCGAAGTGCGCGACGTCGTCGATCCGCACATCGCCCGGAAACTGTGCCAGCACCTCGAGGGTGCGGCGAGCGCTGTGGGGCAAGAGATCCCAGCTTGCCCCCACCACATCAGCCAAGGTGTGATGACGCCCGGTGCCGGGTACGGAGAGCAACGTGAAACGGGTGTCGACCCGCGCTACCACATCAGCCAGCGACAGGTAACGCAACTGTGCCGCAGCAAGTTCGAGAGCCAATGGCGAGCCGTCGAGGCGAGTGCACAGTTCGGCAAGTAGGGCCGGGTCGAGTCGAATGTCGCGACGTAACGCTCGGGCGCGGCGAGTGACCAGCTCCGCGCCCTCGGCGTCGGTCAATGGCGACAGGGTGACAATCTGCTCGTCGGCGACATCCAAGACGCTGCGACTGGTGGCAATCACTGTGAGATCATCACGGCGAGTGCGTATCTCGTCGATAATGTCGCGCACAGCAGACGGCAGGTGCTCGCAGGTGTCAAAGATGACTATCGCGCGGTTGGGTGCCAATTGGGCGATACCCGCGCCCGCGGCCCGCGGCGTCAGCGAGGTAGAGGTGGTCTGGTCGGGGACGCTGCCGCGCGCCAGTGCTCGAGATACCGCCGCGGTGATGTCATCGGGATGTCGGGCGGCCGAGAGATCGATGAACACGTTGGGTGGCGACTGCGCCGAAATGAACTCGGCAACCAGGCGGCTCTTACCGATACCGCCCGGACCGATCACCGTCACTACGTGCGAGAGCGCCACTGCGGCAGCGAGTTCGGAAATCTGCCCGGTGCCGATGTAGGCGTCGGTCGGCGGTGCGGGAGTGTGCGGAAGCGGAGTGTAGGAGAGCGCTGCACTGTGGGCGGCGGCCACCTCCGGGCCCGGATCGCTACCGAGCTCGTCGCCGAGCCGGTTGCTTAGCTCGGCATGAATCATCAACGCGGCGTTAGGGTCGTCGGCGGCCAGACAGGCGCGCATGTGGAGCGCGGCGAGATGCTCGTCGAGTGGGAGCTCAGCGCGAATTTCGGCGATCTCGACGACCACGGCGGCCGCGTCGTATGTCAGGCGGGATCGCCAATCATGTTCACGGAGAGTTTGATAGGCGACACGTGCCCGCTCGGCGAGAACGTCGCGCACTCTGCCGGGCGGCAGGTCGGCCCCGGGCGTGCCGGTCCACCACGAGAGCGGATCGACCCCGCTGGCTGCCCCGGATCTGGGTCGCGATATCGCCTCTGCCGCAGCAAGATCAGAGATCGGCTGGGGGCCGGCCAGCCGGTATCCCGCGGCATTGGATTCAATCGTCGTCCCCAACAGCCGACGCAGACGAGATACCTGGGTTTGCAAGGCACCCGCTGGATTCTGCGGAGTCTTATCCGGCCACACATCGGCGGTCAACCGCACGGGATCAACCGGATGCGGATACGCAAGCACGAGCGCGGCAAGGAGTGTGCGAGCGCGCCGCGAAGAGATCGACGAACTAGTACCAGCGACGTCGATGCTTATCGGACCCAGAACCCGAATCTCCGGTGCGGCACTGGCATCGGGGCTCGCTGACCCGGCGCCAGGAGACGCCGGGGGCTTGGGGTGCGAGTCCGACATCGTAGGTGGGCGCAGGCTCAGTCGTCGGCGGCCAGGGGAGCGCCCCACGTGCCAGCAAACGCGATCTCGGACAGCGGAAGCCGTTCACGCGGCCATTCGTCACGTTCGCGCACTTCGGCGGGCAACGACGCGGGGTCGTCGGCCAGCCGACCCAACGCCAGCATCACCATCGCGCGCTTGTCGTCGGGAATGGCGAAGGCCTCGCGAGCGGCCTCCGGATTGAAGCCCGCCATCGGATGGGCGTTGATGCCCATGCTGACCGCCTGGATGCTCATCTGTGCGGCGGCAAAACCGAGATCGACCGCGCCGTACTCATGCACCTTCTGATCGGTGGGATCGTTGGTGGTGCACAACAGGACTAGCGCACCGGCCGCCGGCGCCCAGCTCTTGTTGCCGCGGTTGAGAGTCGAGGTAAGCGCGGCAAAGGTCTCGTCGCCGCGCAACCCCACGATGAATCGCAACGGCTGGATTCGTCCCCAGGTGGGAGCCCAGCGCCCGGCCTCCAATACGTCCGAGATCTCGGCAGCGGTCACAGTGGCCTGCGGGTCGTATCCGCGGGCGCTCCAACGGTCCTTGATCGGTGCGTGCACGTAGCGAGACTACGACTTTTCGGCTGCGGACACCGAAGTGCTGGGCACCTGTGTGCGCATCACCACAGCAAGGACGACGGCCAGCACGACTAGCGCAATCACCGACGCCAGCGAGGCGGCGTGCAAGCCGTCGACGTAGGCGGCCCGAGCCGCATCGGCCAGACCGTTACCCGCCGCGCCCATATTGGTGGCGCTGTGCAAGGTTTCGCCGAAGGTGTCGCCGAAGCCCCAACTGCCCGAATTCGACCGGAACACCAGGGTCGCCAACGATCCGAGTAGTGCCAAGCCCAGGGCGGTGCCGAGCTCGAAGCTCGTCTCCGAGATACCTGACGCAGCGCCAGAACGCTCCACCGGAACCGAACCAACCACAACGTCGGACACCAGCGAAAACAGGACGCCGTAGCCGACGCCGGAGATGGCGGTGGCAACCAGGTAGATCCATAGCGAGCTGTCGGTGGTCAACCACAGCAGCCCGAAGTTGCCTGTGGCGGCGAGCAATACCGATCCGATGAACGCGGTACGGATGCCGACGAGCGCGGCGACCCGCGATGCGCCGACGGAAAAGACCGCCACCGCAATCGCCATCGGCAGCCCAGCGAGGGCCGCGGCGAGCACGTCATGACCCTTCACCGATTGCAGGTAGACGCTGGTGAGATACGAGGCGCCGCCCAATGCCATCATGCCGACGAGCGCGCAGGTGATCGCCGCGCTGAACTGGGCATTGGCGAAGAGTTTGAGGTCGAGCAACGGTGCGCTCGCGGTGCGCTGGTGCAGGATGAACAGGATCATCATGGCCACGCCGAAGACGCCCGCACCGATGGCAACCGGGTCGAGTCCGTCGGCAGCCACGGTCTTCACGGCGTAGACGAGGGGCAGGATTGCCAAGAGCGAGAGCACCACGCCGACAACGTCGAAGGGGTCAGTGGATCCGGCGCGGTACTCCGGAACCAGGCGCGGTGCCAGCAAGAACAGCACAGCCAGCACTGGAACGTTGATCAAAAAGACTACGCCCCACCAGAAGTGGTGCAGGAGCACGCCGCCAACGACGGGCCCGATCGCCGAGCCGCCAGCGAAGGCAGAGGTCCACACGCCGATGGCGCGGCCGCGGTCTCGCGCATTGGGGAACATGTTGGCGATCAGCGACAGGCTCGATGGCATCAGCGTGGCACCACCGACACCCATCAGGGCCCGGGCACCGATCAGCACGGCCGCGCTGGGTGCGAAGGCGGCGACAACCGAGGCCACGCCGAATAACGCCGCGCCGGCGAGCAGGATGCGTCGACGCCCGAAACGGTCACCGACGTTGCCCATCGTGATGAGGAGGCCCGCGATGAGGAACCCGTAGATGTCGAGAATCCACAGCTGCTCGGCGGCGCTGGGATCGATGGCTTCGGTGATCGACGGCATCGCGAGATAGAGGACGGAGAAGTCCATCGACACCAGCAACACCGGCAGGGTGAGGACGCCTAGGCCCCACCACGCACGTCGATCCGCGGGCGAGGGGGCCTCGGCGCGCTGATCAGTCGGCTGGCACTGCGTGGACATCGTGACATTCTCCGTGCTTGTGAGCCGGTCATTGACCGGGGTGTTCTTGCTGGTTTCGATAAGTCGTGGCGGATCGTCGTGGTGGGACGCGCCAGCGTTGCGTACGACGTACGCCTGATTTAACGGTACGAGAATGAGTACGCTGTACGCAAGTGAGTTATTCCCGAGTTTCCCCAGGAGTTGAGCGCCAGTGGCGCAGCAGACATCGAAACTGACCACGGAGGCGATCGTTGCCGCGGCAATCGAGGTGGCTGACCAGGACGGTTTGGACGCGTTGTCGATGCGTCGGCTGGCCGATGAGCTAGGCGTCGGGGCGATGTCGCTGTACCGCCACGTTGCCGACAAGGACGCGCTACTCGCCCATATGGTGTCCGAGGTGGGGCGACGTTTTCCGTACCCGGTGTACGACTCGTCCCCGACCTGGCGCGAGCGCGTCGCGATCATCGTCGATATCGACTGGGACCTCTATCAACGCCACCCGTGGGTGGTGCTGGCCTACTCGGCTCCGCGATACAGCTTTGGCGCCGACTCGCTGGAAGGTCTGGACTGGCTGGCCGCCGGGTTCATGCAGTTGGGGGTCGGGGTGGAGCGCGCCACCGAGATGGGCTTGACATTGTGGTCGTTCATCAACGGCGTCGCCCTGGCCGAGGTGAGTGAGAAGTTGCTGCGTGCGGAGTCGCCCGGCACCCATCCGGGAGGCTTGGCCGACCTGATCGCCGGTCGGGTGAACGCCGACGTCGGCCACCTGCCCGTGCTCTCGCAACTCATCGGCGATGACAGTGCTGCCCAGCTCGTCGACCCAAGGACCGGTCTCGACGCCGGCGTCGCCTACCTGTGCGCAGGCTTCGAGGCGTCGGCAGCGTCCGTCGGCTAGCTGTCCCGGGCTGCGCCCGGTTGCTGAAAGTAGGGGAAGAGTCCTAGCTGGTGCCAGCTGCGGTGCTGCTGACCCCCGCCCCTGTGCTGAAAGTAGGGGAAGAGTGTTCTTCCGCGGGTTTTGTGTTCTTCCGCGTGTTGCAACTAGGGGAGGAGTTGGAAAGTAGGGGAGGAATGTTCTTCCCCTAGTTTCGACGCCGGCGGAGCGGGCAACTCGTGAGCGCGTAGCGGGGCGGTCGACGCGGTGTCGACGAGGTGTTCTTCCGCGGGTTTCGTGTTCTTCCCCGTGTTGCAACTAGGGGAAGAGTCAGAAAGTAGGGGACGAACGTTCTTCCCCTACTTTCAGCAACCGGCGGAGCCGGGGCCGGGAAGGGGAGGGCAATTGGCGGGACGGGGACCGCGGCCCGGCTACATCGCGTGCGGATAGACCGTCAGCATGTAGGCGCCAAACCACGCGCTGCCGATGACGATCGGGGTCATCACTGCGATACCTGCCTTCAGGGTGCAGCGCGCTAGGCCGATGGCCAGCGGAATCAGCAGCACGAAGGCGGGCAACAGCAGGCGCGGACGGCTCATCATCAGGCCGCTAGACAGCACGATGGACGCGATGACGAGCACGCCGTAGGTGGCTACCGGCCATGGGATGCGGGCCCAGAAGGCGACGACGATCAGCACGAGAGTGGCAACGATGATCCACGAGGTGGACACCGGTGCGATCTCGCTGGAGTTGACCAGCATGTCGCTGACGAAGTTGAAGGCGGCGACGCCCCAATCAAACCGGGTGTCCCACCCGTCGGTCTGGATGGTGAACCAGCCGGACGGTGAGCCGGTGTGGGCCCACACGACGGCCAGATACCCGAGGTAGCCCAGCGGGCTGAGCACGAGAGCCGACCACGCGCGCCACGACTCCCGCTTGCGCCACCGCGAGCCCTCGCCCCCGAACAGGTAAAGCAGCGCCGCCAGCATCACCACGCCGATGACGACCACCGCGGTGGGGCGCACCGTGCCGACCAGACCGGCACATATCCCGGCAAGCAGCCACTTGCGTTCGATGACGCCGACCAACGCCCACACGCTCAGCGCACAGAACAGCGCCTCGGTATAGGCCATGTTGAGGACCACCGACATCGGGGTCGCGGCGAAGATCGCCACCAGATACAGGCCCACGCGATGCGGATCGACCCGCGCGACGGAGCGGGCGCTGGCGTCGCGAGCTGGGACTATCGGCGACCGGCCCGCCATCGCGCGCACACATTGCGCACCGAGCCGGGCGATACCCACCGCAGCCACGCAACCCAACACCAGATTGAGCAGGATCGCGGCAACAAAAGGCGAGATCAACGGCACCTTGGCGAGCAGCCCGACGGTGTAGGGGTAGCCGGGAAAGAACGCGAAGGCGGTGTCTGCGGAGTGGATGCCACGCGCGTCGGTGAGGTCATAGGGCACGCCCGAATAGCCGTGTTCGGCGATGGCGAGCATCCATTTGCCGTCCCACGCCGACAGCGAATCGCGCAGCGACGTCCCGCGTAGCTGGTCGAAACGAGCGAGCACGATCAGCCCGATTGCGCGGACGAACAAATAGATGCAGATGGGAGTGATCCACGAACGCCAGCCAACGCCAGGACTATTCGCGGAGATCTCGTCGGCCTCGGAGTGGCTCTCCGTCAGGTCAATCGCGCGGGTACTGGACACCCCAGAAATCGTAGGGCAGGTCACCGAGAATGCAGGACATGGCCGCGGTGGAATGGGCGGGTCGCATGCGTGTGGCGCGACGCCGGTAAGGTTACCTGGGGCTAAAGACCCCAGACGGACACACGAAACCTTTGCAGGAGGGCAACCGACGTGGCACTCGTGGTGCAGAAGTATGGCGGATCATCGGTCTCATCGGCCGAGCGCATTCGCCGAGTCGCCGAGCGCATCGTCGAGACGAAGAAGCAGGGCAACGACGTCGTCGTGGTCGTCTCGGCAATGGGTGACACCACTGATGAGCTACTCGACCTCGCTCAACAGGTAAACCCTGCGCCGCCGGCCCGTGAGATGGATATGTTGCTCACCTCTGGCGAGCGCATCTCGAACTCGCTGGTGGCGATGGCCATCGCCTCGCTGGGGGCGCAGGCGCAGTCGTTCACCGGTTCGCAGGCCGGTGTCATCACCACGTCGAGCCACGGCAAGGCCAAGATCATCGACGTCACTCCCGGTCGCGTCCGTGCGGCGCTCGACGAGGGCAAGATTGTGCTCGTCGCCGGATTCCAGGGTGTCTCGCAAGACACCAAGGATGTGACCACGCTCGGACGCGGTGGTTCTGACACCACCGCCGTCGCGCTGGCCGCGGCGCTCGAAGCCGACGTGTGCGAGATCTACACCGACGTTGACGGCATCTACACCGCCGACCCTCGTATCGTCCCGGACGCTCGACACCTCGACACCGTCTCCTTTGAGGAGATGCTGGAAATGGCCGCCTGTGGCGCCAAGGTCCTGATGCTGCGGTGCGTGGAATACGCCCGCCGATACAACGTTCCCGTTCACGTGCGCTCGTCGTACTCGACCAAACCCGGCACGATGGTGGCCGGATCGATGGAGGACATCCCCGTGGAAGAAGCGATTCTCACCGGCGTCGCACACGATCGCAGCGAAGCCAAGATCACCGTCGTCGGCCTCGATGACAAGCCCGGCTCGGCAGCCAAGGTATTCCGCGCCGTCGCCGACGCCGAGATCAACATCGACATGGTGCTGCAGAACATCTCGAAGGTGGAGACCGGCAAGACCGATATCACCTTTACCCTGCCTCGTGAGCTCGGCCCGCTGGGCGTGGAGCGGCTGACCAAGCTGCAAGCTGAAATCGGCTTCACCGACCTGCTTTACGACGATCACATCGGCAAGGTGTCGCTCATCGGCGCCGGCATGAAGAGTCATCCCGGTGTGACGGCCACCTTCTGTGAGGCGTTGAGCACCGCTGGGATCAACATCGATCTGATCTCGACCTCGGAGATCCGGATCTCGGTGCTGTGCCGCGATTCTGAACTCGACGACGCGGTGCGCGCACTGCATTCGGCCTTTGATCTCGGAGGCGACGAGGAAGCAGTCGTCTACGCCGGTACCGGGAGGTAGGCAGTAATGGGACTCAACGTTGGAGTCGTCGGTGCGACCGGCCAGGTCGGCGGCGTCATGCGAACCCTGTTGGCGGAGCGTAACTTTCCCGCTGACAGCATCCGATTCTTTGCTTCGCCGCGGTCGGCGGGCAAGAAGCTCCCGTGGGGCGACGGTGAGATCGTCGTCGAGGACGCCGCAACTGCGGATCCGTCCGGGCTCGATATCGCGCTGTTCTCGGCCGGCGCCACCATGTCGCGCGAACAGGCTCCGCGCTTTGCCGCGGCTGGCGTGACCGTAATCGACAACAGCTCGGCCTGGCGCAAGGATCCCGATGTGCCGCTGGTGGTCTCGGAGGTCAACGGTGAGCTGGCGAAGAATCCGCCCAAGGGCATCATCGCTAACCCGAACTGCACCACGATGGCGGCGATGCCGGTGCTCAAGCCGCTCCATGATGCGGCCGGCCTGCAGCGTCTGATCATCTCGAGCTACCAGGCGGTGTCGGGTAGCGGTCTGGCTGGCGTTGATGAGCTTGCCTCGCAGTCGCGTGCGGTCATCGACGATGTGGAGAAGCTGGTCTACGACGGCTCCTTGGTCGATTTTCCGGCACCCAACAAATACGTCGCGCCGATCGCCTTTGACGTGGTGGCGTTGGCTGGCGCACTGGTGGACGACGGATCGGGTGAGACCGACGAAGATCAGAAGCTGCGCAACGAGTCTCGTAAGATCCTTGGCCTGCCGGAGCTGCTGGTGAGCGGCACCTGCGTGCGTGTTCCGGTGTTTACCGGACACTCGCTGTCGATCAACGCCGAGTTTGCTGAGCCCATCTCGCCGGAGCGGGCCAAGGAGATCCTTGGCGACGCCGCCGGAGTCGAGTTGGTGGATGTGCCGACTCCGTTGGCTGCTGCCGGAAAAGACAATTCGCTGGTGGGACGTATCCGACAGGATCCGGGCGCTCCGGACGGTCGGGGACTCGCCTTGTTTGTCTCGGGCGACAACCTGCGCAAGGGCGCAGCGCTCAACACGATCCAGATCGCCGAGCTGCTCGTTCCCTGACAGGCGGTAGCGCCTGGCGAATCCGCCAGGCGCACATAACAATCTGATGGGCCAACTACATGTCTGAAACAGTCGATGCGCCGACGCTTGCCGACCGGCTGGGTCACTACTACAAGTTAGATGACACCTACGAGGTCGGCCGCGAGAAGGTTCGCGAGTACGCACGCGCGGTGCAAGACTTCCACCCGGCTCACCGCGATCCGGCGGTCGCTGAAGACATGGGCTATTCGGGTCTTGCTGCGCCACTGACGTTTACCGCGATCCCCGCGATGAACGCGAACCGATTGCTGCTGGAGACGGTGGTTGTTGGTTACGAGACCTACGTGCAGACCGAGCAGGTCTTCGAGCAGCATCGCCCCATCGTGGCTGGCGACGAGCTGACCACGGATGTGGAATTGACCTCGGTGCGTCGGGTGGCTGGCCGCGACATGTTCACCATCACCAACACGTTCACCGATACTGCCGGGGAGACAGTGCATTCGATGCACACCACCGTGGTGGGCGTTGGCGGAGAAGATGTGGACCCGGCGATGACCGCCAAGGCCCGCAGCATGATGGTGCATGATGTGGCGATTCTCTCGACTGACGCTCGAGATCGCGAGTACCACAAGACTGTTCGTCCCGAAGGGCGGCAACAGATTTCAACGGCAGGCCTAGAGCGCACACCGAAGTCGTTGCGCTTTGAGGATCTTTCGGTCGGGGACACCTTGCCGATGCACGATGCGCGCATCTCGCGCGGCGACCTGGTCAATTACGCAGGAGTTTCTGGCGATAGCAACCCGATTCACTGGGATGAGTCGATCGCCAAACTTGCCGGTCTGCCCAATGTGATCGCACACGGCATGTTGACGATGGGCATCGGCGCCGGATTTATCTCGCAGTGGTCGGGCGATCCCGGGGCTGTCACCCGCTATGCGGTGCGACTGTCACAGCCCGCCGTGGTCCCGCTGGAAGGCGGCGACATCGAGTTCACTGGCCGGATCAAGTCGCTGGACCCAGAGACTCGCAGCGGTGTAGTCATCGTTGTCGCAAAGTCGGGCGGTCGCAAGATCTTTGGCATGGCGACGATGAATATCCGGTTCAGCTGACTTCCAGCTGATCCCGTAACGGGTTAACTACTGCTGGCGCGTTGAGGGATCTTCCGCCGACGCCGACGCCGACTCCGACGCTTCCGCCGAGGCCGACGCCGCCGACTCTGCGGCGACGGCTTCGGCGGCCTCGTCGATGATCTCGCGCATCGCGGTTTCGGCGGCTTTGGCGTCGCCGAGCCGAATGGCGCGGGCGACGTCGTCGTGCAGGGCAATGGCTTCCGGCTTGGGGCGAGCGGGCATCATTCCATGATGGGTGCGCCCGGCCAGTACCTCATGGACCACGTCGGCGAGCGAGCGGAACATTTCGTTGCCGCTGGCGTTTAGTAGGGCCTGATGAAAGATCTTGTCTGCCAATAGATATGCGCTGAGGTCGCCGCTGCGTCCGTGGACCGCCATATCGGAGGCGGCTGCGGCGAGTACTCGGCATGCATGCTCGTCGGCGCGCAGGGCTGCCAGGCTCGCGGCCACCGGCTCGATCCCGCGGCGAAGTTCGGAGAGCGTGAGTAAGAACGCCGCGCGGTCGTGGCCGTCGAGACGCCAGCGGATGAGGCGCGGATCAAAGACGCTCCACTGAGATGCGGGCCGCACGGTGATGCCGACGCGACGGCGCGAGCTGACCATGCCCATTGATTCCAGGACCCGGATGACCTCACGCGCCAGGGTCCGCGAGACGCCGTGGTCGGTGCAGATGCCGTCAAGAGTGAGCACCGACCCCGCGGCGAGTTCGCCGGAGGTGATGCGAGTGCCGAGATCGGTAAGAACCCGGTCGTGCAGATCGTTCGGGGTGGCCTGGCTCACGTAAATCATCATCTCATTAGGTCGAAACCTCGGCCAATCGATGACCAGCTCGGTGGATTCCGGCTCTAAAGAACTATGATTCGTCAGATTCTCTTGCAAAAGTCATATCTTTAGGTCAGGATATGTGACCACAAGCACACCGGGTTGAGGAGTTTTGATGCGATCTCCGATCGTGGTCATGGGGGTGTCAGGGTCGGGTAAGTCGACTGTCGGCGCCGCGTTGGCACAGCGTTTGCGAGTGCCCTTCGCTGACGCCGATGACTTTCATCCGCCACAGAACATCGCCAAAATGTCTGCGGGGCAGCCGCTGACCGATGAGGATCGGCGCCCCTGGCTCGACACCCTCGGTAAATGGCTGGCCGCACGCGACGGTGCCGGCGGAGTCCTGAGTTGCTCGGCACTCAAGCACGCCTACCGCGATCGGCTGCGCGCCTTCTGTCCCGGCACGTTCTTCGTTCATCTCGAAGGATCGGTCGAGGTGATCGCGCGCCGCCAGGCCGCGCGTCCGGGCCACTTCATGCCCCCGTCGCTACTCGAATCGCAGTTCGCCACGCTCGAGCCTCTTGGCGCGGACGAGCGTGGACTCACCATCGACGTCGACCAGGGCGTTGACGCCATCATCGACGAATTTGTCGGGACGCTGACCATCGACGGGACGTTCGCCGACGACGCGCCCGCACAGGAGGACGAGCGATGAGTAGCCTTGCGGTCCTTGCCGCCGACACTGAACTGCCCGAGCCGGTTGCGCCGGGCTGGCAGCTCATCGTTGCCGCGCTCGCCGGCATCGCTGTGATCGTCGTGCTGATCACGCTGGCGAAGATCCATCCGTTTATTGCTCTGATCCTGGGTGGCTGCACCGTAGGAATTGTTGCCGGAGAGTCGGTTCCGAACGTCCTGGACTCTTTCACCGGTGGCTTCGGGTCGACCGCGGCCGGGGTGGGCATCCTCATCGCGCTAGGCGCGATGTTCGCCAAACTGCTCGCCGATTCTGGCGGTGCCGACGAAATCGTCGACACGATCATCGGTCACGCCAGCCCCCGCATGCTGCCGTGGGCGATGGCGCTGGTCGGCGCGATCATCGGTTTGCCGATGTTCTTCGAGATCGGCCTCGTCTTGCTGATGCCGGTGATCTACCTGGTGTCGCGACGCTCGGGCCTCGGACTCATTCCGATTGGTATCCCCGCGCTGGCCGGACTGTCGGCGATGCACGGCTTTGTGCCGCCGCATCCCGGACCGTTGGTGGCCATCGACGCCCTGCACGCCGACCTCGGCATGACGCTGGCTTTGGGTGTGGCAGTGGCCATTCCGACCATCGTGGTCTCTGGCCCGCTATTCGGGAAGCTGGCGGGCAAGTGGGTGACGGTTGACGCACCGAACACCTTTGACGCCGATTCTGGCTCGGCCGGAGACGCTGAGCTGACCGGCGACTCGGCCTCGGCGGCGGGCACGCGCAAGCGCCCGGGTTTTGCGATCACCCTTGTCAGCGTGTTGTTGCCGGTGGTGCTCATGCTGGGTAAGGCGCTCGCCGAAATCTTCATCTCCGATGACACTGCGGTGGTGCGGCAGATCCTCGATGTGCTCGGTACGCCCCTGGTTGCGCTACTGATCGCGGTGCTCGTGGCCATGTTTACCCTCGGCCGAGGCTCGGGGATGGGCCGCGAAGAACTCTCATCCTGCGTGGGTTCGGCGCTGCCGGGCATCGCGGGCATCTTGCTGATCGTGTCGGCGGGCGGCGGTTTCAAGCAGGTACTTGTCGACACCGGTATCGGCACGCTGCTCGCCGATTGGGCATCGGGCGCCAACATCTCGGCGATCCTGCTCGGGTGGGTACTCGCCGCTCTGATTCGAGTGGCGACCGGCTCGGCGACCGTCGCAACGATCACCGCGTCGTCGCTGATGCTGGGTCTGATGGACGGGCTGGGCAATGCCGAGATCTCGTTGGTCGTGCTGGCGATCGGTGCGGGGTCGGTCTTCTTCTCCCACGTCAACGACGCCGGGTTCTGGCTGGTCAAGGAGTATTTCGGAATGAGTGTCGGGCAGACTATCCGGACCTGGTCGGCGATGGAGAGCGTCCTGTCGGTGACCGGCTTGGCGGCGGTTGCCCTGGTGGGCCTAGTGGTCTGAGACTCCGCGACCGACCGCTCACTCAACCGGACATTAGCGACTCGGCTCACCGCTCAACCTTACTGTGGGGTAGGTTACGTACCCATGGGACGGATTCGGGGTTTTAGTTCAACAAAACGTAGGTCGACGTGGGGTCGGCGAGCGGCGGCGGCCATCACGGTCGGCGCCCTCGCTGGGGCGGGGCTCACCACGTTGGCGCCGCAGGCACAGGCGGCAAACTTTTACACGCCGCCAGCGAAGTTCTCCTCGACGGCGGGATCGATCATCCGCAGCGAGGCGTCGCCGCTCTTGCTGCAGATTCCGGGGATTCCCAATCAGTGGCCCGGTACCGCCAAGCGGATCATGTACACCTCGACCTATCAGGACGGGAAGCCTGCGGCTGTCACCGGCACCGTCGTTGAGCCGACGGCTCCGTGGCGAGGCAAGGGACCGCGTCCCACCGTGGTGCTCGGCCCGGGAACCGTTGGCCAGGGCGACCAGTGCGCTGGGTCAAGGCTGATGAACCTGCCGCTGGCTATCGATCCGAGCAAGCCGAGCTTGGCGTTGAACTACTCCGGCCTGGAGATGAACCTGCTGCTGCTCAACGGCGTGCGGGTGGCGCTGACCGACTACATCGGAATGGGCACTCCGGGTATCCACACGTACGTCAATCGCCTGGAATCGGGGCACGCGATGCTCGACGCCGGACGCGCCGCGCTGAAACTGGCCGGAGCTCCGGCCAACGCCCCGGTGGCGCTCTCGGGCTACTCGCAGGGTGGTGGCGCGGCCGCCTCGGCTGCCGAGCTGGCATCGACCTACGCGCCTGATCTCAACATCAAGGCGACCTATGCTGGCGCTCCGCCGGCCGACCTCAGCAAGGTGATCGACCAGATCGACGGCACCTTCATCGTGGGCGGAATCGGTTACGCCATCAACGGACTCGAGGCCCGCTACCCGAGCCTGAAGACGGTGGTCAATAAGGAGACCAATGCCTACGGACGGGCATCGCTGAAACGGCTTGAGACTCAGTGCATCGCCGACACCGGATTGTCGTTCGGCTTCTCCCGCACCAGTCAGTGGACGCGCAGCGGTAAGCCGCTGTCGGCGGTCATCAACGCCTATCCCGACGTCAAGAAGGTCGTCGACGAGCAGCGCATTGGTCGACTCAAGCCCAACGCTCCGGTCCTGCTTGAAGGCGGCATCAACGATGACGTCATCCCGTACGGCCAGGTCGCGCAGCTCTATAAGGATTGGCGTGGCTACGGTGCTCAGGTGCAGATGGTGAGCAATGGCCTGCCGCCGATCTTCCCGGGCCTGATCATCAACCACGCATTGCCGATGGTGTTGACGCTGCTGCCCGCGACCAACTTCTTGCTTACCGAGCTCAATCGCTGAGCTCGCCGATGTGGCCCGGAAGGGGCAAACGCGGACAAAGGACGCTGGGCATAGTGCCCGGCGTCCTTTGCCGTAGATGACACAATGCGACTATGACCGAGCAGGCTCCCGACGATCCTGACCGCCTGCCAACCCAGGCGGAGCTTGACGCGCAGGATTTGGCGCAGATGGCGCGGACCTCGCGGGATAAGGACCAGGCCAACCTCTATCCGGCGCCGCCGAGCGACCCGGGCCCACCGCCGCGGGTGTTGACCGTCGGGGCCCGGGTGAGCTTCTGGGGCGCGGCCACCGCAGGTGTGGTGTGCCTGATTTATGGCATCGTCTGGTTCAACAGCATCTCTGATGCGTTGCACCACCGGATGTCCTCGGATGCGGCCGCGGCACCGAAGGGCCAGCCGAATGCCCAACAGATCGACAGCTCTTCGGTGATCCTGCCCGCGGTGGGACTGGTGATCTTGGCGCTGTTTGTGGTTGCCCAGTATGTGACGCTGGTAGCGATTGCTAGCCACCACAGCCGCAGCGCGCGCAGCTTCTTTCTGGCCCTGGTGGTGCTCAATCTGATGTGTATCCCGGTCGGGCTGGATCTGTTCTACGACTATCCGACCCTGTGGTCGGGGGCGGTGATCTGTGGCTGGCTGCAGTTCGGATTATTAGTGCTCACCGCAATCCTGACGCTGCGCCGACCGGTCGGACGATGGCTCCCCGAATCGACCCGAATCCGCCCGACCCGAATGCTCCGGTCACGCTAGAGATCGCCGTCTCAGGCGGTGCGCCCCTCCTCGTCTGGGCTGCGCGGCCCGGTCGATAGGGTGGCTACATGCCGGATCGTCCAGAGTTCGACCAGCAACTGCGGAGTGTGGGTCTACGAGTGACCGCACCCCGGGTGGCGGTGTTGGATGTGCTGCACGAGAATCCGCATTCGACGGCCGATTTCGTCGCGTCGGGGGTGCGGGAACGATTGGGTCGGGTCTCCACTCAAACCGTGTATGACGTCCTGCACGCATGCTCAGAGAAGGGGCTGCTGCGCAAGATTGAACCCGCGGGCTCCGCCCTGCGGTACGAGACGCGTACTGGCGACAATCATCACCATCTCGTTTGTCGCGCTTGCGGTTCCATCGTCGACATCGAATGCGTCGTGGGACGGGCGCCGTGTCTGGAACCCGACGACGATCATGGTTACCTCATTGATGAGGCCGAGGTGACGTTCTGGGGGCTGTGCCCGTCATGTGCGGCCGGGGAGCATCAGGACGAGTGCCTCGCAGCCGACGTCGGTATTGTCGGCACCAGCGGACCCGAACAAAGGAGTTACTGATGGCTTTTGAACCCTTGTACTCGATCTCATCGACCTCAGCCGGTGGCGGACGCGACGGAGAAGTGGTCTCTGATTCGGGGCGCATCGACCTCGAACTGCGTCCGCCGAAAGAACTCGGCGGCAGCGGCGACGGATCGAACCCCGAAGAACTGTTCTCGGCGGGATACGCCGCATGCTTCCTCGGTGCGTTGCGGGCCACCTCGGCAAAAGCGGGCTCGCCGGTTCCTGCCGACACCACCGTCAAGGTGAAGATCGGGATCGGCAAGGACGACGCCGACGGCGGCTTCAAGCTGACCGCTGCCATCGAGGCGTACATCCCGGGTGTCGACGAGGCCAAGGCAATTGAGCTGACGCAGGGCGCACACGCTTTCTGCCCCTACTCCAAGGCCACCAGCGGCAACATCGAGCACACCCTCTCCGTGCGGGTCTAACGCTCGAGAGCTTCTTGAATGGCACGTTGTGGGCCGGGTCGGTATCTGACCCGGCCCACAACTGTATGGAACGAATGCTGTGAACTGTCGCACGTCTGAACGGATGTACGGGGTAGCGTGGTGGCCGTGGATTACTGGGGTGTCTTAGTCGGAATTGGCCTGCTCGCGACTGTTCTCGCGGCGGCTGCGTTTGTGCGTCATCGGGATCGCGAGACCGAGCGATTGGCCAGCGGTGCGTCGTTGGCGGGGCAGCTTCGCGAGTTGGCGCAAGGCGACGTTGTTCGGCTGGCCGCGGTAGACGAATACGAAGTGGCCCTCTATCAGCGGCTCTTCTCGGTCTCGACGGTCTCGCCGCGGATCCGTAGCGCGGTCTGGGCGCTGGTTGGCGCCGTGCTGGCGGCAGCAGGGGGATTGGCAACGCGGGGTGACGGACTCTACCTGTCGGTTCTGCACGGCGCCTCGATCGTTCTGGCTGCCATCTTTGGCATTGCCGCGCTGTCGTTTGCGGGGCTCGCGGTGTTCCACGCCGCGACGACGCCGCGGGTGTCGTTCGCCGAGTCGTATGCCGCTGCCCCGGCGCGGACCGAGGCCGCTACCCCGCGGACGACTGAACTCGATGATGCGGCAGACTCCGTTGACGTCGGTGACGCAGACTCCGCTGAGGCCAGTGCCTCGGACTCAGCCCAGGACCCTGCCCAGGACACCGACAAGGCGGGCGTGGCCGCACGGGGTGCTAACGCCTAATCGCGAGGCGTTGAATGTGCTTTCTCGCAATCATCAGTTTCGAAAAGAGAATGTAGAAATCCTCGATGCGGTTCTTTCGAGGCGAACTCCCAGGCTAATCACAGCCGCTCGGGACAGTCGTATCACCAGACGATATTCGATGGCGTTTTAGAGACAGCGGTTAGCTTGTTTTGTGCCATCTTCAGGTGCTCAACTTCGGTGTTGTCTCGCATGCTGCGCTCAATTTGGCGCCTGCCCGGGTGGCTGCGGGCGCCAGCGGGGGCAGAAATGAGTGTGGGCGATTGGATCGCCTCCTAGGCCAGTACCTGCACTCATTGGTTGTCTACTGGCCGGTATTTCGGTCTCGCGGTTCAATCTATGGACCAGCGGAATTCGATGCGATATGCACAATCCGATTCAGGATAATCGCAATCTCTTGCTGGTGGAGAAACCGAGATTGCTGCGTTTAGATACATTCCAGGCAGGAACTTTCCTGGCGTCGGCGAGATCGCGAGGTCTCAGAACTCACGGCTATCGCTCATGAATGTCTGGAGCACTCATCGTGGTGGTGTGAGTTGGCGGTGTCCCTGAAATCAGGGCGGAGAGGTGTCGGCGGTGACGATGCTATCGGCAGTAGGACTACGAATCGCCGCACGTGAATCTGTGCCATTGATCAATGGCCTGGTGCTTCATGTCTAATTCTGAAAAATTGAATGATTCTGCAAGCAATTCCGGAAAATTCGATATTCCCGATAATGATCCGTCGCGAAATGATGCGGCGAAGAATGCGTCTTCGGGTCTGGCGGGGAGCCTGACGCCAGGAGGGCAGACGTCAGCCCGGGGGTC
>Cebus_capucinus_imitator_PRJNA485217_SSR047__coassemble_1168_pt1 | contig 22149 bp, 22 predicted proteins | sample Cebus_capucinus_imitator_PRJNA485217_SSR047__metabat2_low_PE_001 | metagenome-assembled genome bin Cebus_capucinus_imitator_PRJNA485217_SSR047
GGTGGGTAGAAAACGGTATTTTTCACAAAATCTGGGAGAATGACTTTTCTTTTTATAGCATCATTATTTCAGCTCGCCAACGGCGATCTCGCACTCTTCGCGGTTGCCCACCGCAACGGTGACCTGGCTCAGGGCCTTACGGACCTGCTCGGTCGCGGCCGCAGGCGACTGCCAGAACATCGGCCGGTAGTCGAGGTCGAGGACCGTTAGCGGACGCCGTTCGCGCGCCTGCCATGCGGCGAAATGAGCACTGCGAGAAGGCTCTTCAGATAGTCCGGTGACGGTGGACCAATACAGGCGGGCATCGGCTACCGCGGCGGTGTCAATGTGCTCGGGCTGGATCTGCAGATCGGGTGCGCTGGGCTTGCGGTAGAAGTACAGCGGGAAGTCGTCGGGCGGATAGATCTCGCAGAACGTGACCGGGGTGGCGTAGACGTCGTTGACGGTGACAAAGCGGTTATCGACGCCGAGGCGCGCGAGTTCGTTGCGGACGTAACGACCAAACGGATCGTCGCCGACCCCGGAGATCAGCGCGGCCGAGGTGCCGAGCCGAGCAGCGGCCACGGTGACATTGGCGGCGCTGCCGCCGAGAAACTTGCCGAAGCTGGTGACCTCTTCGAGGCCGAGGCCGACCTGATGGGGGTAGATATCAACGCCGCTGCGGCCGATGGCCAGCACATCGAAGCCGGGGGTTGGTCGGGCTGTGGTGGTCACAGAGCTCTCCTGAGTTGGTGGTTCTGGTCGCCGGGAGCATCCTTCGGCACCGCTCCACTGTGTGACAGGACACACTCAAAGTCAATACTTTGTCCGGACATTCTTACCTGTCATACTGGTGGCTCGGATCACAGTACGCCGACGTTGTGCCGTCGTGAAAGGACCTCCCCATGACCAACACCATCGCCGCCTCCGGAGCGGCAACCGCGCAGGTGACGCCCACTGAGCTGCCCGTCGGTGTCATCGGCTTCGGCTGGATGGGGCGGGTGCACGCCCAGGCATACGCTCGGGTTCGGCATCACTACCCCGAGCTGCCGGTGCTACCGCGGCTGAGCGTGATTGCCGACGAAGTGGCCGAGCGCGCCGCGGCGGCCACTGACCAGTTTGGCGCCCAGCGCAGCGTCGGGGATTGGCATGAGCTGATTGCCGATCCGGAGGTGGCCGCCGTCAGCGTCACCGCACCGAACTTCTTGCATCGCGAGATCGGTTGTGCGGTAGCCGATGCCCGAAAGCATCTGTGGATCGAGAAGCCGGTCGGCCTGTCCGCTGCCGATGCGCGAGCAGTTGCCGACGCCGCGCAGGCGGCGGGCATCGCCACCGCGGTCGGCTTCAACTACCGCAATGCGCCCGCGGTGGAAACCGCACGCCAACTCATCAACGACGGTGAGATCGGCGAGGTCACCCATGCCCGGTTCCGGTTCTTCAGCGACTACGCGGCTCACCCTGACGGCGCGTTGAGTTGGCGCTTTGCCCGCGAACGTGGCGGCAACGGAGTGCTCGGCGATCTGGCCTCCCACGGCGCCGACCTGGTGTGGTACCTACTCGGCGACATCGATTCGCTGGTCGCTGATTCGGCGATCGTCATCCCCGATCGGCCCAAGCCCAGCGGCGCAACGTCGGGACATCAGCTGGCCGTCGGCGGCGAGCGGGGACCAGTCGAGAACGAGGACTACGTCAGCGCGCAGATGCGGATGACTTCGGGGGCTCGCTGCGTCTTGGAGGCGTCGCGGATCGCGGTGGGAGATCAGAACTCCTACGGCTTCGAGATCCACGGCACCGCGGGGGCGCTCCGCTGGGACTTCCGTCGGATGGGTGAACTTGAGATTGCCCGTAACGGCCACGAGGGCCGATTCCAGGACCTGGCTACTGCCACGGTGTTCGTCGGCCCGGACCACGGTGAGTACTCGGCATTCCAGCCCGGGTCGGCCAATGCGATGGGATACGACGATCTCAAAGTGATTGAGGCTGCGCGCTTCTGCGCCGCAGTCGCTGCGGCCCGATCGGGTGCACCGGCCCCGAGTGTTGGCGCCACCATTGCTGATGCGGTCCGTGCTGCCGAGGTACTCGAAGCGATGACTGCCTCAGTGGTGCAGGGACGTTGGGTCTCACCGGGAGACTCTGTGTCGGGATAACCCGACAGTGTGCGGCGGGGATTTCCGCGTCGTCTCGCCCTGCTGAGTGCGGGCGCGACGTTCACCGAAATCCCCGCCGCCACATGGGAACGCGCTAGATGAGCTCTTTGATGCTGCGGTTCGGGTAGATGCGGCCGGTCGCGACATCCTCCTCGACCTGCTCAAGCGTCTTGCCGCGGGTTTCGGGCGCCTGGGTATAGATGAAGATGATCGCGATAATGCCGATGGCGCCGAAGATGAAGAAGGTACCGGTGATACCGGTCGCGGCGACCAACGTCGGGAAGAACAGTCCGAGAAGGGCGTTGGCGATCCAGAGGCAGAAGACCGAGATGCCGATGGCCAGACCGCGGATGTGGAGCGGGAAAATCTCCGAGAGCAGCACCCAGGTCGCCACATTCAAGAACGTCTGCATCGATCCGACAAAGGCCACAACCAGGATGAGAATGACCCACGGGCGGGCCGCATTGCCGTCGGGGAGGGCGATCGAGGCGATGCCAATCAGGAAGTGGCACACGGTGGTCAGGCTGTAGCCGATCAGCAGGGTGGTGCGACGGTTGATCTTCTGGGCCAGCCACAGCGCCAGGATCGAGCCCGCAACCCCGATGGCGCCGGGGCCGATGTTGGCAATCAGGGCGGCATTGCTGGCGAAGCCGGCATCCTTCAGCACCGACTGGCCGTAGTACATGATCGAGTTAATACCGGTGAGCTGTTGTGCCACTCCGATTCCGATGCCGACCAGCACGATGCGACGAATCCACCGGTTGTCGCGCAGCGCCGTCCAACTGCCGCGGATGGCAACTTCTTCCATCTCGTGGAGTTCGGTGACCATATCGACTTCGGCCCGGGCGCGCTGCTGCGAGCGGATAGTCTTGAGTACCTGGTAGGCATCCTCACTGCGCCCCTGGGCGATCAACCAGCGCGGTGATTCTGGAACCCGCAACATGCCGAACATCAAGCAGATGGCGGGCACTGCGGCCACGGCCAGCATGATCCGCCAGACGCCGTTGTTCTCACCCCACAGGTTGCCGATGATCGCGTTGATGATGAACGCGGCGAGCTGGCCGGTGACGATCATGACCTCGTTGCGTCCGGCCAGCGATCCGCGGATCTCGTAGGGCGCCAATTCGGCGAGGTAGACCGGGACCACGGTCGATGCGCCGCCGACCGCCAGGCCCAAGATCACGCGGCCGACAACCATCACGCCGAATCCCGGTGCGAACACGCACGCCAGCGCGCCAAGCAAGAAGAGGACGGCAAGTCCGAGGATCGTCTTGCGTCGCCCAAATCGATCGGAGAGGCGGCCACCGAGGATCGCGCCGAAGGCCGCCCCGAAGAGCAAAGAACTGGTCACCACGCCCTCGGTGAAGGCACTCAAGCCCAGCTCGACCTTCATTGGTTCGAGGGCGCCGTTAATGACGCCGGTGTCGTAGCCGAAGAGGAGTCCGCCCAGGGTGGCGATCAGCGCGACCGCATGTAGGCGTCGCCGGAACGGACCCGTCCCCAATGGGGGAAGTGTGGACGAGTCCGTGGCGAGAGTCGGGTGGTCAGTGGTAGACATATCGCTCCCTTGCTTTGCTCACATCCGGTGCCATCGGTGATGGCAGTCACAAGAGATAGTAACGCGATATGTGCAAATGTCCTAACAAAGAATGTACGAGTTCTGTCGCAACTTCGGCGCTGGCGTCGTGCCTGGCGAGCTGATACATGCATATGTCTTTACAAAGTCTTGACAGACTAAATGTGATGGGTATTACATGTAGCGCACATGGTGGTCCAAGATACAGGCGCCATCGCGACGAAAGGCGACAACGACGATGTACTCCCCTCGGCGCGGGCGAAACCGCACCTCGCATTGGTCGGCGGTTCTTGGTGCCATCGCGGTTGCCGCCGTGATGGTGGTAGCCGGATGTTCGAGCACTGGCGGCAAACCAGATAGCAACTCCGGCGGTGGGGGAGCAGGTAACGCGGGCACCCCGACCAAGACGATCGCCATGATCACTCACGAGGCCCCCGGTGACACCTTCTGGGATCTCGTTCGCAAGGGCGCGGAGATGGCGGCCAAGAAGGACAACATCAAACTGCAGTACTCCTCCGATCCGGAGGCGCCCAACCAGGCCAACCTCGTGCAGTCGGCGATCGACTCCAAGGTTGATGGCATCGCACTCACGCTGGCCAAGCCCGACGCGATGGCCTCTGCGGTGAAGGCCGCGACCGCTGCCAACATCCCGGTCGTTGCCTTCAACGCCGGTTACAACGAATGGAAAGGGCTCGGGGTTCAGCAGTACTTCGGCCAGGACGAAACCATCGCCGGCGAGGCCGTCGGGGAGCGGCTCGCGGCTGAGGGGCGCAAGAAGATTCTGTGCGTGATCCACGAGCAGGGCCAGATTGCCCTCGAATCCCGTTGTGCCGGTGTGAAGAGCGGACTACGCGGCGCGAGTTTTGAAACCCTCAATGTGAACAACAAAGACATGCCGTCGGTTGAGGCCACGCTGACCGCGAAGCTGCAGCAGGATCCCGGCATCGACACCGTGGTGACTCTCGGCGCCCCGATCGCGCAGACGGCGGTGAAGTCCAAGGACAACGCGAACTCCACCACTGAGATCGTTACCTTCGATACCAACTCCGCACTCGTCGATCTGATCAAGAACGGTCAGGTCAAGTGGGCCGTCGACCAGCAGCCCTACCTGCAGGGCTACCTCGCGATCGATGCGTTGTGGCTGTATCTGACCAACGGAGACACCGTGGGCGGTGGCATGGCGGTCCTGACTGGCCCGGCGTTCATCGACCAGAAGAATATCGACGCCATCGCCGAGTATGCCAAGAACGGAACCCGCTGAGCGGGCCAGTAGAGGATCAACGATGAGTACCAACGCAGATCTGGATCTGTCTTCGCATCCGGTGGTGACCGATGAGCGGATCAAGCGGCAAAAGCCATTGCAACGCTTGATTGTTCGCCCCGAGGTGGGTGCCCTCTTCGGCGCCGTGGCGATCTTCATCTTCTTCTGTATCGTCGCCGAGCCCTTCCGTACTCCTGAGGCCCTGGCCACGGTGCTCTACGCCAGCTCGACGATCGGGATCATGGCCTGCGGCGTGGCAGTTCTGATGATCGGCGGTGAGTTCGATCTGTCGACCGGTGTCGCGGTGACCTTCTCGTCGTTATCTGCCTCGATGCTCGCCTACAACCTGCACCTCAATGTCTGGGTTGGCGCACTCCTCGCGCTGATCTTGGCGTTGGCCGTCGGCTTCTTCAACGGCTACTTGGTGATGAAGACGAAGATTCCGTCCTTCTTGATCACTCTGGCGAGCTTCTTGATGATCACCGGAATCAACCTCGCGGTGACCAAACTGGTTACCGGACAGGTCGCCACTCCGTCGATCGCAGATATGGCTGGATTTGATTCCGCGAAAGCCGTTTTCGCCTCCAGCTTCTCGATCTTCGGTGTCTCGGTGCGGATCACGGTGATCTGGTGGATCGTGTTCACCCTGGTTGCTACCTATGTGTTGATGCGGACCCGCTACGGCAACTGGATCTTTGCCGTCGGCGGCAACCAGGATTCGGCTCGGGCAGTGGGTGTCCCGGTGACCTGGGTCAAAATTGGGATGTTCATGTTCGTCGGCTTCTGCGCGTGGTTTGTCGGCATGCACCTGCTGTTCTCCTTTGACACGGTGCAGTCCGGTCAGGGCGTGGGCAACGAGTTCTTCTACATCATCGCCGCAGTGGTCGGCGGGTGTTTGCTCACCGGCGGATACGGCACCGCAATCGGTGCCGCGATCGGTGCCTTCATCTTCGGGATGGTCAATCAGGGGATCGTCTACGCCGGCTGGAATCCCGACTGGTTCAAGTTTTTCATGGGCGTGATGCTGCTCTTCGCGGTCATCGCTAACAACACTTTCCGCAACTACGCAGCAAAGAGGTGACCCGGTGAGTTCAGTAATAGAAACCCGTCCGGAGTCCGAATCCAGCGGTGGCAAGGTGCCGTTGATCGAACTCCGTGATGTCGGGAAATCCTACGGCGCGATCATCGCGCTCAAGGGAATCAGTCTGCGCGTCAACTCCGGTGAGGTCACCTGTGTCCTCGGCGACAACGGTGCGGGTAAATCAACGCTGATCAAAGTCATGGCCGGTCTGCATCAGCAGACCGAAGGGCAACTATTCGTCGACGGCGAAGAAACCCTCTTCGAATCGCCCAAACATGCACTCGGATCGGGTATTGCGACGGTCTATCAAGACCTCGCCGTGGTCGGGCTCATGCCGGTGTGGCGCAACTTCTTTCTGGGGCAAGAACTTCGCAAGGGGCCGTTCCGGATGCTCGACATCCCGGCGATGCGCGCGACCACCAAGGAAGAACTGTTCAAGATGGGTATCGACCTGCCCGACGTGGACGCCCCGATCGGCTCGCTGTCGGGTGGGCAACGCCAATGTGTGGCCATCGCGCGTGCCATCTTCTTCGGTGCGCGAGTGCTCATCCTCGATGAGCCGACCGCCGCACTCGGCGTCAAGCAGTCCGGAACGGTGTTGCGCTACATCACTGCGGCTAAGGAACGCGGTTTTGGGGTGGTGTTCATTACGCACAACCCACATCACGCGCACCTCGTTGGCGATCACTTCGTTTTGCTCAATCGTGGTCGGCAACAACTCGATTGCACCTACGCTGAGATCACCCTGGAGGAGTTGACCCAGCAGATGGCGGGTGGCGACGAACTCGACACCCTCAGCCACGAGCTACGAAAGTAACGCGAGCGTCGTCGCGACCCAAGCACCGCCCGGCCCCGTCAGGGGCCGGGCGGTTTCCATCTCTTATGCGGCTGCCACGCGCTGTGTGGTGCGCCCCGCGCTCACACCCACTCCGGGCGGGACGCGCTGCTGCGCAGGAACGACATTGAGGCGGCGACGTCAGCGGCGGCGGCATCTCCGGCGGCCTCGTTAGGCAGGATGGTGTCTTGCTCGAGGACAAACCATCCGTCATATCCGGCGTCGCGCAGGGTGCGCACGACACGATCGATATGAGCATTGCCCGCGCCAAGCGGCACATACATTCCGGCCCCGACGGCCTGGGTGTAGGTCAGTTCGCCGCTCTGCACGCGGTGCGCCAGATCGATACGCACATCCTTGAGGTGGGCGTGCCGGATTCGGTCGGTGAATGCCTCGGTCACCTCAAGCGGATCGGTTCCGCCGATCAGCAGATGTCCGGTGTCTAGGCACAGGCCGATCGCGGAATTCTCCAGCACCCGGTACACCTCATCGCGCTTCTCGATCATCGTGCCCACATGCGGATGCAACGCTGCGACCACACCGCGGGCCGAGGCGATTGCGTCGAGTCGATCGAGATTGCGCACCACGGTGCGCCACTGTGCGTCATCGAGATCGGGCCGGGTGTCGTAGCCGTCTATCCCGGTGGCGGCGGCCAATATCAGCACATCGCCACCGGAGACCGCCAGACGGTCGAGCACAGCCTCCACCTCCGGTACCGGGTCGTGGTCGTCGCGATGGAGCACGACCGGGACAAACGAGCCAACGCATTTCAGTTCGTAGTCGGCGAGAGCGTCGCGCAGCTGTGCAGGTTCGCTGGGGAGGAATCCCTCCGGCCCGGTCTCGGTCGCGGTGATTCCGAGGCCGTTCATCTCCCCGAGGACCCGCTCGGGACGCAATTGGTAACCCCAGTCGGGAACCTCGCACACTCCCCAGGAGATCGGTGCGGCGGCGATGCGGAGGTCGGTGGATGTCATCGGTGGTGTTCCTTGCGCTGTGGTGATCGTGGGAACGATCGGGATGGACTGGAGCGAGGTGATCGGAGGCGGCGATTTCGCCGCGAAGCACCCACTCAGGATGGCAAGATCCTAATGTCCGGACAAGACCGATTATCCATCAAGAATCCCTCAGGAGTGGGCTGTGCCACACCGATATCCGATCCGCGAGATCGCCAGGCAGGCCGGAGTCAGTGAGGCGACCGTCGACCGCGTCCTGCACGAGCGGCCCGGCGTGCGTGAGGTCACCGCGCGACAGGTGGCCCAGGCTATCGCCGACCTTGACCGGCAACGCGATCAGCTGCGGTTATCCGGACGGCAGTTCATGCTCGACCTGGTGATGGAGACGCCACAGCGGTTCTCGGTGATGGTCCGAGGGGCGTTCGAATCGGTGTTGCCCGGGCTGCGCCCCGCGGTATTTCGGGCGCGCTATCACTTCCGGGAAAGCTGGCCAACCGAGGAGTTAATTGCCCGACTCGATGCGATCTGCCGTCAGGGAAGTCAAGCCGTAGTCCTCAAAGCTCCGGATACCCCCGAGGTGCAAGCGGCCATCGGTCGCCTCACCGCGGCCCGGATACCGGTGATCACCTTGGTGACCGATGTGCCGATGAGTACGCGATTGGCCTATGTCGGGATGGACAACCGAGCCGCCGGTGCGACGGCGTCGTTCCTGCTGTGCCAATGGCTGCGTCACGTGCGGGCCGATGTTCTGGTGATGACGAGCAGCGCGGTATTTCGCGGCGAGGAGGAGCGGGAAATGGGATTCCGCAGTGCGTTGCGGCGGATGGAACCCACCCGCACGATCGTCGATGTCTCGGGCTCCGACGGACTCGACGACACCAGCCGCGACCTGGCCAGAGATGCCCTCGCCGAGCATCCGGGGATCGGCGCGGTGTACTCGATCGGGGGCGGCAACAAGGGGATCGTGGCCGCCTTCGCCGACGCCCGGCGTCCCTGCGAGGCGTTTGTCGGGCATGACCTCGGCACTGCCAATCGCGACCTGCTGCGTAGTGGTCATCTCACCGCCGCCCTGCACCACGATCTGCGGGCCGACATGCGGCAGGTCGCGCAGGCGGTGATGAGCCACCATGGCGCGTTGCCGCCCGGGTACCGACCCACGTCGTCGGCAATCGAGGTCATTACCCCGTACAACATGCCTGCCGCCCCGGGGTACGCGGACGTCGCGGACTAGTTGGGCGCACGGCGCTGCGGAGTGTGGTCGTGCGTGATTGGTCGGGGTGTTACGCCGGTGAATGTTTGGTTGTTATGACATAGTATGTGCTATGACACAGGCCACGCGGTTGCAGGTCGATCTCGACCGCTCGACTCCGGTCCCGCTCTATCACCAGCTCGCGCAGGCGATCGAGTCGGCGATCATCAACGGAGACCTTGGTCCTGGCGATCGTTTGGAGAATGAGCTCGACCTCGCCAAACGGCTGCGGCTGTCGCGTCCCACCATTCGTCAGGCGATCCAAGAACTCGTGGACAAGGGAGTGGTGGTCCGCAAACGCGGGGTGGGCACGCAGGTGGTGCAATCGCCGGTGAACCGCTCGGTGGAACTGACCAGCCTGTACGACGATCTCACTACTGCGGGAATGCATCCCGCCACGCAGCTACTCGAATACCGCCGCACGATTCCCGACGACGAGTTACGTGCCGACTTGGGTCTGGATCGTGACGCCGAGGCTGTCACGATCAGGCGCCTGCGTAGCGCGGGTGGCGAGCCACTGGCAGTGATGACCAATCACCTGCCCGCGTCAATCTGCCCGCCGCCGGGTGATCTGGAAGACGGCGGGCTCTATCGGGGGCTCCGTGCGCAAGGCGTTCACATTCGGCTCGCCCGGCAGGTGATCGGGGCTCGATCCGCAGATGCCGACGAGGCCGCGTTGCTGGGGGTTGAGCCGGGGGCGCCGCTGTTAACGATGCAGCGCACGGCTTTTGACGATGCGGGAAAAGTTGTCGAAGTGGGCCGACACGCCTACCGGGCCGACCGATACACCTTCCAGACGACCGTGGTCGATAGGTAGTTCGGCCCCAGAACCCCAGAACCCCAGAACCCCATCGGCTTGTCCGAGATGCGACGGGCCGGACTACTCCGTGGGCGCTTCCTCGGCCTGCGGATCGGTGCCTCCGGTTACCGCAATCAGTAACCGGCGCACGGCCATTGCTCGTCGGTGCGATGGACCGGTGAGTTCATCCAGCGCGCATTCCGGGTCGGCGGGAGAGCCTAGATGGCTGCAGCCGCGAGGACAGTTGTCGATGGCGTCGCGGAGGTCGTCAAAGGCGTCGACGATGTCATCGGGTTCTACGTGGGCGAGCCCAAAGGATCGGATACCCGGGGTGTCGACAACCCAGGATGTTCCCGGATGCGCCGGGTCATCCGGCAATGCCAGTGCGACGGACTGGGTTGAGGTGTGACGGCCCTTGCCGACTCCGGAAACCACTCCGGTTGCTCGATCCGCTTCGGGTACAAGGCGATTGACGAGTGTCGACTTTCCCACACCGGAATGACCGATGAGAGCGGTGAGGTGCCCACGCAAGATCGTGAGCACATCGTCGAGGGGATCGTCACGACCGGCGCGAACGATGGGCAGATCGAGGCCCTCGAACGCTGCCATGAATTCACTAGCCTCGGCCAAATCGGTTTTGGTCATGCAGAGCACCGGTTGCAGTCCGCCGACATACGCTGCGGCCAGGGCGCGTTCGACAAAGCCGGTGCGTGGCGGCGGATCGGCCATCGCGGTCACGATCAGCAGTCGATCGGCGTTGGCCACCACTATCCGCTCATAGGGATCGGTGTCATCTGCGGTGCGGCGCAGCACAGTTCGGCGCTCAGACACCTTGACGATGCGGGATAACGTATCGGGTCGTCCGGATAAGTCTCCGACGACGCTAACCTCATCGCCGACGACGATGGGGGTTCGCCCTAGCTCGCGTGCTCGCATCGCGACGATGCAGCGGTCCGGGTCGGCGTCGAGAGCGCAGCCCCAGCGGCCGCGGTCTACCGAGACCACCATCGCTTCTTGCGCATCCTCGTGCGCCGGACGCGTTTTGGTGCGTGGTCTGCTGCCCTTACCCGGACGAATCCGTACGTCGGATTCGTCATAGCTCGCGGCGCGACGAGTCACGGGTGGCCGATCATCTGCTGCCACATTCCCGGGAAGTCGGGGAGCGTCTTTGAGGTGGTCTCGATGTCATCGACCGACACCGCCGGAACCTGCAGGCCAATGATCGCGCCAGCGGTGGCCATCCGATGATCGGCATAGGATTCCCAGTGGGCGCCACGCAAGCTGGCGGGACGAATGATCAATCCGTCGGAGATTTCGGTGACGTCGCCACCGAGCTTGTTGATTTCGGTGGCCAGTGCGGCCAGTCGATCGGTCTCATGCCCACGGAGATGGGCGATGCCGGTAAGGCGGGATTCTGAGTCGGCGAGGGCTGCGAGCGCGGCAATGGTGGGAGTGAGCTCCCCGATGTCGCGGAGGTCGCGGCTAATGCCGGTGAGGCGCTGCGGGCCGTGGACGCTCAACAATCCGTCCACAAGCTCTACCCGACAACCCATCTCGGCGAGGATATCGGCGATCTGCGCACCCGGCTGGGTGGTCTCGGCGGGCCAGCGGGGCACACTCACTGTTCCGCCCGTGGCCGCTGCTGCGGCGAGAAATGCTGCGGCGTTAGACAAGTCCGGTTCAATGGCCCAGTCCACGGCGCGAACAGTTGACGGCGCTACACGCCATACGTTGGGCTCGGGAACCTCCACGTCAACCCCGGCCGTCTGAAGCATCGAGATGGTCATCTCGATGTGGGGCAATGAGGGCACCGGCGGACCTTCGTGCCTGATGGTCACTCCGGCGTCAAAGCGCGCACCGGCAAGGAGCAGTCCAGAGACAAACTGCGACGACCCGGAGGCGTCGATGACTACCTCGCCGCCCGGAGCCGACCCCGAGCCATGCACGGCGAACGGCAAAGAGTCTCCGCTGACCGATACTCCGAGCGCGCGGATGGCGTCGAGGATGGTGGCCAATGGCCGGGTCCGGGCTTGGGCGTCGCCGTCAAAGGAGACCTCACCGGAGGCGAAGGCGGCCACCGGCGGCAAGAACCGCATGACGGTGCCTGCGAGACCGCAGTAGACGTCGCCGCCGCGAAGCGGCCGCGGGTCGATGGTGACGGTGGTGGGGTGCTCGGCATCGACACCCACGCCGATGCCGAGCCCGGTCAGGGCCGCCAGCATCAGGTTGGTGTCACGGCTGCGGAGGGTGCCGGTAATTGTCGACGGACCGTCGGCCAGCGCCGCCAACAGCAGTGCGCGGTTGGTAATCGACTTTGATCCGGGCAGTTCCACGACGGCATCGACCGGCGCGGAAACGGTGGGCGCCTTCCACGTGCTCATGCTCACCAGTCTGTCACGGGCGCCTCGGGCAACCCCGCAGGTGTCCGGTGGCGGGTTACCGATTGTCCAGGCGCAACGGATGGTTTGCCGGCACTTCCACGACGATCAGCAGCCGCCCGTCGGGATCGCGCAGATGCATTTCGATCAAACCCCACGGTTCGGTGCGGGGTTCGCGCTCGATAGCAACCCGTGCGGCGCGTAGTTCGCGCTCGGTGGCGCTGCAATCGCGGACCTGCAGCCAGAGGGCACCGGCAGGTTCGGCGGATTTATCGATCTCCGAACTCATGTGGCCGGGCACCTCAATGAGTCCGTTACCCGCGTGGAAGACCAGTCCACCGGGGTATTCGCGGGCCACCGGGAGTCGAAGTTGGTGTCGGTAGAAGTGCTGCAGCGCCTCAGGATGACGTGACCGAAGCAGGACCCGACTCGTGATGACCTCCATGCGTTGAGTTTCTACACCGACTTCGCATCGGGCACATCAGGGACTGCAGATATCGGAGCAATTGAGCACCGACGGGCTACTGCCCTTCGGTGGAACCATCCGTGCCGCCAACGGCGTGGCCGCGGTTGAGGTTCTCGCCGCGACGGCCAGCCTCGTAGACGGCGCTTTCCCGAGCGATGCGTTCGGTCTGGCCGATAGGTATGGAGTCGCCAAAAGCGAAGGCGGAGTCATGGGGTGCGTCGTGCGGAATGTCGGGATCGTCAACCGAAAGATCGCTGGGTTCGGGCCGGGGGCTGTTCATGTACCAACGATACGGCTCACAGCGGCTCCCAGCGGGGGCAATAATCAACCGTCGAGCGAACCCAGCAGGCGGTCGACCGAACCCAGCAGGCGGTCGAGCGAACCCACCAGTCCGTCGAGCGAACCCAGGAGCCGGTCGAGCGAACCCAGATCAGGGCGTCTCGAGTGCTGCGGTTCCCTCGCCCCGGCTGGAGAACTTCCCGTCGGTCTTGTCATCCCAGGCATCGAGAACCTGGGTCACCTTGGGATCGCCTTGGGCCTTGATCTAGTCGCACAAGTCCTTCGGCGCCGACGGGTTGGTGACGATGAATGGGTGGAGCCCCGCGTCGTGCTGGGCCAATACCCGCAGGGTGGTTGGCGGCGTATCAGGATCGGCCGCGGCAAGCGCATCGCGAGGATCAAAAGCACCGCCGCGGGGCGCATCGGAACCGGAGAGCCCGCTCGCATCGGCCACATCAATCTCGCCGGTGTTGTGGTACTCGACCGGGTCGGGCGAGGTGCTCTTGAAGTTCAGCAGCAGGTTGAGCAGGATCGCGCAGAGCGCTCCGGCAGAGATCCCCGAGTGGAAGATTGTCTGGAACCACACCGGGAACTGGTGGTACAGGTCAAGCGAGACGTCCACCGGGCCGTCGCCAAGGGTGCGGTCGGTGTAGGACAGGTTGGCTTCGGTCAGCATCGCCACGCCCACCGAGATCGCGACCACCAGGATGTTGGTGTTGTTGAACTTGACCTTGGTCAGGGTTCGCACGCCGCTGGCCGCGACCATGCCAAAGAGGGCAACACCCGCACCACCGAGCACCGGCTGGGGGATTCCTTCGAAATGGCCGCCATCTTGGGCAGCAGGCCGAGCACAACCAGGATGGCGCCAGCACAGGTGGCGACGTGCCGCGTCTTGACGCCGGTGATCGCCACCAGACCCACGTTCTGGGCAAATGCGGTGTACGGGAAGGTATTAAAGATGCCGCCCAACACGGTGCCCGCGCCGTCGGCACGCATACCATCGGCCAACCGCCGCGGGGTGATCTTCTTGTCGACGATCTCGCCGACGGCCACGATGTCGCCGGTGGTTTCGGTCATAATCACCAGCGCCACAATGATCATCGAGATGATGGCCGACACCTCAAAGCTGGGTAGGCCAAAGTAGAACGGTTGCGGGACCGCGACCCAGCTGCTTTCGCCGACGTGGCTCCAGTCGGGCATACCGAAGGGAATCGAGATGATGGTGCCCGCCACCAGGCCAATAAGCACCGAGACTCGCTTGATGGCGGCGGGTGCGAGCCGTTCGATCAGAACGATGATTAGCAGCGTGAGAAAGCCGAACGCGATGGATTTAGGCGCACCGAAATCCTTACCTTGATCGGTGCCGCCACCGAACCAGCCGGCCGCCACGCGCATCAGCGAGACACCAATAATCAGGATGATGGTGCCGGTGACTAACGGGGGAAAGAAGCGAATCAGCTTTCCGACGATCGGTGCCACCAGAATCATGAACAGGCCACTGGCGATCACCGAGCCGTAGATAGCGGGGAGGCCACTGCTTTGGCCGATGGTGATCATGGGGCCAACGGCGGCAAAGGTAACGCCCTGCATCAAAGGCAGACGAACGCCAAAGCGCCAGAAGCCTATTGACTGGATCAGCGTGGCGATACCAGCAACAAAGAGGTCGGCGGTAATCAGATGCACGATCTCGTTTTGTTGCATCTTCCCGGCCGAGACCATGGCACCGCCGACGATGAGTGGCACAGCCACCGCGCCGGCGTACATGGCCATCACGTGCTGCAGGCCGAGGGGGAAGAGCTTGACGAAGGGTGGGATGTCGTCGATGGGGTGGTCAGAATCCCTGCCGCGCTTGATGATGTCGAGAACCGCCATGCTGACATGTCTACGAGCCCGACATTTCGGCCCTGACTCGTGTGTGCATCACCGATGTTTCGGGGAGAATATATTGGCGTGGGACGAGACACAGGGCGCCGGAGTGCTGGCCTACTGCTGTACCGACAGCACTGTCACGGCCGCGAGACCAACTCGCAGGACGTCAATCAGAACGACCACACGCACGACGACGCGACAGTCGAGGTGCTGCTTGCGCATCCCGGCGGTCCGCTGTGGGCGCGTAAGGACGAGGGGGCATGGTCGTTGCCCAAGGGATTGGTGGAGCCGGGCGAGGATGACCTCGCAGCGGCCCACCGCGAATTTGCCGAGGAGATTGGCACGTCAGCTCCGGCGGGGCAGCCGATCGCGCTGGGCGAAGTCCGCCTGAAGAGCGGGAAGGTAGTCGTCGGCTTTGCCGTCGAGGCTGATCCGGGCACCGACCTCGGCGGTCGCGGCGAGGAGATCACGGTGCGCAGTGACACCTTCGAGATGGTGTGGCCGCCTCGGTCGGGACAAATGCGCAGCTTTCCCGAAGTTGATCGGGCGCAATGGTTTAGCCCCGATGCGGCTCGACTCAAACTCAATCCGGCGCAGGCGGAGTTTGTCGGGCGCCTACTTGAGGCGCTGCGCGGATAGTTGTGGTGCGTCTGCGCCATATTCGCCAACGTCATTGTCGCCGCTCGACTGCCCGGATACGGTAGCCCCATGACCTCGCCTGGTTCGTCGCGTTTAGTTGGCTTGTTCAATTCGACGAGCGCGGATTTTGATGCCATCTCCCCACAGGTGTGGGGGCCAGCCGGGGTCGGACTCGTCGAAGCTCTCGACCTCAGCGCGGGCGAACGAGTGATCGATGTTTGTGCGGGCACCGGGGCAAGTGCGCTTCCCGCGGCCGCGGCAGTAGGTCCGACAGGCAGGGTAAGCGCGATCGATTTTGCCGAAGACCTGCTTGCGATCGCGCAGCAGAAAGCGGTCGCGGCCGGGTTAGACAACCTCGACACCGTCGTCGCCGACGTCACTGCGCTGCGTGTGGGGGAGCCGCCCTGCGAGCAGCCCGTAGACGCGGTGGCCTGCTCGTACGGGATCTTCTTTCTGCCCGATATGCCGGGTGCCACGCGCGGCCTGATGGATCTGATCAGGCCGGGTGGAAAAATTGGGGTGACCGTGTGGCGGGCCGGTGCGTTGCAGGATTTCAGTCGCGCCTACTTTGACGCGGTGGCGGAGGTGGCTAGCGAGACCAACCATCAGGGCCCGCGATCATCGGCTAATCCAGCCATCTCTACTGTTGATTCCGAGGAGAAACTGGCGGCGTTCTTCACTGAATTGGGCGCCGCGTCGGTAGTCACCTCGACCCTGCGAAACCGCGTCGACACGACCCCCGAGTTTGCCTGGGCGATGGTCCTGGGCAGCGGGATGCGGGGAGCCCTGACTGAGCTGAACGACGCACAGAGACAACAGATCCGGGCTGGTCTCATCGCTAGGCTCGATAACGCTGGGCTTACCGAGATCGACTGTAACACCGTGGTTGGTGTCGCGACCGTATGACGGTAGGGCACCAGACAAGCGGGTGACTGGAACAGGAGCGCGCCGGCGCGATCGAGCCAGCAAACGCAGACTAGATAGTAGGTATCAGAGTCAATTGACTCGATAGCGAATGAGCCGGGCGCTGTTGCCTACCACCGCCACCGAGGAAGCATTGTGCAGGATAGCCGCCAGCACCGGTGACAGCGCGCCACCCGCTCCGATGATCAGGCCTACCGCGTTCACTGCGATCGCCATTCCGTAGTTCTGCCGAATCACCTGCAGGGTGTGTTCGCCGAGATCGGTGACAGCCTGCAACATGTGGAGATCGTCTGTGGCTAAGGCGATGTCGGCGGTCTCGACGGCAACGTCGGTGCCGGCCAAGCCCATTGCGATGCCGAGATCGGCGGCCGCCAGCGCAGGCGCATCGTTCACACCGTCGCCAATCATCGCCACTCGGTGGCCCAAGTCTTGCAGTGCGCGCACCGCGGCAAGCTTGTCTTCTGGCAGAACCTCGGCGCTCCATTCGGTGATGCCGAGTTCGCTCGCAATGGCGGCTGCGGTTCCCGGATGGTCTCCGGTCAGCATCACGATCTTGCTGATTCCGTTCGCGCGCAATTCATCTAGTACCGCGCGTGCTTCGGGGCGAACCTCATCACGCAGGCTGACAAGACCAACCAGGACGCCGTCGACGGCAAGCAGCAGCGGCGTTTCACATTCACTGCGGAGCCTATCCACCCACTCGCGCGCCTCGGCGGTGAGCTCCACGCCGTGCTGTGCAAACAGGGCCGGACTGCCGAGAAGCAGAACCTGTCCGTCCTCGGCGAGCGTTCGCATCCCGAGGCCGACGATCACCTCGCATTCGGCGTGAGCCGGAATTTCGATGCGGCGCTCGTTCGTGGATCGAATCACGGCTTCGGCCAACGGATGTCGTGAATGGATCTCCGAGCTTGCGGCATGGGCGAGCACCCGCTCGGGTGACCACTCGTCGCGGAAGGAGATCACGTTGGTGACCACTGGACGTCCCGTGGTCAGGGTTCCGGTCTTATCGAAGACCATCGCGGTGATTCGGCCGGCCGCCTCCAGATGCGAGCCGCCCTTGACCAAGATTCCCCGGCGCGCACCGTTGCCGATGGCACCGCTGATGGCGGTCGGGGTGGATAGTCCCACCGCACAGGGGCAGGCGATGAGCAGCATCGTCATGGCTCGGCGCAAATCGCGGGTTACCAGCAGGGTTGCCGCAGACAACAAGAATGAGGCGGGGACAAACTTGCGTGAGAACTGTTCTCCCACAGTCTGAATCGGCGCTCTATCGTGCTGCGCCTGCTCCACCCGGGTGATGATCCGTCCGATGGCGGTGTCGGTGCCCACCGCGGTAGTGCGCAGTACGAGTCGGCCACTGACTACCACCGAACCGGCGTGTACGTGATCGCCGACCTGCGCGGTAACCGGAAGGTTCTCGCCGGTGAGCGCGGACTGATCGACGACGGAGGTCCCGTCGACAACAACACCATCGGCGGGAACAGCCGTGTGGTCGTGCACGATGATGACGTCACCGACCGACAGGGAGTCGATGGAGACCTGCACTTCGGTGCCGTCGTCGGTGAGGATCCAGGTGGTGTCGCTGGTCCCGCGCAGGAGATCCGAGATTGCCCGGCGCGTGCGGCGAAGGGTGAGATCTTGGAGATATTCGCCGATGTTGAGGAGCCACAGCACGGTGAGTGCCACCACGTTCTCGCGGAGTAGCAGGCTCGCGATAGTCGCCGCCGACACGAGCGCATCGGTGCCGGCCCTGCCGCCGCGCAGCGAACGCAACGCGCCGCGCAAGAACGGGTATCCGGCAAAGATGGTGACTCCGCTGGCGACGGTGCGTGCGCCAGGGCCGAGTAATTGGGGTCGACCAAAGCCGTAACGACGAACGCCGAGTAGCGCCAATACCGCGCCGCTGACGACCATCCGCAGAATGTCGGTGTTCGCCACATCGGCGGAGTGCGGCCGTGCCCGGCTCGGAGTGGGTTGGTCGGTGGCGAACCCGGCGTCGATGGCATCGGTGATCGCGCTGCGCGGAGTGTCGCGGCGATACCAGACCACCACCGAGCCGGTCCGTGCATAAGCGTGGGCACCACGCACCCCACGGACTCGCAGCAGCGAATCTTCGATCATCACCGCACGACGGTCCGACGCTCCACGAAGTTCGGCTATGACGATGCGGAGTCGGCCCGCGGCATCGGAACAGACAACGTGCGACGCTGGCGTGTGCTCGAGTGCTGTGCTCAACGGCATCGCCGCGTCAGTGCTCGTGGTCGTGCGGCTCGCTCACGCCGGGCGGATCGGTTTCTTCTCCGATCCGGTCCTTAGCCTCGGCGACGATGTCGGAGGTGCGAAGGCGGGCATCTTCGGCAACGGCCTCGGCCTTGCGGACCCCGATGAGCCCCCACGAGGTGGCAACAACAGCACCCTCACGCAACGGCGCCTTCTTTAACACTGTGCGTGCGAGGTCGTATGCCACGGCTCCGGCTAAGCCGGTGGCCAAGGTTGAACCTGCCTTGGTGAGAAATCCGTGAACCGCCATCACATGCCTCCATCTGCCAAACTAGTGGCAACAATTCCCAGTAGAGAACTCTAGCCGGTGTCGAGAGTGCGCGCGAGGTTGGCACCAATGTCGTCGTGGAATGTCACATTTGACAACATTGGTGCCTCTTACGCGGCTAGTTGACGGTGATGCCGCCGTCGACCGGGATGGTCTGTCCGGTGACGTAGCCGCCGGCGGGGGAGGCCAACCACACGGCCGTTGCGGCCAGCTCGGCCGGATCGCCGGTGCGCCCCAACAGGACTCGCGGCATCTGCGAATCGAGGTAACCGGGCTGGTAGCCGTCGGTCATCTCCGATTTGAAGAAGCCGGGGGCCAGTGCGTTTACCCGAATTCCCTTACGTGAGCCCCACTGCTGGGCGAGGTCGCGGGTGAGCCCGATGATGCCTGCCTTGCTCGCCGCATATGCGGCCTGGGGCAGCCCGGCCGTGGTGATTCCCAGGATCGACGAGATGTTGACGATGGTGCTGCCCGGCTGCATTACCTTGCCCGCTGCCTGCGCCATCCAATACGAACCGTTGAGGTTGATGTCAACGACGGTGCGGAACTCATCCGGGGTCTCACGAGTCGCCGGAATTGCGGTGCCCACACCGGCATTGTTGACGAGCACGTCCACGCGGCCGAAGGCCTCCATCGCTGCATCGATGACCCGCTGGCACGACTCCGGGTCGGCGACGTCAGCGGTCACCGAGAGTGCCTTGCGACCCAGCGACTCGACCTTTGCCGCAGTCTCGACCAGGCGATCGGTGCGGCGCGCGGCCAACACCACATCGGCTCCCGCCTCGGCGAAGGCAGTAGCAAAGGCAACACCGAGTCCGGCGGATGCGCCGGTCACGATGACCACCTTGTCGGTCAGCGAGAACATGTCGAGCACGGGCACAGAGGACTCCTTTGTCGGGACTGGCGATTCCGGCGTTGCCGGGCTACGTGATCTCGCACACTATCGGGCGTGCCTGAGATGGCTACAGCCAGGTGGGGTCGGCGTCGAGCGTGGTGCGATCCAGCGAGTCGAGCAGGTCGAGCTGGCTACGAGTCTTGGGCAGCTCGTACCGGTAGAAGTAGGCCGCGGCGGCGCGCTTGCCCTCATAGAAGTCGCCGGTGGCCTCGCCGACCGCAAGGAGCTGTTCAAGCCACATCCACGCGATGACGATGTGGCCAGCCGCCTCGAGGTAGGCGGTGGCGTTAGCCAGCGACACCGCGACGTCACCCGCCGACCACACCTTGGCCGTGGTGGCCAGAAGTGCCTGCAGTCGCTCATCGAGCGCGGTGGCGTAGCTGGCGAGCGCCTCGACATCGGCAGCCCGGCCGATGGTGTTGGCGATGGTGTCGGCGAGCAACTTCAGTCCTGCGCCGTCGCGCATGATTACCTTGCGGCCCAACAGATCCAGACCGTGGATGCCGTGGGCTCCCTCGTGGATTGGGTTGAGTCGGTTGTCTCGGTAGTACTGCTCAACGGGGAATTCGCGGGTGTAGCCGTATCCGCCGAGTACCTGGATGGCCAGGCTGTTGGCCTCCAGACACCACTGCGACGGCCACGACTTGGTGATCGGCGTCAGCACATCGAGAAGCAGTGTTGCCCTTGCCTTCTCCTCGTCCGACGCGGTCGCCTCGATGTCGACCAGCTTGGAGCAGTAGAGGCCCAGGGCGAGCGATCCCTCGACGTAGGACTTCTGTGCCAGCAACATCCGCTTGACGTCGGGGTGTTCGATGATGGGGATCGGCTTGCTGGTGGGATCTTTCTGATCTGCCGGGCGTCCTTGGGTGCGCACCTTCGCGTACTCCAGCGAGGCGAGGTATCCGGCGTATCCCAGTGAGGTAGCGAGGAATCCGACGCCGATGCGCGCCTCGTTCATCATGTGGAACATGTAGGACAGGCCCTTGTGCTCCTCGCCGACGAGGTAGCCCACCGCACCGGCGGTCTCGGTGGGGCTGAACGTGCCGTCACCGAAATTGAGTAGGCAGTTGGTGGTGGCCCGGTTGCCCATCTTGTGGTTGAGGCCGACCAGGGCGACATCGTTGCGGGTGCCATCGGCCAGGTACTTGGGCACGATGAACAGCGAGATTCCCTTGACGCCGGGGCCGCCTCCCGGCGCCTTGGCCAGGACGAGATGCACGATGTTCTCGCCGAGTTCGTGGTCGCCCGCCGAAATCCACATCTTGGTTCCGGTGATCCGGTAGCTGCCGTCGTCGGCAGGGGCCGCCTTGGTGGTGATGTCGGCCAGCGACGAGCCGGCCTGCGGCTCGGAGAGGCACATGGTGCCAAAGAATCGGCCCTCGACGATCGGGCGGACCCACGTGTCGATCTGCTCGGGAGTGCCGTATTCGGCAAGCAGATTGGCGTTGCCGACCGAGAGGAAAGAGTACGAGCTCATGGCGGCGTTGGCGGCCTGGAACCATGCTGCCGAGGCGCGATTGATGACCGTCGGCAACTGCATGCCGCCCAGCGCCTCATCGAATGAGGCCGCGACAAGTCCGGCCTTGAGGAACTCGTTGATACCGGCGGTGATCTCCTCGGGCAGTACCACTTTGCCGTCGTCGCCGACATAGGGCTCGTTGGCATCGCCCAACCTGTTGACCGGTGCGAAGCGGCTGGTCGCGATGTCGGCAGAAAGTTCGAGTACGGCGTCAAAGGTCTCGCGGGAGTGCTCAGCGAACCGTTCCCGGCTGGTGAGCGACTCGACATCGAGCCATTCGTAGAGAAGGAACTCTAGGTCGCGACGGGACAGTGGCTCTGCCATGACACTCCTTTGCTGCGGGTGACTCTCTGCACTGGTGCGGGCTGTGTCGATTCATGCGAATCGAATCGGCTGGTGGCGCTGTGCTGGTTCGGCCAACGGGTGGCCGACGCCAAGTCAGTGGACGCACCTAAGCGATCGCTCATTTTGTGAGCACTTGCTTATACTGCCTGGGATGCGTCGGTCAGGTCAACACCTGCTGAGAACGGAAGGGGTAGATCGCGTGAGCACGGTTCGAAGTACCGAATCGGCCGCCGCTATGCGGATTCGGGCCGCCGCAACTGCCTCATTTGCCGAGAGTGGTTATGCGGGAACCTCGACTCGGCAGATCGCGGCCAGCCTCGGGATGAGCGCGGCGGCGATGTATCCACATTTTCGTTCCAAGGAAGAGCTGCTCTGGGAGATCCTGCGCAGTTACATCGACGAGATGC
>Cebus_capucinus_imitator_PRJNA485217_SSR047__coassemble_1209_pt1 | contig 20262 bp, 17 predicted proteins | sample Cebus_capucinus_imitator_PRJNA485217_SSR047__metabat2_low_PE_001 | metagenome-assembled genome bin Cebus_capucinus_imitator_PRJNA485217_SSR047
GATCCGCGATGCGATCCGCAACGGCTCGCTGTCGATCGACACCGGCAAGACGTGCTCTCCTCGTTTGAGAAGGCCGTCGCCGAGCTGACCGCACGCGGCGCCGAGGTAGTCGAGGTCTCGTGCCCGCACTTCGAATACGCCCTGGGCGCCTACTACCTGATCCTGCCCAGTGAGGTCTCGAGTAACCTCGCTCGCTTTGACGCGATGCGCTACGGATTGCGCGTCGGCGACGACGGCAGCCACAGCGCAGAAGAAGTGATGGCGCTGACCCGCGCGGCCGGATTTGGTCCAGAGGTCAAGCGGCGCATCATGATCGGTACTTACGCGCTGTCGTCGGGCTACTACGACGCCTACTACGGTCAGGCGCAAAAGGTACGCACGCTGATCGCCCGCGACTTTGCGAACGCCTTCGCCGAGGTCGACGTGCTCGTCTCGCCGACCACGCCGACGACCGCCTTCCCGCTCGGGGAGAAGGTCGACGACCCCATCGCGATGTACCTCTTCGATCTGTGCACCCTGCCGGTGAACCTCGCTGGCGTGGCCGCCATGTCGGTGCCGTCGGGCCTCTCGGCCGATGACGGAATGCCGGTGGGATTGCAGATCATGGCTCCGGCGATGGCCGACGATCGGCTCTATCGGGTTGGCGCGGCATACGAGGCCGCGCGCGGCCCGATCGGCTGAGCCAGGTTCACCTCAACGGGCGTCGCCGCTGCGGGGAGTAGTCCCTGCTCGGCGCCGTACCGATGACCGGTTCCGGCTGGCCCATCGAGTGCGGTGAGTAGGTCAATCGACGTCTGCACAAAGGTGATCACCGGTAGCCACGGCGCTATCCGGGTGTGCCGGCCCACGATTCGCGTGTCGGCGGGCTTGCCGGGTGGCCGCCACAGTGCCGCGGTCGACCAGTTGGCTACCGGGTCACTGGCATTGGCCACCACCACCCGGGGCGAGCTCGACGTGCGGGCCACGGTGTCGGCGGGTACCCCGGCGAGCAGTGTTCCGCTCACCGCGCCCGGATAGTGATTCTGTGCCCACTCACGTGCTCGGTCGGCACCAAGCGCACCCAGGCTTTGCCCATAGAGGTAAATCGGTGCTCTCGCGGCGAACGGTTCGTGCTGCTGGTGCTCGATCACCATGCGCAGCAGACTGATTGCGCTGCGGGCGGCGGCATCGCGATCGGTGACAAAAGCGCGCCACGATGACATGGACGCATAGCGCAAAGACAAGACATCGACGTTGCCGTGCAAGCGCGTCGAGATTGCCGCTAGCGCACGCGGGTCGACCCACCCCGAACCGGTGGGCACTGCGATGACGACCGCTCGTCGAGGCGCCGAGTGGGGCGTCGAAGCCAGGGCGCGGCGCTCCTCCCAGTGGTGCACCAGTGATGCCGCCGCGGCTTGGTCAGTGCCACTGGCAGCCAGGATCGGGGGAGCAGCGGGTACCGGGGTGCCCACCGCCGTCGACGGGCGTGCGGGGGCGGCGGGTGCGGTGGTCATCAACCCGGCGACCACACCGACAAGAACGACGCCCACTGTTGCGCTCAACCGGGGTAGGTAGGTGAGCGCGCCGTAGGTGAGTAATGCTGCGCAGGCGACGGCGGGGCCATATTCCCAGGGTGTTCCCGAGACGCCGAGATCGGCGCGAATCATGTTCTGCCACAGTACGTGCAGGACGATCGCCCCGATGAGCACTAGTGCTGATGCCACGTGGGCGATGTGCCGGGCGCGCGCGGAGGGAAGTCGGCCATCGCGCGTTAGGGCAAACCGGGTGAAGACCAGCCGGGTGAAGGCAAGAGCAACAAGGATTCCCGCTATCACCCCACCGCAGGTAACCATGACTGTCACCGCGGTGCTGCGCGGGAGCAAGCCGGGATACAGTGCGGCACAGGCGCCTGCCGCGGCACCTATCGACAGCATCGGGTGCGGGTGCCGCCGCGCTAGTTCGAGGTGACGACTCATCGGAGGCTCCCCGGTAAGCCGATGAAGCCTGACGCAATCCGGGTGATGGTGGTTGCGGTGATCATCAGATGTGACTCATTGGCGGTCGGGTTGCCGCCCTGCTGGCGCCAGGTGTTTGCCGCCAGGCCAGCACGGCTGAGTTCTGCTGCGGCCACACACGACACGTCGGTACAGGACTCCCGCATTCGCTCGATCAACGTCGCATCGATCGCCTCGCGGCTGCCAGCGCTGAGCGACTCTCCGGTGCGATTGGCATAGCGGAGCAGGTCGTAGCCGAAATCGTGGCTCTTGCAGAAGATTTCGAAATGCTCCGGCAAAGGAATCGGAGACGAGCAGTCGCCGTGGGGATTGATTGGATATCCGTTGACCATCAGAGGCGTATAGCCCATCACCGCGGCGAAGTGCGACGGCAGCACGGCCAACGTGTCCCGGTGGTCAGGGCCAGTGAGCGCAGTGATGGCGGACTGGGCCGAGCGCGGAGGAGGCGTGGACTGTGTGACGCTCGTCAGTGCAAGACGCGGCGCAGGCTCTGCGCTAGCCGGGCCGCGGAGGGCGCTCAACCAGATGTGAGCGAGCACCACCGCGATCCCCAGGATCACCGCCCCGATAAATCGGAACACGGTTCGGCGCAGGCTGGCCCGGCGACGGGGCGCGCGGCGGTGGCTCGAGGCGGTGCTGCTCTGGTTGTCTGGCATGGTTATCGACGCTATGGAGTTGGCCTCCATAGAGGCATCGGGCGCGGGAGCTGTCTTATGCTCGGCCAGGAGTACGCACCAGCCCCGGCGTGTGCTCCCTCGGTAGCATCGCTATCTCACTCTCGGGTATGAGCCTTTTGGGAGCGGCAGAGCCTAGCGTGGATCTCATGGTGGGTACGCGCACTCTGCGTCGGATTGGTCACGCAGCGACGGCGGAGATCCGAGCGTCGTCGGTCATGGTTCCTCCCGGTGTACGTCATTACTTTGCGTCGCGGGTCAATCTGTTCTTCCTTTTCTTCGCCGGTGTGCTCTATGCGGTCGCCTGGCCGACTCTGCACGTCACCCATGAGTTGCCGGCCTACACCTGGCCGGTGGTGGCTGCCTTTGCCGCCTTCCCACTTGCTTTCGCCTATTCGGCGCCGCTGGTGGGGTGGGGAGCATCGGCCGGCTCCGCGTTGATCATCGGCCTGGTGGTGCCCACCGTGGCCGATTGGCACTGGGCGATTCAGGTCACTCACCTGATTGCCTTCTTGATTCTGACCTTCATGAGCTACATGCGTTGCCCGTTCCGCCTGCTCGCCGCCTGGTGGCTGTGTTCGGTCGCGGTGATGATGGTGATCGCTCCGCCGGATGCGCGGGTGGGCTGGTCCTTTGGACTCAGTGCGATGGCCGTGGTCGCGTTGTTGTTGCGCGGTCTACTCAATTCTCGTCAAGAGCTTGCCGAGCGCACCGAACAAACCCGAGCCGCCGAGTCGGCTGCCGCGGTGCTGCAAGAGCGGGCGCGAATCTCTCGTGACTTGCATGACGTTGTCGCGCATCGGATGTCGATGGTGGTGGTGATGGCTCAGACGGCACGCTACCGGCTTCCCGGCGTCGACGATGTGGTGGCCGAGGAATTCGACGCGATCGCCGATGCGGCACGCAGCTCGCTCGACGAGGTGCGCCAACTCCTCGGGGTACTGCGCGTGGAGGGCCGCGGTACCGAGGCCGGGGCGATCCCGGCACCCAATCCTGGCTTGGACGAGGTGCACTCCCTGGTGGAGCAGACTCGTCGGGCCGGTGCCGAGGTCACATTTAGTGACGAGCTCGATCACTCACTGTTCGCCGAATCGGCGGCCTTGGTGATCTACCGAATCGTGCAGGAATCGCTGGCCAACGCGACACGTCACGCGCCGGGATCGACGATTGACGTGGTGCTATCCGGCGCAGAAGACGGGACTGCAGCGCAGGTGCTGGTAGCCAACACGGAGGCGAGCGGACCACCGCTGCAGCTGGGCGGCATGGGAGTTGGCATTACCGGCATGATTGATCGAGCACGTGCGGTGGGCGGTTCACTCACCGCAACACCCACGCTGGGAGGCGGATTCGGGGTGCGGGCCTGGATCCCGCCAGCGTCGGTCGGTGCTTCCGGGCTGCCGACCGGTAGCGTTGGGGTCGTGCCGATCACACTCGTCGTTGTCGACGACCAAGCGATGGTTCGTCAAGGGTTCTCGGCGCTACTCGGTGCCCAGCCCGACATCTCGGTGCTCGGCGACGCGGCCGACGGGGTAGAAGCGGTCGAGATCTGCGGGCGACTGCAGCCCGACGTCGTACTGATGGATGTGCGGATGCCGCGAAAAGATGGATTATGGGCGGCCGCACGCATTCTCGGAGATTCGGCAACGCCCGGCGGCAACCCCAATGCCGACGTCGGCGCATCGCAACGCCCAAAGATATTGATGCTGACCACCTTTGACATCGATGACTATGTCTATGAGGCGCTCCGCATTGGCGCATCAGGCTTCATGCTGAAGGACGCCCCGCCGATGAATTGGTGCGGGCGGTGCGTGTAGTCGCCTCTGGCGACGCACTATTGGCACCCTCGTTTACTCGACGACTGATTAGTGAGGTGACCGGACGGCGGCGGGGCCGCGTGAATGTGGCACCCGCGCTCGACTCGCTCACCCCACGCGAGCGAGAAGTCCTCGATCTGGTTGCCGACGGGAAATCCAATCAGGAGATTGCGGTGGAACTGTTTGTGGTCGAGCAAACAGTGAAGACGCACGTCAGCAGCATTCTGACCAAACTGACGCTGCGTGACCGGGCCCAGGCAGTGGTGTTTGCCTACGAGAATGGACTCAAATAGGCCCCGAGATCGGCGACTCTTGATCGCCGTAAGGGGCACAGTAGGTGACGAGTAGGTGCACGGTCGGCGCGTAGCGTGGTTCACCACTAGATTGAGTGACGACCGGCAACGGGTGCGATCTTCTCCCGTACCCACATCTGGCAGGAGGGCACTGCATAGTATGGCCAAGCGATTCGGAATCCTCACCTCCGGCGGCGACTGTCCCGGTCTCAACGCGGTGATCCGCGGTGCAGTTCTCAAGGGCGAGACCGTGTACGGGCAAGAGTTCGTGGGCTTCCGCGACGGGTGGTACGGGCTGGTCCACGGCGACATCATGGAGCTCGACCGCTCCGCAGTGCGTGGCCTTTCCAATCAAGGCGGCACCATTCTGGGCACCAGTCGATTTGGGCCGTATTCGGAGCCGGACGGTGGTCCCGAGAACATCAAGAAAGTATTGAAGAATCTCGAGATTGATGGAGTTATCGCGATCGGTGGTGAGGGCACCGCGTCGGCGTCAAAACGACTCTACGAAGATGGCATTCCCATCGTCGGAGTGCCCAAGACCATCGACAACGACATCAATGCCACCGACTACACCTTCGGCTTTGACACCGCGGTAGAAGTGGCTACCGAGGCCATCGACCGGTTGCGGACCACCGGCAACTCGCATAAGCGCTGCATGGTTCTTGAGGTGATGGGACGTCACGCGGGCTGGATCGCGTTGCATTCCGGTATCGCGGGCGGCGCCCACGCCATCTTGATCCCAGAACAGCCCGAGAGCATCAACCAGATCTGCGCGTGGGTCACCAGCGTCAGAAATCGTGGCCGCGCCCCGATGGTGGTTGTCGCCGAAGGGTTCACCCTTCCCGAGATGGATCAGGCGCATTCAACCAAGGGCCTCGACGGATTCAATCGCCCCCGCCTCGGCGGCATCGGTGAGGTGTTGGCGCCGATGATCGAAGAACGCACCGGCATCGAAACCCGCGCCACCGTGCTCGGCCACATTCAGCGCGGCGGCACACCGACCGCCTTCGATCGTGTGCTGGCAACGCGGATGGGAATGGCCACTGCAGGCCTTGTCGCCGACAAGAAGTGGGGCCACATGGTGGCGTTGCGCGGCACCGAGATTCACCGCATCACTTTTGACGAGGCTCTCACGAACCACAAGATGGTGCCGTTGGATCAGTATCAAGAGATTCGGGTCATCTTCGGCTGACGCTGGGCAGCCAGTCGGGGGCATCGCTGTCGGCGATGCGTCATGCCGGATCGCGGGGAATGACGATCCAGAGCAGCAGGTAGAGCAGAACCTGTGGGCCAGGAAGCAGGATCGAGGCGACGAAGAGGGCACGCACCAGCGTCGGGTCCCATCCGTAGCGTTGAGCCAACCCGCCGCACACTCCGCCGAGCCACGCGTCCGAGCGTGATCGGGTGAGGCGTGGGCTGCTCGATGCTGCCGGATACGTGGTCATGGCGGGTCCTTTCGGTGGTGGCGTCGCATCGCTGGATTGCGCGACACCTCTGACGCTAGGTTCCCTAGCCGCCCGCTGGCATCGGTGATTTCCCTGGATCGTCCCCGGAGATCTCTGCGGGTGTTCGGGGGAGTGCATCCCCATCGAGACAGGCAGGTTGCGCGACGCATAAACTGGGCGCCATGACTGCCGCAGCTGCCGAACTGATGGACTACGACCAGGTCATCGCCAAGTTCGATCCGGTGATGGGCCTGGAGGTCCACGTCGAACTGGGGACCGAGACCAAAATGTTCTGTGGCTGCCCGACAGCCTTCGGTGCCGACCCGAACACCCAGGTTTGCCCGGTGTGCATCGGGTTGCCCGGTTCGCTACCGGTGGCCAACAGCAAAGCCGTCGAATACGCCATCAAGATCGGGTTGGCATTGAACTGCTCGATCCGTCCATCGAGCCTGTTTGCCCGGAAGAACTACTTCTATCCGGACCAGCCGAAGAACTACCAGATCAGCCAGTATGACGAGCCGACCTCATGCGACGGCTACCTCGACGTGGTGCTCAGTGACGGAACGCAGTGGCGGGTAGACATCGAGCGCGCCCACATGGAGGAAGACACCGGCAAGTCGCTGCACATCGGTGGTGCCGGTCGTATTCATGGTGCCGACCACTCGCTGTTGGATTACAACCGTGCCGGTGTGCCGCTCGTGGAGATTGTGACCAAGCCGATCGTCGGTGCGGGCGCACGCGCTCCCGAGGTTGCTCGTGCTTACGTCACCGCGCTGCGCGACTTGCTGAAATCGCTCGACGTCTCCGACGTGCGGATGGATCAGGGATCGCTGCGTTGCGATGCGAACGTGTCGTTGATGCCTAAGGGTGCCACGGAGTTCGGCACCCGCACCGAAACCAAAAACGTCAACTCGCTCAAGAGCATCGAGACCGCGGTGACCTTCGAGATGCGTCGGCAGGCCGCGGTGCTCACCGCTGGCGGCGAAGTGGTGCAGGAGACCCGGCACTACCACGAGAGTGATGGCACCACCTCGGCTGGACGACGCAAAGAAACCGCCGAGGACTACCGCTACTTCCCGGAGCCGGATCTGCCGCCGGTGCAGCCCGACGCCGCATGGGTCGAAGAGATCCGGGCAACGCTGCCCGAGCTGCCGTGGGTACGTCGGGCGCGCATCCAAGAGGAGTGGGGAGTCTCCGACGAGGTGATGCGCGACCTGGTCAACCTGGGTGCCATCGACCTCGTGATCGCCACCGTGGACACCGGTGCGCCGTCGTCGGCGGCGCGGAGCTGGTGGGTGTCGTTCTTGGCGCAGCAGGCCAACACTCGCGAAGTAGAGCTCGCCGATCTCGCGATTAGCCCCGCGCAGGTCGCCACCATCATCGGACTCGTTGACGAGGGCAAGCTGACCACCAAGCTGGGCCAGCAGGTCGCGGTGGCGGTGCTCGACGGAGAGGGCGAGCCCGAGCAGATCGTCGCCGACCGTGGACTTGAAGTGGTGCGCGATGATTCGGCACTGCAGAAGGCGATTGACGAGGCCCTTGCCGCCAACCCTGACATCGTGGAGAAGATCCGTGGCGGCAAGGTGAAGGCCGCCGGAAAGATCGTCGGAGATGTCATGAAAGCCACTCGCGGACAAGCCGATCCGGCTCGAGTTCAAGAACTTGTGCTGGCTGCCTGCCAGTAGGGCCGCGACTGCATAAGCAGGTGAACCGAGATCGGTTCACCTGCTTTTTGTTTGCCTTGCGGTCAAGGGATCTAGGGCGTTGGCGACGAGCCTGGTCAGGAGCGAGTGTCCAAGCTGGACGAGGCGAAGAAGATGTACACGCGGTCATCGGTGGCGACGGGTTTGGCACCCGCAGATGACTTGTTGATCGTCGCGACCTGCATGGTCGAACCACTGTTGGTGGTGGTCATTCGGCCCGAGGCCCCAAATTCGTTGGACGGCACCTGAACCGGCGCACCCACCGACGGGCTCTGTCGACTGGGCAGCACGAGACCATCGATTCGCTTACCGGCGGGCACCGTCACAAACGCCTTGCCGTCGCTGATGGCGCAGCCGCCCAGCACCGGGCGGTCGGCCCACGTCCACAACAGATCGATGCCCTTGCCATTCTGCGGGCTGCCGTCTTGGATCTCGGACAGTCGTGATCCGTCGGGCCCGCCGCTGTCGGCCACGTAGACATGGCCGGTTGTGGGGTCGGGGCACAGCGCCACATTGGCGCCAAATCCACTGGCAATCACCTTGGGCGTACCGGGAGCGAGTGGGTTGATGCTCAGCACCTTGCCCGCCAACGAGGAGGGAGTGGATGCGGCGGAACCAGATCCACCATTGCCGGTGGCCACCCACAATTCGGTCGCCGATTTAAGCATCAGGGACCCCATATTTCCGGTGGCGCCCTTAGGGATTCCGGTGAGGACCGGTTTGGGCGCATCACCCGGTGCAATACGGACCACCCGGTTGTCGCTGGGAGTGGTGATGAGTGCGTAGATCAGTTGATCTTGCATGTAGTTCGGCGACAACGCGAAGTCGATGAGGCCGCCGTCGCCGGAACCATCGACAGCGACCGAGGCGATCACGCGCTGCGAATACCGCTTGGAAACAAAGATCTTGCCGGTGGTCCGCTCGGCCACCAGGACCGAGCTGCCCTGATCGTTGGCTGGATGAATGCCGCCGGTGGACTCCAGGCAGGTAGAGATCACCTGGGGATTCGGGTCGACACACGGGCCAGTCGGCGGCGGGCCATTCTCTTCGGATTGATCGGGGAGAGTTGGCTGCGTGGGAGGCAACTGCCCGCCCACATCGGGATTGGAGGTGAAGGTGCCAGCGTTGGCCGAACGATCCTGATCGGAAAAGTCAGCGCATCCGGCGAGCACGAGGCTCATTGCGGCGACCATCGTGATGATGGCCGACGCGTGTCGGTGCCGAGAGGCCGCACGCCGGAATCCCATGCGGACCACACTAACGGGTCGGCGCACCGCACCCGTCTGACGAGTGCCCGAGAAGGCGAGTAGTGCGGGGCGAGTGGCGCAAGCGAAGCACCAGGACGCCGAGATGTGGCCAGGCTCCCGTGCGGCGCTGCGCTGTTGCGACGCTGCAAGCCTTTAGCATCGAAAACGTGAGTAATCGTGAAGAACCCGAGACCGGCGATGAGGGGGTAACCCCGTCGAGCCCGTACGACGAGCCGACCGGGGCCTTCGCCAGACCTGAGGTCTCCGAAGAAGACAAGGACGCCTTCTACGAGCGGCATCGCCGTCGCCCGGGAGGGATGTCGCGCGTCGAATCGCTCGACGATCTCGATCCGGGAGAAGTGGAAACGCGGCAGTTCTCGACCCCGCCTGCCGGGCGCAAGCGCAATCCGGCTCCGACCCCGCCTCCGGCCCCGATCCCCGACGCCCAGTCGGCCAAGGGCAACGCTTCCGGCTCAGACACGAGAACCGCAGCGGAAGCCGATAAGAACACGGGAGCCGATAAGGGTGCTGCGCCGACGGCTGCGAACAGTAGCCCCGACAGCGCCGGAGCGGCCGACTCAGCCGAGACCGTAGCGATCCCGTCAGTGGAGGAGACCTTCCCCGAACTGGCGCGGAGCAACCGCACGACCACGCCTCCCGCGACCGCGAAGCTGCCAGAGCAGAGTGCTGACGCCGAACCGACACCCACCCAGGCACTGATCGGCGATGCCACGCCCATCCCCGCCGACGAGCCCGAGCATCACCGAACGGCGGCGTTCGCCGACGAGAGCCGTGAGCGAGCCAGCGGTGGACTCGGTGAACTCGTCGACCCAGATGCCGAGTCTGAGGGTGGGCGTCGCGAACCCGAGACCGTCCCCGCGCCACGCGTCCAGCGCGGAACGCTGGACCTCGGTCTGCTGCTGTTGCGAGTGGCCGTCGGCGCAGTCGTAGTGGCGCACGGGCTTCAGAAACTCTTTGGCCTGTGGGGCGGTCCGGGCCTCAGCGGATACGAAGACCTGCTGACTAACGCTGCCAACCCCGCCATCGGCTTCAACCCGGACTTCGTCAAGCCACTCGCTATCGTCGGCGCAATCTCAGAGACGGTTGGCGGTGGATTGCTGGTCCTCGGCCTGTTTACCCCGGTCGCAGGCAGCGCAGTGCTCGCCGTGATGCTGATGGCGTCGGCGTACCGGATGACGGTCGCAGGCAGCTTCAGCTTCTTCGCCGCAGGTGGCGGCATCGAATACGAGCTGGTGCTGGCCGTGGCCGCCGCAGGACTGATCCTCACCGGGCCAGGGCTCTACTCGCTGGACTTCTCCCGCGGTTGGGCTCGACGCCCCTTCCTGGGCTCGGTCTTCTGGCTGGCAGTCGGCGTGGCAGCGGCAGTAGCCGTCTGGATTCTGTGCAACGGAACCAATCCGTTCGCCTCGCCAGGCAACCCGCACTGACGTAGGCGGCGCGTCTCGACACGACCTCCGCTGGCGCTCCGGTCGGCTCGACGATCGAGGTTTTTGGGTGGCCGAGCCGGACTGCGAGCGGTAGCGAGTGCTTCGTGTCGAGGTCGCTGGCGCGCAGGTCAGCGATCGAAAGGGTGCGTCTCGACACGACTTCCGCTGGCGCTCCGGTCGGCTCGACGATCCAATGGGCGCGTTTCGGCTCGACGATCCATGTTTTTGGGTGGCCGAGCCGGAGTGCGAGCGGCAGCGAGTGCTTCGTGTCGAGGTCGCTGGCGCGCAGGTCAGCGATCGAAAGGGTGCGTCTCGACACGACTTCCGCTGGCGCTCCGGTCGGCTCGACGATCCAATGGGCGCGTTTCGGCTCGACGATCCATGTTTTTGGGTGGCCGAGCCGGAGTGCGAGCGGCAGCGAGTGCTTCGTGTCGAGGTCGCTGGCGCGCAGGTCAGCGATCGAAAGGGTGCGTCTCGACACGACCTCCGCTGGCGCTCCGGTCGGCTCGACGATCCAGAAGTCGTGTCGAGGTCGCTGCCGCTCACACCATGCCAGGTCAGATCAGTCGACCTGGCGGACGGCTCCCTTGTCTGCGGAGGTGGCCAGCTTGGCGTAAGCGCGCAGCGCGGTGGTCACCTTGCGGTCGCGGTTCTTCGGCTGCCACGGACGCTCGGAGGCCTCCATCTTGGCGCGGCGCTCAGCAAGCACCTCGTCGTCGACGAGAACTTCCAGGCGGCGCGTCTTCACGTCGATGAGGATCGGATCGCCGTCCTCGATCAGACCGATGACACCGCCAGCAGCGGCCTCGGGGGAGATGTGGCCGACCGACAGTCCCGACGAGCCGCCAGAGAAACGGCCATCGGTGATCAGACCGCACTTCTTGCCCATGCCGGTGCCCTTCATGAAGGCGGTGGGGTGCAGCATCTCCTGCATACCCGGGCCGCCCGAGGGGCCCTCGTAGCGAACCACCAGAACCTCGCCGGCCTGGATGGTCTTGGACAGAATCACCTGGACAGCCTCTTCCTGGCTCTCCACGACGCGCGCCGGACCCTCGAAGTGCCACAGGTCTTCACTGATACCCGCGGTCTTGAGCACCGCGCCGTCCTCGGCCAGGTTGCCCTTGAGCACGCACAGTCCACCTTCGACGGTGTAGGCGTGTTCGAAGTCGCGGATGCATCCGCCCTCCGCGTCGGTGTCGAGTGAACTCCACCGGTTCGCAGTCGAGAACGGGGTCGTGGTGCGCACGCCGCCCGGGGCAGCATGGAACAGCTCGACGGCCTCATCGGTGGCCTTGCCGCCGCGGATATCCCAGTCATCGAGGGCTTGGGCCAGCGTCGGGGAGTGCACCGTCGACGCGGTGTCGTCGATCAGTCCGGCACGGCGCAGCTCGCCCAGGATGGCCGGGATTCCGCCAGCGCGGTGCACGTCTTCCATGTGGTAGTCCGAGTTAGGCGAGACCTTGGACAAGCACGGAACGTTGCGGCTGATGTTGTCGATGACCTCGAGATCGAAGTCGGCAACCTCACCCTCCTGCGCGGCAGCGAGGATGTGCAGCACGGTGTTGGTGGAGCCACCCATAGCCACGTCGAGCGCCATCGCGTTGCGGAAGGCGGTGGTGGTGGCGATGTTGCGCGGCAGCACCGAAGCGTCATCCTCGCGGTACCAGCGGTTGGCGGCGTCCACCACAACGCGGCCAGCGCGCTCGAACAGTGCGTGACGTGCCTCGTGGGTGGCCAGCGTCGATCCGTTGCCGGGCAACGCCAGGCCCAGGGCCTCGGTCAGGCAGTTCATCGAGTTCGCGGTGAACATGCCAGAGCATGAGCCGCAGGTGGGGCACGCGGAGCGCTCAACCTCAGTCAAGCCGTCCTCGCCCACATCGCTGTTGGCCGACGCCGAGATCGCGGTGATCAGGTCGGTGGGGGCCTGGGCGACACCGTCGACAACAACGGCCTTACCTGCCTCCATCGGCCCGCCTGAGACGAAGACCGTGGGGATGTTCAGACGCATCGCCGCATTGAGCATGCCGGGGGTGATCTTGTCGCAGTTGGAGATACAGACAAGCGCGTCGGCGGTGTGCGCGTTGGCCATGTACTCGACCGAGTCGGCGATGATCTCGCGGCTGGGCAGCGAATAGAGCATGCCGCCGTGACCCATGGCGATGCCGTCGTCGACGGCGATGGTGTGGAACTCGCGAGGAACGCCGCCAGCGGCGCGAACAGCATCGGCCACAATCTCGCCGACGTTCTTGAGGTGTACATGGCCGGGCACGAACTGGGTGTATGAGTTCGCAATGGCAATGATCGGCTTACCGAAATCGTCGTCGGTCATACCGGTGGCTCGCCACAGCGAGCGGGCACCGGCTGCCTCTCGTCCGACAGTGGTGGTGCGTGACCTCAGGGCTGGCATGGTGTGAATTCCTCGATTGGGTGGTGTCTCAGACGCGCTAAGGCGCGTGCATGGCTCAACGCAAGACCCGCTGCACTTATTCGCGAGCGAGTACCCCTCGGAGGCCTCGGGTGGGCTGGTTGCCTCCACCGGCGCTGACGCCGACCGCGCACTGGTGGGTGCGTCGATCCGCTAGCTGTCCACGTTACTCCCCGCTGACGTGCGCGAACAAAGCGGATTGGGACACCGAGAAGGCCTCAGATACCGAGGACTGCCTTGGCGATCATGAAATAGATGATGAGTCCCGTCGCATCGCAGAACGTGGAGATGAAGGGAGTTGAGAACACTGCCGGGTCGACGCGGATCGATTTGGCGATCAGCGGCATGATGCCGCCGACCGCGGCGGCCATCGTGCACACCGAGATAATGGTCAGCCCGATCATCGTGCCGATGTCGAGTCCGTAAGCGAGGCTGGCCACCCCAAATCCGACGATGCCCAGACCGGCACCCATCGTCACCCCGACGGAGGCTTCTTTGGCCGCAACCTTCGCCGCGTCGCGAGGACGGACCTCCCCGGTAGCCAGGGCTCGGGTCACCGTGGTCGCGGCCTGCGATCCGGTATTGCCGCCGATCCCAGTGAGCAGCGGGATGAACAGCGCGAGCGCGACCTTCTCCTCGAGGGTCCCCTCAAATATCTCGAGCACGTTGACGGTGAGGATGGCCGAGATCGCCAGCACAAAGAGCCAGACGATGCGTGCACGCGTAATTGAGAGCACCGAGGACAGGAGATAGGGCTCTTTAAGTGGTTCACTCGCGCCTGCGCGGGCTTCGTCGATATCGCGCGCTGCCTCGATGACCTCGGCGGCGTCATCGATGGTGAGCACCCCGACGAGGCGGTCTTCGCTATCGAGGACCGGCATGGCCAAGATGCCGCGGGAGAGGCAGCGCAATGCTGTTTCTTCAGCGTCGGCATCGGCATTCGCGGCGATCGGCGTATGCATCAGCTTGCTCAGTCGCGTATCGGGTTCGGCTAGGAGCAGATCGCGCAGGCTGACCACCCCGACAAGAACGCGGTGATCGTCGATCACCGGGATCGTGTAGATCGTCTCCACGTCGCGGCCACGAGTGCGCAGATGGGCGAGGGTCTGCGTGACATCATCGGCCGCGTTGCCGTGGAGGATCTCCGGGCTCATGCGTCGGCCCACCGACCCGCGCGGATAACCCAGGACGACGCCGGTCAGTTCGCGTTCACTTGGCGAAAGCTGCGCGACGAGCGCATTGGCGACGGTGGCCGGCAGCTCGTCGAGCAGTTCGGCGCGATCGTCGGGATCGAGGTGGTCAAAGGCGGCGGCGACTTCGGTGGTGCCCAGGTCAGCGATGAGGTCGCGCTGCGATATCGGTGAGAGGTCGTCGAAGACCTCGACCGCGGTGTCCTTGGGGAGGAGTCGAAAGGCGATCCCGCGTCGTCGGCTCGGAAGCAGATTGAGCGTGGCGGCTACCTCGGCGTGAGGCAGCGTTGCCAACAGGTCACCGACCACCCCGAGATTGCCAGCGTCGATCAGGGAATCGATCTCATGGGCGTCGATGCTGTGGTGCACGTCAGCACCCTAACCTTCGGCGGAGCCTCGCACCGGGCGAGCGTAACCGGCAACGAGCAGGTCTATCGGGGCCTTTGGGTGGTGTACTGCGGCGTGATGCGTTAGTTGGCGTCTTTGGCCGCGGCATGCGGGTCGGGAATCCGACCGCGGCTGGCTGCCGACAGTCGCGGCAGGTCGTTGAACGTGATGGCGGGCAGTCGCACTGAGGAGTCGTCGGTCAGCACGGCGCGCACCGGGCCCCAGCGAGTGAATTTGAGGCCAGCGATCTCCGGCCAGCTCACCTCGCGCGCACCGAACGTGCCTACCGCGCGAATACCGTCGTCGGTCACTACCGTCTTGACGCGCGCGATCCACACCGCCAGCAGCACTGGCAGGATCAGCGTCCATCCCAACCACGTCAGACTCGCTCCGGCCAGAATGAAGGCGACGAGCAGCGCCATCGGAACGGTGAAGTAGGTGAGTCCGTTAAACCGGAAGGTCTGGGGCAATGCGATCTCGGCGGTGCCGTTGGACGCACCGGACTTAGGTGCGGGGGAATCAGAGGAAGCTGCAGCGGACACATGCATATTGTGTCACCTGCCCGTAGTCGCTCTCAGAAGCCCCCGAACAAGCTGGCGCTTCCCATAATGTGAGACGGAGTAGTTCGGAGTTTGACTATGCAGTAGCCATCGCCCTACCGTGATTGGCGTGATGCACAACGAGATTCTCGTAGTACTCGGCCGGCGCGTCGTCGCCTGACCGGTCACTTTGTAGACCTCGCCAGCATCGACGCGCCACCCTCGAACAGCCTCGCTGTCGGGGGTTTTTTGTTGCCCACCCATTGACTATTTGAAGACGAAGGACCGTGCAGTGAGCGCACCTACAGCACGTACGGATACCGGCGCCGGCGGCGCCGCCCCGGCCGCCCCGCGGCAGGAGTCACCGGCGGCGGGCAACCTCCGTACGGTACGGCAGAACATCGTCGCGCCTGAGCGCGTGAGTGGAGCCCAGTCGGTAGTCCGCTCGCTCGAAGAGCTCGGCGTAGATATTGTGTTCGGTATCCCGGGTGGCGCTGTGCTCCCGGTCTACGACCCGCTACTCGATTCGCAGAAGGTTCGTCACGTCCTCGTTCGTCACGAGCAGGGTGCGGGCCACGCCGCCACCGGTTACGCACAGGTCGCTGGTCGCGTTGGCGTCATGATGGCCACCTCGGGTCCGGGTGCGACCAACCTGGTCACCCCGCTCGCCGATGCGCAGATGGACTCGGTCCCCGTGGTCGCGATCACCGGCCAGGTCGGTCGGGCACTCATCGGCACCGACGCCTTCCAAGAGGCCGACATCTCGGGCATCACCCTGCCGGTCACCAAGCACAACTTCTTGGTCAGCAACGCCATCGACATCCCGCGGATCATCGCCGAGGCATTCCACATCGCCGAGAGCGGTCGTCCGGGTGCGGTGCTCGTCGATATCCCCAAGGACATCCTGCAGAGCCAGACCACCTTCTCCTGGCCGCCGCAGATCGACCTGCCGGGCTACCGTCCGGTCACCAAGCCGCACGGCAAGCAGGTGCGCGAGGCGGCTCGCCTGATCAACGCCGCCAAGAACCCCGTGCTCTACGTCGGTGGCGGTGTCATCAAGGCCAATGCGTCGCCGGAACTGCTGGCGCTCGCCGAGCTGACCGGTATCCCGGTGGTTACCACGCTCATGGCTCGCGGCGCCTTCCCGGATTCGCATCAGCAGCACCTGGGTATGCCGGGTATGCACGGCACGGTCGGTGCGGTCGCCGCATTGCAGAAGAGCGATCTGCTCATCACGCTCGGTGCCCGTTTTGACGACCGCGTGACCGGTCAGCTGGATTCCTTCGCGCCATACGCCAAGGTCATCCACGCCGACATCGATCCGGCCGAGATCGGTAAGAACCGGGTGGCCGATGTGCCGATCGTCGGTGACTGCAAGGCCGTCATCGTCGACCTCATCGAGACGTTGCGCGCCGAGCGTGCAACCACCGAGGAGACCCCGGACCTCACCGAATGGTGGTCCTACCTCGACGGCATCCGCCGCACCTACCCGCTGTCTTACGACCGGCCGTCCGACGGCTCGATGTCGCCGGAGTTTGTGATCTCCCGGATCGGCAAGCTCGCCGGCCCCGAGGCCGTGTATTGCGCGGGCGTCGGCCAGCACCAGATGTGGGCCGCGCAGTTCATCTCCTACGAGAACCCACGCACCTGGCTCAACTCTGGTGGTCTGGGCACGATGGGCTACGCCGTTCCGGCCGCCATGGGCGCCAAGATGGCCGCACCGGAGACCGAAGTCTGGGCCATCGACGGCGACGGCTGCTTCCAGATGACCAATCAGGAACTGGCCACTTGTGCGATCGAGGGCATCCCGATCAAGGTCGCCCTGATCAACAACGGCAACTTGGGCATGGTTCGACAGTGGCAGACCCTGTTCTACGAGCAGCGCTACTCCAACACCGACCTGTCTACGCACTCGTTGCGTATTCCGGACTTCGTCAAGCTCGCCGAGGCGTTGGGCTGCGCGGCGTTCCGGGTGGAGAATGAGGACGAGGTGGACGAGGTGATCGCGAAGGCTCGCGAGATCAACGACCGTCCGGTCGTCATCGACTTCATCGTCGGCGCCGACGCACAGGTGTGGCCGATGGTCGCCGCAGGCACCGGTAACGACGAGATCATGGCGGCCCGCAACATCCGGCCGCTGTTCGACGATGACGAGTCGGCTTCCGACCCGGCTGATATCCACGAGGTTGTCAACCAGAGCACCAACCTCGGCCAGGAGGGACAGAGCAAGTGAGTACCCACACCCTCAGCGTGCTGGTCGAGGACCGGCCCGGCGTTCTCGCCCGCGTCTCAAGCCTGTTCTCCCGCCGCGGATTCAACATTGAATCCCTGGCGGTGGGACCGACTGAACTCAAGGCGATCTCACGGATGACCATCCTGGTCTCCGTTGAGGATTTCCCGCTTGAGCAGGTCACCAAGCAGCTCAACAAGCTGATCAACGTGATCAAGATTGTCGAGCAGGATCCCGGCAACTCGGTGTCACGTGAGCTGATGATGGTCAAGGTTCGTGCCGATTCGACGGTGCGCACCGAGGTTATCGAGGTGGTGAACCTGTTCCGCGCCAAGGTGATTGACGTCTCTCCGGAGTCGCTCACCATCGAGGCCACCGGTACCGCTGAGAAACTCGAGGCGTTGCTGCGGATGCTCGACCCGTATGGCATCCGGGAGATCGCCCAATCCGGCGCGGTCACCCTGGGGCGCGGCCCCAAATCCATGTCGGCCAACCGCTGACGTCTCCGGATAACATCGCGCCCCACGCGTCGAGTACCGAATCGCCTGGGGCACACCACAAAATATCGAAGGGAAACCAACTGTGGCGATCGAACTGTTTTACGACGACGATGCCGATCTGTCGATCATCCAGGGCCGCAAGGTCGCGGTCATTGGTTACGGCAGCCAGGGCCACGCTCACTCGCTGAGCCTGCGCGATTCCGGCGTCGACGTCGCGATCGGTCTGCGTGAGGGCAGCAAGTCGCGCGAGAAGGCCGCCGAGCAGGGCCTGAAGGTGATGAGCAACGCTGAGGCAGCCGCCTGGGCCGACGTCATCATGCTCCTGGCTCCCGACACCAGCCAGGCAAAGATCTTCACCGAAGACATCGAGCCCAACCTCAAGGACGGCGACGCGCTGTTCTTCGGTCACGGCCTCAACATCCACTTCGATCTGATCAAGCCCCCGGCCAACGTGACCATCGCGATGGTTGCCCCCAAAGGTCCGGGACACCTCGTGCGTCGTCAGTTTGTCGACGGCAAGGGCGTGCCCTGCTTGATCGCCGTGGAGCAGGACCCGAAGGGTGAGGGCCAGGCTCTTGCACTCTCGTACGCCAGCGCCATCGGTGGTGGTCGTGCCGGAATCATCAAGACCACCTTCAAGGAAGAGACCGAGACCGACCTCTTTGGCGAGCAGGCCGTGCTGTGCGGTGGCACCGAAGAACTGGTCAAGACCGGCTTTGAGGTCATGGTTGAGGCAGGCTACGCCCCCGAGATGGCGTACTTCGAGGTGCTGCACGAGCTCAAGCTCATCGTCGACCTCATGTACGAGGGTGGCATCGCCCGCATGAACTACTCGGTGTCTGACACCGCGGAGTTCGGTGGATACCTCTCCGGACCGCGCGTCATCGACGCCGACACCAAGGAGCGCATGCGCGCCATCCTCACCGACATCCAGGACGGAACCTTCGTCAAGCGCCTGGTTGCCAACGTCGAGGGCGGCAACAAGGAACTCGAGGCGCTGCGCAAGGAAAACGCCGAGCACCCCATCGAGGTCACCGGCAAGAAGCTGCGCGACCTGATGAGCTGGGTCGATCGCCCGATCACCGAGACCGCCTGATAAACAGTCGCGAACGCGGCCCTGCTTCCCACAAAGGGAAGCAGGGCCGCGTTGCGTTATGGGTAGGGCAGTCGGCATGGGTAGGGCAGTCAGCTGGCGAGCGCTCCGGGCCAACCGCGGCATCAGGACCAACGACAGCGGCCCCGGGCATAAGCCCGGGGCCGCTGTGGCCAGGTGAGCGGGGGATGTTCCCGCTTACTGATCAGATTGTGGTGAAGCCCTTGTACTTCGAGTTCTGTACATCCTTGAGGATGGTCGAGATGTTGGTGCCGGTTTCGGGGCCGATGCAGCCCACGAAGTAATAGGCGTTGACCATGCCAACAAGCCTATTGCCGACGACCACCGGGCTACCCGAATCGCCCTCGATCACGCAGATCTGGGAGAAGTGAGCGCTTCCTTCGGAGAACCAGGCAATGCCGCAGGTGTTACCGGTGGTCCGGCCTTCCTTGCAGGCGATGGTCGGGAAACCGATGGGCCGAGTATCAACACCCTTGATGGTCACGCCGCGAACAGTCTGCAGCGGCACCACCTTCGACTTGTCGAATTCGATGATCGCGACGTCGTTCTTGTCATTGGAGTAGGTGATCACACCGGCCTGGCCGCGATCGGCGAATGACTCCGAGACCACGCGCTGGCCCGGTGTGCCGCAGTGACCTGCGGTGATGCCGATCAGCTCGCCAGTCTTGGCGTGGCCGATGGTGGTCAGGGTGCAGGCCGATGCCGAGTTACCGCCCTTGAGTATCAGGATGCCGGAACCGCCACCGAGGAAGATTTTCGCTGGCGCTGCGCTCGCGAGACCGGGAGCTCCCCACCCTGCCAATACTGTCGCCGCCACAATCGCCAACAGCACCGTCAGCTTCTTCTTCATCCACACTCCACTCTGCTAACCCCGCCCACAACTCGCGAGGATTCTTCCCGAGAAACGATCTGTTCTCGTCACACAGAGCGCCACGGTACCCGCGCTATGCGACAGCTTCGTTGCGACGGCTGAGCTATACGCGATTGCAACCGTTCTGTAATGACGATCACAATGTACATGCCTGGCGGTTCGGATAGCGCCGATCTGGCCTGCCCGGCTGTTCGCAGTGGTGGGGGCGACCTCTAAGCTGATGCGCGGAAGTCATCCTTAACATATTCAACCACAGTCAATTTTAGACTGGCACTTTTTTCTAGATTTTGAATATCCGCTAGGCATTTTTCTTCATAAATGCGATAGGTCAATACATCAGCAGATGGGATCTTAATGTTGAGTATTTGAGTATTTTCTAATATGA
>Cebus_capucinus_imitator_PRJNA485217_SSR047__coassemble_1213_pt1 | contig 19905 bp, 16 predicted proteins | sample Cebus_capucinus_imitator_PRJNA485217_SSR047__metabat2_low_PE_001 | metagenome-assembled genome bin Cebus_capucinus_imitator_PRJNA485217_SSR047
AATTGCCTACTGACGTCGCCATCTCGTCGTTGAGGCTAATCCCCTTCTCGCGCAGCGCCTTCAAGTAGGCCTCTTCAGGTCCTGCGGACGGCGACGCAACTGTCTCCGCGGTGCCCTGCGACGGCAGCGTGATCTCGCTCGTCGGAGTCTGCTGCGCAGTCGAGGTCTCGCTAGACGCCGCCTTGCTCGACGACGGAGCCGCAGACGCGCTCGATGTTGTGGCTGACGAACTCGCATTCGCCGACGACGGGGCCTCGTGTTCGTCCGAAGACCCGCAAGCGGTCATCGTGAGGGCCAACGCTGCCGCGCCTACGCCCACCAGGAGCCGCAAGCCCCGACCGTTGACCTTGGCGGCGCCACCGGCACCACTTCTCTTGAGCTCAGACACGGAAGAATCCTCTCTGATAGGCGTTCCACACGGCGTCCTGCCAGTACGGCCAATCGTGCAATCCCTGCACCGGGAAGTCGGTGGTCACTGGCACCTGGTTGATCATCGACTGCACATTAAAGACATGAGTCAACGCCGACGACAGCAGTTCCAGCGGGGCGCCTTGGATAAGTAGGGCCGGATTGTTCAGCAGCGCTTGCGGTGTCGCGGTGTATCCCGGAATGCCGCTGCCGGTGTAGATGAACAGCCGCAGACCACGGAGCTTGTGAATCTGAACGAATGGATCGTTATCAAACCAGCGGGTACTCCACGGTGGACCCCACATGGCATCCACATTCATTGCTGGCGTTCCCCCGTCGAGGGCAGGGAAGATCATCGCTGCCCGAATCGCCTCACGCATTCCGGGCGCCGTGATGTTGAGAAGTCCGGAAAGCGATGCCGCAGCGTCGAAGTCGCGATGGTTGTTGCCCGCGATGATCAGCGCAGAGCTTCCGCTCATCGACAGTCCCATGATCGCGTAGTGCCCCGACGGCCCCCGCAACCCGCGACTGTCCATCGCGCTCACCAGACTCTTGTTGATTACACAGCCCCACTTGTAGGTGTAGCCCTGGTGACTAAAGTTATCCGGGGTATTCCAATCCGAATAGAAGCTCATGTATCCGCCGACTGGCTCAACAACATTCACGCCACGGTCAGCAAGATCCTGCACCCGAGTGTTGTGTTCCCACCCGCTGACGTCTGTCGTCGCTCGCAGCCCATCAAGCAGCACCACGGTCTTCTTGTTCTGCGGACGCGTCCAGGCGCGCACTTTGACCGAATTGGCCGGTCCGCCACGGCTTTGCGTTGGCATTCCACAAGAGTTGATCCACCAGGTCTGCGCGACCGGGGCCGCCTTTGCCACACCCGTTCCAGCCAGCAGACCACCAATTCCGGCGACGGCCAGAATCATCGTCAGCATCGTCCGCGGCATTCCCCGCCAAAGCTTTTTCCCCAATGTCTCGCTCCAACACCTCACGACCGCAACCGATCCCCTTCTCCACTGATTCTCACTACACAGTTGACCACGCGCCAACTCTGGGTGATTCGCATTGCGCCCTCCCGGTGTTACGACCACTTCGCAAACCGGGCAGCTCGCCATATCGGCTGAATTACACACTGCTACAGCACTACTCGTAAGTGCCCCCGAGCCTTGATTGCGTCGTCGCAGGTCATGGTTCCAATGACGTCGGGGAACCCCGTCACCGCCCACCGCCGCCTGTTAAGGGAGCTCGAATTTACCTCAGAATGCACTGTGAGCATTCTGATAAATCTCTCAGGAAGGCTTTAATCAGGCGGTCGGAATCTATATGAGCCATGACACAATTAGCTCGTTATGCGACCATGTTCAAGTGGAATACCCCGATCCCGCCATCTCACAGGACCCAGAGTCTGTCCGTATTGCCCAACTACTCGACGCTCAGGCCAAAGCAGAGCAACTGTTCCGTCGTCGAGTGGGCGCCTCCCGTCGTCGAGTGAGCGCCTTCAGGCGCTGAGTGAGCGCTATCGATGACTAGGCTCGCCCTCGCTTCAGGCACGCTCGATCAGGAACGGCGCACGGTCGGCGAGAAACAACGCACGCTCGACCCGCACGTCACCCACTCGACCTGGAACGACGCACGCTCGACGGGAAACGGCGCACGCTCGACCCGGAACGGCGCCCAGTCGACGGGAAAGGTGCGGGTCAGGAGGCCGCGCGGCCTGTCGCCTTCGCCGGGGTATCTACGCCTAGGTGCTCACGCAGGGTTGTGCCGGTGTAATCGGAACGGAAGCTGCCGCGCTCTTGCAGGATCGGGACCACCTCGTCAACAAAGCGGTCCAGGCCGCCCGGAGTGATGTGCGGCACGACGATAAAGCCGTCGCTCACATCCTCAAAGACGAAGCGCTCGATGCTCTCTGCCACCGTGACCGCACTGCCGACGAAGGATTGGCGTCCGGTCACCTCGATGATCAGCTCCCGGATCGACCAGTTGTTGGCCGACGCCAGATCACGCCATTCGTTAGCCGTAGCCACCGGGTCGCGATACATCCGCACGCTCGCCCGGCCGCGGGCAATCGTGTGCTCCCCGACTACTGGATCACTCTGCGGCAGTGGACCATCGGGGTCCAGATCGGAGAGATCCTGATTCCATAGCTGCTCGAGGAATCGGAGCGCGGTCGCTCCGCTCACCTGCGCCAACCTCACCTCGTGCGCCAACTCCGCGGCCTCGGCATCGGTGTCACCCAGCACAAAGGTGGCAGCCGGCAGAATCAACAACTGATCGCGCCGCCTGCCATACTTCGCCAGGCGCCCCTTGACATCGGAGTAGAACGCCCGTCCCTCGTCGTAGCGGCTGTATCGGGAGAAGATCGCGTCGGCTTTGGCCGCCGCAAACTCCCGGCCATCTTCAGAGTCGCCCGCCTGAAAGATCACTGGTCGCCCCTGCGGGCTGCGCGGTACCGAGAACTGCCCTGAGATGTCGAACTGATCATCGTGATGGGCAAAGGAGCCGACGTCGCCGGTACCCAAGAACTCGCCCGCCGCTTTGTCGCCGATAATCTCGTCTCCGGCCCACGAATCCCACAGTTCGGTGGCGGTCTCCAGGAACTGCTTTGCCCGTGAGTATCGTTGCGAGCTAGGCAAATATCCACCGCGCCTAAAGTTCTCCCCGGTGAACTCATCCCACGATGTCACCACATTCCACGCTGCCCGGCCAGCGGTCAGGTGATCCAGGGTGGCGAACTGGCGGGCAACCTCGTAAGGCTCGTTGAACGTGGAGTTGATGGTGCCCGTCAAACCTAGACGTTCGGTCACGGCGCCGAGCGCTGACAGCACTGAGAAGGTGTCTGGCCGGCCCACCACGTCGAGATCGTAGATCTGTCCGTTCTGCTCGCGCAGCCGCAAACCCTCTGCGAGAAAAAGGAAGTCAAATTTTCCGCGCTCAGCGGTGCGGGCGAAATGCGCAAACGAGTCGAACTCGATATGGCTTCCCGCGTCCGGGTCGCTCCATACAGTGGTGTTGTTGACGCCAGGAAAGTGAGCGGCGAGATGAATCTCTTTGCGCACAGCGGTCATTGTTGCCTCCTACTCACAGGTTTATCGCCGCTCAGGCCGCGTAGCGGTTGGCGGGTCGGGCGAGACCGAGGTGGCCGCGCAGGGTGTCGGTTGCATAGGCGGTGCGGAAGCGACCACGCGCGGCCAGCTCTTCGGTTACTCCTGCGAGCGCGCCTAGATCGTCGGGCAGAACCGCGGGGCGAAGTCGAACTCCACTAATCGATGGTTCGTGGTCTCGTGGTGCGAGTTCTTCGATTCGGTCAACGAGGCCTGTCGGGGTGCCGACGAAGATCTCTGCATCACTATGCAATTCGGCTCCGGCCCACTCGTCGAGCTGCTCTTTGCGGGCTCGCGCTTGCGACTCGGTATCGGCCAGGACCACCAGGATGTCTGCCACCACGCGCACCGCATCGTGGCGTCCGGCTGACCGTCGCGCACCGTCGATCTCTGAGGTGATCGATACTGCTTCGGCGTGATCATGCGGCGTGATGAACCCCAGGTCGGCGACCCGGCCGATCAGCTCGTACGGAACGCTGCGGTGACCGAGTGCTGCGATGATCGGCTGCCCCTGCGGCGGGCGCGGGGTGATTGATGGTCCGCGAACGCTGAAGTGTTCGCCCTCGAAATCGATGTAGTGCAACTTCTCCCGATCGACGAACCGTCCGGTGACTATGTCCCGGATCTCGGCGTCGTCTTCCCACGAATCCCACAGTCGACGCAACACTTCGGCGTAGTCGGCGGCCTCGGAGAATAGAGAGTGGATCACAGCTGGGTCGGGCTCGGCCACGGTGAACTCGGGCAGGCTACGTCGTCCGAACAGTTTCGCGTCCGCGGCGCTGCCGTTGACCCGCAACGCGACGCCCGCACGCCCGCTGCTCACAAAATCCAGTGTCGCAATAGCTTTCGACGTATGGAACGGCTCGGTGTGGGTGGTAGTGGCTACTGGGATGATACCGATAGCTCGCGTCGCGGGCGCAATTCGATTGGCCAACAAGACTGCGTCGAGCCTGCCGCGCACGCGATCCGTGCGACGGTCAGGAGTTAGTGGGTCGTCGCGTTGCAGTCCCAGACCATCCTCGATAGTCACAAAGTCGAGTAATGCGTGCTGCGCGAGTGCAGCCAGATCGGTCCAGTACCGAGCGGTCAAAAGCTCAGTGGGCCGTGCATTTTCACTGCGCCAGGCGCCTGGGTACCAACCGGCGTCAGCTAGCGCGGCACCCACGTGGAGGTAGTGCTGCGGCTCATGGTCAGGCTGCGACTCAAGATCGGACACGTGTGGGCTCCTTGATTCGATGCTGGAGGCGATCTCCGGGGATCGCCTCGATCAGACTTCGGGTGTAATCCTGGGATGGTCTGGTGAAGAGATCCTCGGCGTCTGATTCTTCGACAATGCGGCCCGCCCGCATCACCGCAACACGGTGACTGATCTGCCGCACTACCGCCAGATCATGTGAGATGAATAGGTAGGCCGTGCCGTTCGCTGCTTGGAGATCAACGAGTAGCCGGAGAATCTGGGTCTGCACCGTCACGTCGAGTGCCGAAACCGGCTCGTCCAGGATCAATAGCCTCGGCGACGAGGCAAGCGCACGGGCGATCGCCGCGCGTTGGCGTTGGCCACCGGACAACGCTGCCGGTGTGCGTTGAGCGTACGTCGGGTCGAGTCCCACCGACGTCAGTAACTCCGCTACCCGGATCTGTTTGTCACGCTTGCTGTGCCTCCGGAGTGGCTCGGAGATGATCTCGCCGACAGTCATTTTCGGGTTCATCGACGAGTACGGATTCTGATAGACAAACCCAATGTCGCCGCGACGATCGCCTGCCATTACCGTCCCGGAATCGACGGCTTCGAGCCCGGCAATGATGCGTGCGGTGGTCGTTTTTCCTGACCCACTCTCCCCGACTAACGACAGCGTCTCGCCCGCCCGAACCCTAAGCGAGACATCATCGACCGCCTGAACCCGTCCTGTTCGCCCCACGCGGAAGCGACGTGAAATCTGCTCGACGGTCACAACATCCTCCATCCCGTCCGGGGCGGATCCAACTAATCTCCGCGAGTTGAGTCCGGGGGCATCACCAATCAGCCGGCGTGTGTAGGCATGGTGTGGAGTCGTCAACACGTCCACGGCGCTTGCTGTCTCAACCACTCGACCACCCGACATGACCGCGATCCGATCGGCGCGGTCTGCCGCGACCCCGATGTCGTGAGTAATCAACAACAGCGCCGCTCCCGACTCCCGCACTCGCTGCTCAAGGTGATCGAGGATTCGTTGCTGCACTGTGACATCCAGTGCACTAGTCGGCTCATCGGCAATTACCAGATCGGGATCGCACGCCATCGCGATCGCGATCAGTACCCGCTGCCGTTGACCACCGGAGAGCTGATGAGGTAGCTGCCGAGCACGCAATTCCGGGTCGTCGATGCCGGCATTGCGCAAATGCTCCAGCACCGCTGTCTTAGCCCGACGACGATCGGCGCGGCGATGGATGCGCAGGACCTCGGCCACCTGAGCCCCCACCCGCTGCACCGGATTGAGTGCCATCCCCGGATCCTGAGGAACGAATCCAATCCGAGCGCCACGGACTCGACTCATAGCGCGATCGGTATAGTTGTCGATGCGATCTCCATCGAATTCAATCCGCCCACTAGTGCGTACCCCTCGAGCGAGTAACCCGACCACAGCCAGCGCCGTCGTCGACTTTCCCGAGCCGGATTCGCCTACCAGCGCGACGGTCTCGCCTCGGTGCACCTGAAGATCGACACCGTCGACGGCTCGGCCTGTGCCGGACTCATCGCCGTAGGACACCACCAAATCACTGATAGTGAGCAAGGAGCGACTTTCCCTTCTGGGGACAGTTCGTGAGCTGCTCACTTGTTCCGCTCCGTGACTGCGTGCCCGACCTGGTGCGCCGCCAGCACGACTCCGACTATCACGAGACCGGGCAAGGTGGTCATCCACCATGCACTTCCGAGGTAGTTGCGTCCCTCTGAGATCAGCGATCCCCATTCGGGCGTCGGCGGGGTGGCTCCGAAGCCCAAGAATGACAGCGAGGAGATGAGTAAGATCGCCATTCCGAATTCGGCTGCCGCCAGGGCTAAGACGGGGGTATAGGAGTTGCGCAGAAGATGGCGGAATAGCACCACCGGCAGTGGAACACCGTATGCGAGCGCGGCCTCGACGTACCGTGCGTTCTTGACCCGCAATACCTCTGCACGCATCACTCGGGTGAATCCCGCGACTAGCGCCACTGCCACCGCTATGGCCACCTTGGTGGTGCCGAAGCCCAACGCGGCGATGAGCGCAAGAGCTAGCAGCATCTGCGGAATAGCCAGCAGCACATCGACGACTCGCATCACCACCGCATCGACGACACCGCCCAGCGTTCCCGCCACCAATCCAAGCAGGGACCCGACGACCAATGCCGCCCCCACTGCAGTGACTGTCGCCGACAACGACAGCCCGGCTCCGTGGACGACCCGGGTATACACATCGCGTCCCAGATTGTCCGTCCCAAACCAATGGACCGTGCTCGGTCCGGACAGCTTGTCTGTGGGTACCACTGCGAGCGGATCACCACTCGCGAATAGGGACGGCGCCACGGCAAAACCCAAGGCCACCAATACCGTGATGACGCTCAGTGCCACCGTAAAGTTGTTCCGTAACCATCGGAGCACATCCACGACGCGATACCGCGGCCACCGGAGCGCGGGCGCGGATGCACCGATCTGTGCCGAGTCAGACATGTTGAGCCTCCTTGCTCAGTTCGAGCGGCGCGTCCTTCTCAGCCGGGGACGATGGCGTCGTGGTCACCCGAGGATCAATGAGCGAATAGGCCACATCGACGATCAAGTTGACGACTACGAATACCAGGGCCGAGCCCAACACCAACCCCAGGACCAGTGGGATATCCTGTGCGAGAACAGCGCTCTGAACGAGCTTGCCCACTCCGGGACGTGAAAATACGGTCTCGACCACGACAGCACCGCCGAGCAGATTGCCCACCGTGACTCCGGTGACGGTCAGTACAGACAGTGACGACACTCGCAGAATATGGTGCGTGGTAACCCGTAATCTACCCGCTCCCTTAGCAATTGCGGTCTGCACAAACGGTTCCGTGGCGGTGCGCGTCATACTGGTGACTAGCACCTGTGCAAACACTCCGGCGTAAGGGATCGCTAGGGTAACCGCCGGGAGCACCAGCGCGCCGGGCGCATCAGCACCGAACGCCGGAAACAGTGGGAGCCTAAAGGCGAAGAGTTGCAGCAGGATCAGACCCACCCAGAAGGTCGGCAACGCAACTACCAGCGGCGGCAATGACAGCAAAATTCGACGCAACCATCCGAACCGTGTGGACGTTGCCGCCACAGCCAGGCTCGTCCCAGCCATCAGCGCAATCAGTGTGGCAGTGACGGTCAGTGCCACCGTGCCGGGGAGCGCCTCGGCGATCACCGTAGTGACCGGCCGGCCCTGAGTGATTGACTGGCCCAGATCGCCGTGCAGCACATTGCCCAGCGTCGAAAGGTACTGGTCCAGTGGGGATCTGTCGAGGCCGTACCGAGCCTTGAGTTCAGCTATCGCAGCAGGATCAACGGGGGTACCCGCATCTGCGGAGGAGGCGATCTCCACTGGATCGGAAGGGAGGAGAAACAGGATGACAAAGGCGATGGTGAACGCCGCCCACAACACCGCGATCGATGCAGCGAGTCGGATGGCTAGATACCGGACCATTGTTTACTGTCCCCCGCCGAGCCAGGTGTCATAGAACGCCAGCCGCGCCGAAGCATCGAATGTGACCTGATGCGTCTTGTTCGCGACACCGATTGACTGCGACAGCTCGATGGTCGGAATGAACAAACCGTGGTCGAGGATATCCTTTGCAGCGGAGGCTATCTCAGCGTTTCGCTTGGTTTGGTCGGTAGTCTCCTGCTCCGCCGTCAACGCCGCGTCCAATGCGGGGATAGGGCCCCGACGGCTGAGATTGCGTGACTCGACACTCATGGTCGAGCGGAGAATGTCGCCGTCTGCCCGAGTCGAGTTGTAGTAGACAGCGTCGTAGTCACCTCGGTTCTGGCGTACCGTCGCCTCGCTGGTGGGCAACAGTTGCAGTGTCAGCTCAACCCCCACGGCCTTCAGTTGCTGCTGTGTCAGCTCCAGGATGGCCTGATTGGCCGCAAATACCGGGCTGAAGAGCACACTGAATGACAGGCGCTTTCCATCTTTGGTCCGAATGCCGTCGGATCCGGGTACCCATCCGGCCGAGGTCAGTATTTTCCGCGCCTCTTCGGGGTCGTATTTCACCAATGACGACTGGTCGTGGTAACCGGGGGTGGTGGAAGAAAGGACGCCTGTTGCGGGATGAAAGTCGTCATCAAGTACGGTGCTGACCAATTCGGCCCGGTTGATTGCGGGCAGTAGCGCCTTGCGCACCTGCTCATCAGCAAGGGCTCCCCGAGTCACATTGGGCTGCAAGCCGAAAGGTACGCCCGGATTGACTTTCGTGAGCACCGCACCACCGACAGAGGTGATCTGTTGTTTGTCGCTGGGCAGCGCATCGCTGATGGCATCGAGCTGCCCCGACGCCAGCGAGCCTGCGCGCACACCGGATTCGCCGATGACGGTGAAGGTAATCCCGTCGAGGTATGCCTCGCCGGAATGTCCAGCGACCACAGAGGCCCAGTTGTAGCCCTGACGCTTACGCAGAGACGCTGACCGCCCCTGCTCCCATCCGGAATAGGTGAACGGACCGGAGCCGATGTTCTTTCCTTGGCAACGCTCTTCGGCGGTCTGACTCACCGTGGCATCGGCCAGGATTCCGAGCTGCGAGGTTGACGTGGCCTGAAGAAACTGCGCGTTGGGGTCAGCAAATCTGACGATCGCCGTCTGCGGATCAGGTGTCGCGGTACCAGTGTAACCAGCCAAATAGACTGCGGCACCCGGCGCTTTGGCCCCGCCAAGGGTGTGGATGATGGCATCAAAGTTGTGTTTGACCACCGAAGAAGTGAGCTTGGTGCCGTCACTAAACGTCACGTCCGGCCGCAGGTGGAAGGTGAACTGTCTGGAGTCGGGACTCACCTCCCATCGCTGAGCCAGCCAGGGCTTGAGTGCGCCCGACTTCGGGTCCTGATCGGTCAGGGAATCCACGATTTGGCGCGTGACGTAAATCGTTTGGTTTGTTGCACTTTGCGCGGGATCAGAGCAGGTTGGCGCATCGGACAGGCCGTACTTCAGAGTGCCACCCGCAACCGGAGGACCACTGGCTTGCGATGATCCGGAGGTACCTCCGCCGCAGGCCACGATCGATGCGGCCAGCACCACGACGGCCGCTACCGCCATCACGCCCGTGAGCGGGCGGATACGTTTTTCGGCACTCATCAGATCGTGCCCCACGCCTTCGCGAGTAGCTCGTGCGACCGCAGCCGGTCCTGGTGATCGTGGGTCACCGAGGTCACCACCAATTCGTCTGCGTCGGTGAGCTTTCCCAGCGCCCGCAGCCGCTCGACAACAGTGTCAGGTGCGCCCACGAATTGGGTTTCGATGCGGTCGGCAACCAGCGCATATTCGACATCGGTAAGCGGTTGCGCCTTAGCGGGATCGGGGTATGGCACCGCGCCATTCCCGCTACGGATGGAGTACACCCAATGCCCGTACGTCGAGGCGAGTCGAGCTGCGGTGGCGTCGTCATCGGCGACCACCACGTCGGCAGAAACGACCACATACGGCTCGGCGAGCGTGCTCGAAGGGCGGAATGCTTCGCGATAGGCGGCCACCGCCTCAAGGGTGGTGCCCGGGCTGACGTGATAGTTGGCAACAAACGGAAGCCCACGAGCTCCTGCTACCTGCGCGCTCTGCCCCTTGCTGCTACCGAAGATCCACAGCTCCACCTGCGCGCCTTCGCCCGGCGTCGCATGCAGGGCGATCCCGGCCGGGGTGGAAAACGAACCGTCGAGAAGTGCCTGGATGTCGGCAACTTGATCGTCGAAATCCGGAGGCTGTGCGCCGTGCGGAGTGAGTACCTCGAGAGTGGCGTCAAGCTTTGAATTACGTAGCAGCGCAGTAACATCCACAGGTCCGGGAATCACCACGCCGTCGACGACCCTCATCGGGGTTGGCACCGGAGGTTCAGCGGGCGGCACACTTGCCGCTTCGGCTCGTCGCTGACCAGTCCTCCCCAACCCCAAATCGATCCGACCGGGATAGAAGGTGTCAAGGAGCCCAAAAGTTTCCACTACCTTTGCCGCACTTGTTAGGCCGATCTGCACCGCCGCCGACCCAACCCGGATTGTCGAGGTGGCCGCGGCAACCTGCCCGATAAGCACAGCCGGATCGGCGCTGGCCACCGCAACAAAGTGATGCTCGGCCACCCAATACCGCCGATATCCCCATTGCTCGGCGTACTGCGCGAGGTCGATCGTATTTCTCAGCGCCACAGCGACACTCGACCCCTCCGAAACCGGAGCAAGGTCGAACACCGACAACGGCGCGCTATCAGAAAAGGCCACGAGCGGTCTCCCATCGATCCCGGCGTTAGCACCGTCAGGGTTGCTGCGACGTCGACGAGCCGGGTCTCTCGATCGCTCCAGATGGTCGATTTACGGTAGGACCGAAACTGCTGGTCGGGCAAGTAAACCCGAGTGGAGCACTATCGCGATCGGAGCGATAGTGCCGATACGCGGGGTGAACTTTCCCGCAGTGCGACTTAAAGGGCGTGGGAAACGGTGCACAGTCGACCGGAAATGGTGCACAGTCAGCGGGCGATGACACCCAGTCGGCGGGAACGGGCGCGGGGGTGGCGCGAGTCGGTGCCCAGTCGGCGGGAATTGACACCCAGTCGGCCGGAACGGGCGCGGGGGGCGGCGCGAGTCGGTGCACGGTCGGCGGGAAATGACGCCCAGTCGGCCAGCTGCGGGGGCGAGCTCGGGCGGTGGCGGGGCGAGCTCAGGTGGTGGCCAGGCACGGGTCGGCGGGGCTTGGTCGGGCTCGGCGAGCTACTGGAGAGGGATCGTCGACTTCCAGGTGACGCCTGGCGCGTCGGAGGTCAGCGGCCCTTGGCCGCGGACTATGGCGATGGCGGTGTCGAGGTCCATCTCTAACTCGGCGTCGGCGCTGGCGATCTCGCCGTCGTGATGAGCTATCCCCTGCTCGTCGATGACAACATGGAACGGCGGCTCGCCGCCAACGCGTACGTTGACCGTGCCTTCGGGGAGCTTGGCCGCAATGATCGTGCCGAGCGGGAAGGCCAACCAGTGCGCGCGCACCGCGTCCTTCGCGCCGCGCTCCCCGAGCCGAGCAGCACCCCAGTCGGCCAGCGCTGCCAGCACTGGGCGCAGATCCTGCCCATCCTCGGTGAGCTCATACACCGACGAGCTCGCGCGCGGCGCGGCCTTGCGCCGCGTCAGAATCCCATCGGCTTCTAGGTCGCGCAGTCGCGCGGCGAGCACATCGGTACTAATGCCGGGCAGGTCGGCAAAGAGCTCGCTATAGCGACGCGCCCCACCGCAAAGTTCGCGCACCACAAGCAGACTCCACCGATCACCGACGATGTCCAGGGATCGTCCAATGGCGCAGTAGTGCTGATAACTCCGACGTGGCATGCTTGCCATCGTAGTGGTTGACTTGGAAAATCCAAGCAAAAGCTTGGATCGACCAAGTACGCTACTCGTACAACGTCCGAGAAGGGAACATCCATGCAGGTCACACAGTCGAGCAAGCTCTCAGGGGTCTCGTATGAGATCCGCGGCCCGGTGGCCGAGCACGCGGCTCGACTGGAGGCCGAGGGACATCACGTGGTCAAGCTCAACACGGGCAATCCGCTGGAGTTTGGGCTGGAGGCACCCCAGGAGATCCTCTCCGACATGGTCCGCACCTTGCCCGCCTCTACCGGGTACTCCACGTCAAAGGGCATGCTCCATACCCGGCGCGCAGTGGTGCAGTACTACGAGAATCGCGGCGTCGACAACGTCGACGTGGAGAACGTCTTCCTGGGCAACGGCGTCTCGGAGCTGGTCATGATGGCCATGACCGCCCTGCTCGAGTCCGGCGACGAAGTACTCATTCCCGCACCGGATTTCCCGCTATGGACCGCCGCCACCGCCCTCAACGGCGGTAAGGCAGTCCACTACCTGTGCGATGAGGCGTCCGATTGGAATCCGGATATCGCCGACATCACCAGCAAGATCACCGACCGCACCCGTGCGATCGTGCTCATCAACCCGAACAATCCCACCGGCGCCGTCTACCCCACCGAGGTGCTGGAGCAGATCCTCGAATTGGCCCGTCGCCACGATCTGATCGTCTTCTCCGATGAGATCTACGACAAGATCCTCTACGACGGCGCCACCCACACCAGCACCGCAGCACTCGCGCCAGATGTGTTGTGCGTGACCTTCTCCGGACTCTCCAAGGTCTACCGCAGTGCGGGATTGAGGTCGGGGTGGATGGTGTTGAGCGGCCCCACCGCCGACGCCACGAGCTACATCGAAGGACTCACCATGCTCGCCGGCCTGCGGCTGTGCGCGAATGTTCCTGCACAGCAAGCCATCCCGGTTGCGCTGGGTGGCCGTCAGAGCATCTTTGAGCTCACCGGCCCAGGTGGGCGACTCTACGAATCGAGCACCCGGGCAGCCGAAGCGCTCAACGCAATCCCGGGTATCTCCTGCGTGAAGCCGAAGGGTGCGCTGTACGTCTTTCCTCGAATCGACTTGGAGCACTACCAGATTCACAATGATGAGAAGTTTGTCTTGGATCTGTTGCTTCAAGAGAAGCTGCACATCGTGCAGGGCACCGGATTCAATTGGCCCCGCCCGGACCATTTCCGAATTGTCACGCTGCCCCATGCCGACGATCTTGAAGCGATTATCGGTCGACTCGGCAAGTTCCTGGCCAACTATCGACAGTAGCGAGCCTTCCCTACCGGCACCTCCGTGCCGGTAGGGGTTGTCTACTAAATAAGGTGAGGCTAGCCTTGGCGAATGCATCGCTTCTGGGTTGTCGTCGCCTCCACCATGGCGCTCATCTGCACTCTTACTGCCTGCTCATCGGGGTCTGACGACTCCGATACCAGCAGTGACCGCACGGTCGTCGTGGAACATCAGTACGGGTCGACCACCGTGCCGGTGGCCCCAAAGCGCGTCATCACGATCGGCGGAGCATGGGCCGACTCGATCATCCGTATCGGCGAACCGATCACCGCAGAGTTTGTCGCGGAAGGATATTCAGGCAAAGACAATCGGTTCGCGTGGACTCCGGAGCATAAATCAACCGTCGTCTCCTACGACTCGATGAAGGGCATCCCGGAGACCGCGCAGTTGGCCAAGTTCACTCCCGACCTCATCCTCGCCGGATACATCCCCGATCGGGAGACCTATGACCGGTTGGCCGCGATCGCTCCGACCGTCGGCGTGATGGCCAAGGCAACGATCACCGACAGCTGGCGCGATGTGATGTCGACGGTCGGCAAGATCTATGACAAGCAGAAGCAGGCCGACGAGGCGATTGCCGAGGTGGACAAGCAGATCGCGAGCGTGAAGGCCAAGTACCCGGCGAGCCAGGGTAAGACCGCGTCCTTTGGTCAGCTCACTCCGCAGAAGCAGTTCGGCGTGATCACCAGCGACACCGATCCGGCGGCCAAACTGTTGGCCGAGTTTGGGCTGGTCCTCGACCCCGCGGTGAAGTCACTGTCTAGCAACGGAGACCGCGTGCTGGTGTCCAGCGAGCGCATCGACCTCTTGCGATCCGATCTGCTGATCTTCTGGCCGCTGGCCGGTGGACCAGAGACCTTTGAGGCAATCCCGGGGTGGAACAACCTACCCGCGGTGCGCTCCGGTGCGACGGTGTATCTGACCAACGACAACGCGTCCGCGTTCAGCGCCCCCAGCATCTACTCCGTGCCGTGGGCCGTTGAGAAGCTCACCCCGGCGCTGGCCAAGCTCTAGCCGATTCACCACCTCACAAAAAGGCGGTGTCGCGTCCGGTCTTACCCGGACACGACACCGCTTTTGCGTGTGGCAGCGCGCTGGGCCGCGCCGCGCTCCTCGATTTCACCGAGCCGGTCAATCACGTTGCGTGCGAACACCTGTTGCTCAGTAACGGCCAACTGGTTGCGCTGGCGTGAGGTGAACGAGAAGGTCCAGTCGACCAGGGTGATAAAGCGGTTGCGGAACCCGACCAGGTAGATCAGGTGCAAGAACAACCATCCGATCCAGGCGAAGTAGCCCGAGAACTCAATGTTCTTGCTGGTACCGGGAACCGGAATCTTGGCGACGGCGGAGTAGCGCGAAACGGTGGCCATCGAACCCTTGTCCCAGTACGTGAAAGGCTTACGCTCGCAGTAGTTTCCCGCGATCCGCGCGACGATGGTGTCGGCGGCGTACTGACCCGATTGGTTGGCCGCCGGGGCAAGCCCGGGCACCCCGTCGACGGCCATCATGTCGCCGACCACGAAGACCTCGGCGTGCCCCACGATACTGAGGTCGGGCGCGACCTTCACCCGGCCGGCCCGGTCAAGCTCCACACCGCTCTGCTCGGCCAGCTGCTGCCCCAACGGGCTCGCCGCCACCCCGGCCGACCACACTTTGCACTGGCTCTCGATGCGGCGAGTGGAGCCATCGGAATCCTTGACCACCAGGCCGTCGTAATCCATATCGACGACCATCGCACCCAACTGGACATCCACGCCCAGTGAGCGCAGCCGCTTCTCCGCGCGAGCACCGAGCTTCTTGCCAAAGGCCGGAAGCACGCCGGACGCGCCATCAAGAAGGATCACCCGGGCATCGGCAGGATCGATGGAGCGGAAGGCGCCCCGCAACGTCTTATTGGCCATCTCCACAATCTGGCCGGCCATCTCTACGCCCGTCGCACCGGCGCCAATGACCACGAAGGTCAACAGCCGCTCGCGTTCTTCCGGGTCGGCAGAGAGCTCTGCCTGCTCAAAGGCGCCGAGGATACGTCCACGCAGTTCGAGCGCATCATCGATGGTCTTGAGGCCCGGAGCGAACTCGGCGAAATGATCATTGCCGAAGTACGACTGCCCGGCACCGGCGGCGACGATCAAGCTGTCATATCCGGTCACGGTGTCTCGCTCGAGCAGCCGGGCACGCACGGTGCGCGCGGTGAGGTCGATCTGCTCCACCTCGCCGAGAATGACCTGCAGGTTGCGTTGCTTTCGCAGGATGACCCGCACCGGCGGCGCGATCTGTCCTTGCGAGATCAGGCCCGTCGCAACCTGATACAGCAACGGCTGGAACAGGTGGTGACTAGTACGGGCGATCATGGTGATGTCCACGTCGGCATTTTCGAGCCGACGGGCTGCCGCGAGTGCGCCGAAGCCAGATCCGATAATGACCACATGGTGGCGTCCACGCCGGACAATGGGCGAATCAGCTGGCGGCGTACCCGGATCGGGCTGCGCTAGGGTGCGGTTGCGCTGATTCTGGTTGCGCTGGGACTGAGCGCGCTGGGTCATGGGCACATTCCTCTTCGTCACGGTATCGACACCCAGGCGGACGATGTCGGGTAACGGTGTGCTCCTTGCCGGTTGTCTCCGGCTGCGCCAGTCGCAGTCCCGAGGTTAACGCAGAGTCGGCAATGATGCGAGATTTTTCGTCAAGAATCTCGCCGGCGAACCTAGGTGATCGACCGCATGGTTCGGTCGGCCAGCGGTGGGGCGAGATAGTCCAGTACGGGAAGCACCGCACGCAGCACCGCCGGGGATACCTGCTCGGGGCGATGCGTCACCGCGCGCACAATCCAGCTACCAGCCTCGGTGGCGCTGAGCGCGGCAACCTCGTCGTATTCGGCTGTCGGCGAGATCATTTCGGTGCGGACCAACGGGAAGTAGACGTTAGTTGCCCGAACCTGCGGATGCGGCGCCTCCGCATTGAGGCTGCGTCCGAAAATGGCCAGCGCATTCTTCGACGCCGCATAGGCGGAGAACCGCGGAAAGGTGTTGGCCATCAGGCCCCACGTGCATACGTTGACGATCTGCCCCGAGCCTCGTTCGACCATCCCCGGAAGCAAACCAAGACTCAGTTGGACCGCGGCGAAGTAGTTCAACGACATCGTGCGCTGGTAGTCGTGCAGCCGCTCGGTCGAATCGAGAATCGAACGTCGGATCGACCGGCCCGCATTGTTGACCAGCACATCCACCTTGAGCTCCACCAACTCGCCAAGCAGCCGATCAATGTCAGCCTCGTCGGCGAGATCGCAGGTGCGGTATTCACCGCCAATCTCGTCAACAAGCTGAGCCAGCTCATCCTCGCGCCGGGCCACCGCGATCACGTGCGCAGCGGCCGCCGACAGCTGACGCGCCGCTTCGCGGCCGATTCCCGCAGAGGCGCCGGTGACAACTACTCGTAGACCGTCGACCGATCTCCCACTCCCGGCCACCGCCTTCTCAACAAAGCCCGGAACCAGGCTTCGACGCTGGACCAACTCGACAATTGCCGCACTCATGGAGACCACAATCAGCCACTATATGGCCGCCCGGTCGACCCGCAGGTGACGGGCGCCGAACCGTACCCGTTGGACAGCAATCATGGTGTTCCACTCCACCGCTGCTCGATACGTCCCACCCGCCAGACCACCACCGAAGCGATCCAGGTGATCACAAACAATCCGACGATCGCATACCCCACCAGGTTGAGGTCGATTCCGGCGACATCGTCCCAGAAGCGACCGCGCCATCCGAACTGTTCGGCGAGCAACCCGAGGAGCTCGATAGTGCCGACAATGAATGCCACCGCCACCGACAATCCGGTAATGGTGAGGTTGTAGTAGACCTTGCGGACCGGATTGGCAAAGGCCCAGCCGTAAGCGAAGTTCATGAAGGTGCCGTCGATGCTGTCGAAAAGACTCATCCCGGCCGCAAACAGAATCGGTAGGCACAGAATCGCGTACCAGGGCAGTCCGGCGGCCGCGCCCGTCCCAGCGAGCACCAGCAACGCCACCTCGGTCGCGGTGTCAAAGCCGAGCCCAAAGAGGATTCCCAGCGGATACATCTGCCATGACTTGGTGATGGCTTTGGTGAAACGGCCCAATAGGCGATTCATCAATCCGCGATTGTTGAGCTGATGCTCAAGCCCCGCCTCGTCGAATTCGCCGCGACGCATCGCAGCGAAAACCTTCCAGATTCCGACGAGGATGCCGATGTTGATCGCCGCGATCAGATAGAGGAATCCGCCGGAGACCAACGAACCGATCAATCCGGTGTAGTGATGCAGCGCGGAGTTGTCGTCGGAAACCGGCCCAGCCAATGCCCCGACCCCCAGAGACAACAAGACGGCCAGCGCGAATACCACCGACGAATGCCCCAGCGAGAACCAGAATCCCACCGTCAGTGGACGCCGTCGATCGTCGAGGAGTTTGCGAGTCGTGTTGTCGATCGCCGAAATGTGATCGGCGTCGAAAGCATGGCGCATACCCAATGTGTATGCGGTGACACCGATTCCGACGCCCAACGTGGAGTGACCAATACTGAAGCCCTGGGGAGCCACCGCAAACATGAGCACACCCCAGCCGATGATGTGCAGCGCCCCAACCACCGCCGCCATCCCCGCAACGCTGCCCCACTCCGATCGGGTGAGTGAGCGGCGCACCGTCTCCAGTCGCGCCGCGGGCCGATCAACAGGACCGGATTGTCCGATATTGGCGAATTGTGTTGCCATGCAACTGAACTCCTTCACATATGAACAAGTCCATAGTGTGTTGCCGACCACGTCTAAACAACCCGAATTGCCTTCTTGCGGTCGAGGCGACCCCGCCTACCGGGTAGGCCCCCTAGCCACTAGGACAGGCACGCGGCGCGAATGTCCGAATTCGCATCGGAATAGGGCCACCTCGAGGCCGCACCCCCAGATACCCACAGATCCCGAAAGGCCGCCAACCCGGGAAGGATCGGCAGCCCGTCGTGCCTACGCCCAGTACTAGGCCAGTTGGGAGCGAAGGTTAGATTCGGTCTGCTTGACCGCCTGCCCAATGAACGGCTCGAGGATCACACCCAGCGCCCGGCCAGCCAATCCACCGGGAAGCTCGTAGCTAAAGAGAACATCAACTTTCGTGCCACCGTCGGCGTCAGCAAAACGCCAGGTGGTGTTGGCAACGAAGCCCTCGATCGACTTCAGGTCGATCAGCTCGTTCTCCACCCAATCGACCGTCTCGACCGTCGATTTGAGCGTCTTCGGGCCGACGTTCATCGCTACGACAAATCGCGACCCCTTGCCTTCGGTCTGCTCGGTCAACGCGTCGAACGTCGTGATGCCAAACATGAACTTCGGCACGTTCGCGTGGTCATTGATATAGGCGAAAACCTGCTCGCGCCCGACGTCGATCACCGACGTGTGACTCACCTGCGGCATTACCCCTCCTCATATCTCGCCTGGAGACTCACTGGTCCAGCCGCCTCTCCGGCAACGCCTATGCCACAACACCGTTGGTCGGCTGCAGCATCGTGAAGCAGCCTATGGAGTGGGCTCCGGGGGTTGACATACCTCCCTATATTCTGATTATCTTCGGAATATAGGGAAAGCAACGCAGCGCCCGTCCGATCAGGTCGCGTCCGATCGCGTCACCGACGCCAGTTGGGCGGCACTGCTGTCTCGACAGCACCGCGCACCGGTGACCGCGCTCGCGGGCGGTATCGCGTTGTTTGCCATCAACACCTATCTCACCGCGTCCTCACTCCCGAGTGCGGTGGCCGAGATCGGCGGCGAGCGGCTCTACGCCTGGGTGATGACCGCCTTCCTCATCGCGTCGGTGCTGTCATCGATGCTGGTCCCGCGCAGCCTGGCACGAATCGGGCCACGCAACTCCTATCTGGTCGCTATCACCCTCTTTGCCGTCGGATCGATCGGCTGCGCGCTCGCCCCGACGATGCCGGTCATGCTGGTCGGACGGGTAATTCAAGGTCTCGGCGGCGGCCTGCTGACCGGCCTGGCCTTCGCGGTGATCCGCATGGCGTTGCCCTCGCAGCTTTGGGTTCGAGCCGTCGGCTTGGTTTCGGCCATGTGGGGCGTCGGCAATGTCATCGGGCCCGTCCTCGGTGGCCTGTTTGCCCAAATCGGATTGTGGCGCGGCTCGTTCTGGCTGCTCGTCGTCGCGAGCGCCCTGATCGGCGTGGTGGCCGCTCGCGCACTCCCCTCCACGAGCACCGAGAAGGTGGAGGTATCAGCGCTGCCTACCGCCTCACTCCTCCTCGTCATCGCCGCCACCGCGGCCCTGGCATCGGCGGGCACTGTCAACAGCGCAGCGACGATGGGCGCGCTGGTGGCCGCCGGAGTGGTGCTGCTCGCGCTATTCGTTGCCATCGACCGGCGTGGGAGTGCCGGGCTGCTGCCGCGATTGACCTACCTCTCCGGCAATCCGCTCAAGTGGATCTACGCCGTAATCGCCGTTCTTGCAATCGGATCGACCGCCGAAGCCTTCATTCCGCTGTTTGGTCAACAACTCGCCGGGAT
>Cebus_capucinus_imitator_PRJNA485217_SSR047__coassemble_1224_pt1 | contig 19352 bp, 17 predicted proteins | sample Cebus_capucinus_imitator_PRJNA485217_SSR047__metabat2_low_PE_001 | metagenome-assembled genome bin Cebus_capucinus_imitator_PRJNA485217_SSR047
GATTGCGGCAGCATTGCGCAGATCGGCTCGGACAAACGGGGCAGCAGATCGCCGAGCAAGCCACAGGGCCGGGGCGCACAGGGTGGGCACCGTCAACCGGGCCAGGGCCCGCACCCTGGTTCCCCGTGAAACAGCCGCAAACTCAAGTGTAAGAGCGGCATCGACGGGGCCCCACCGACCCAACTCCGTCCACCTTTGTGCGACAGCACATTCCACGACCTCCATCCGGGGACGGATGAAGGGCACCACGGTGACGTCGGTCCAGGAGGAACCGACGTCACCGGCGCGTGTAGGGGTGGCATCTCCCCCGGCGGCGCCGGGCAGATCGGGAACTGGGCGTTGCGTAGCGAGAGGGCGTGGCGCAGGGAGTGGGCGCAGGTCGGTGATCCCGCGCAGACTGGACTGCCATTCGGCGCGGTTCTCCGGATTAGTCAGGTAGTCAAACGCGACGTCCGGTGTCACCGCGAATTCAACACTGACATCAGCTATCTCGGCTCGTGCGGTCATGCACGATCACCGGTGAGTGCCACACCGTCGAAGCTCTCCAAGGTGACAAACTCCTCGACTGGCGACCGGCGCAGCCTAGTCAATTGCTTCACTGGTCTGCCAAGTGGCAGTACCGCCGCGAGGGCATGAAAATCAGGGAATCCCAATAGCTCTCGCATCTCCGGCTCGGCCGCCGCTGCCATCGTGGTGATCGTGCCACCGTATCCGAGCGAACGCGCCGCGGTGAGGATGTTCCAGACGAGTGGATAGATAGAGGCGCCGCCGACGATCCCCGCCCGATCCAGATCTTGATCAGTGGCGGCAACCAGTTCCAGGTCTACCGTCACCACGAGCAGTACCGGCGCATTCGCCAGCGGCGCGACAAAGGCATCCACACCACCGACTGCGACCAACTGCTCCTCGGTCACCGACGGGGCGTGTACCGGATTCCACGGCCCCTCCCCGGCGCCGCGCTGCGCGAGGTAGCGTCGCGCGGCAGGTTTACTCAGCTGTGCGATCTGCTCCTTGCGGGCCGCATCACGGACCACTGTGACGTGCGCACCCTGCCGATTGCCGCCGCTCGGCGCAAACCGGGCGGTATCGAGGATGGCGTAGAGATCGTCGTCGGTCAGCGGGTCTGCGGTGAACTCACGGGCAGCGAAAGTGGTGCGGACAACGTCGGCGAACTCCATAACCACGACCGTACTCTCGCAAGCCTTCCCGGCCCCGCTCAGAAGATCAGCGGCCCCAGTGCGCTGGCCAGACCGCGCGCCGCGTCAGTGAGCGAGATGATGGCGTCGATGCGTTTGGCAACGCCAGAGACCGCCACCGCGCCGCGTACCTCGCCGTTAATGTCGAGGATCGGCACCGCGATCGATGCGACTCCGACGGCCAGCTCTTCGATATCGGTGGCCACATCGAAAACCCTGACCTCGGCGACCACCTCAGCCAGCCGTTGCACGTCGACGATGGTGGAGGAGGTAACCGCGGGTGGTGCGGCGCCGACGATGTCGCGCCAGCGAGAGTGGGAGGCCAACAGCACTTTTCCGGCTGCCGAGGCGTGCGGATACCGCATCAGATCCCGTTCGCCGACCAGTGGATGGTCGGGGTCGGGGTCGAGAACACGCAGCGTGGTTGGGCGAAAGTACAAGATGTGCACGCCAAATCGCACCGACGCACGGAACTCTTCGATGAGTGACAGCGCCCTCGCTGGCACGGTAGGGGTCACGGCCGCGCTCACCATATCGGCAAGCCTGCTGCCCAGCGCGAATCCTTTGAGATCGGCGGTCCGCACCAAATACTCTTCGGCCACAAGGGTGTTGAGTAGCCGGTAGGTGGTGGCCGCTGGCAGACCCAACCGCTCGGCAACTTCTTTGCCAGTGGTCCCGATCCCCAGGTCGGCGACGGTCTCGATGATCTGTAGTGCCCGTCCCACCGAATCCAGCCGCTGCGCGCGTCCTATCGACATCTCCGCGCCAACCTACTCACTGCCCACGCGCTCACCGCGTCACCGCCCCGGCCGCTGGCACCGCCGCTGCGCGCAGCGCCGTTCGGGCACTGCTCCGCTGTGCAGCACCCGAACGCGGCGACGTGGTGAATGGGTCGTGACGCATCCGACCATTCGATCATCGCAACGTCACCATCGCCAACACGTCGTCGCGACTGGTCGCGTCAAATACCCCCACGCGCCGCAACACCTCCGGCGCCCATCGGGCCACTGCCAGCACCACCGCGATCACCACCACCATCGAGACGGCGTAGACCACGCACAGCACCCCGCCATGGCCAAAGTCGGTGGTGAATGCGGTAATGAGCAGGGCCGCAAGGATCGCGGCAGTGAGCACGCCAAGGACGGCCAATCGACGACTCGGTTCGTTGATCCGCCGCAGCAGTGCGGGCGCGGCCACACACGCCGCCAGATAGCTCCCTATGTAGCCGAGCGCTGAGAGCGTCAGAAAGTCACGAATTCCCGCCTGCGGGTCGCCGCCACACATCAAGAACACCAGCGGACCAGCCACCACAACCACCATCGCCACGACCGTCGCGATTGCCGGAGTGTGAAAGCGCGGGTGGGTGCGTCCGAAGGCGGCGGGAATCACCTGCTCACGCCCCAGCGTGAAGAGCACCCGCACCAACGCATTCACCGATGCCAGTGCGCAGGCGAAGAACGAAGTGGCGATACCAACATCCAAGACCACCGAGGCGATGCGCGTGCCATCGGCAAGGAACAGCGCCCCCAGCGGGGTTGCGGAGTCGCGAATGTTTTCCGGCGCACCGAACATCGCCACCGATTGGGTACTGACCGCCAGCAGGTAGATCGCCCCGGCGATGACCGGAGTCCACAGCAGGGTGCGCGGCACGCTACGCAACGGACGGCGGGCCTCGGCCGACAGCGTTGTCGCGCTTTCGAATCCCACAAATGCGCTGACGGCGACCACCGTGTTCAGACCGAGTGATCCGGCGTCGAGCGATGGGGTAAACACCGCACTCCATGACGCTCCGCTGTGCGTAGCGCCCAGCCAGATCATCAATCCCCCCATGATTGCCACCGCGACAACCTCTATTGCCAGCGTCGCCGTCGCCGACACTTTGATCCCGCGCACCATCAGCACCGCCATCGCTATCGCGGCGATGACCACGATGCCGCACATCGCGGCCACCGACACCGTCGCCGATAGACCAAGGCTGACCACAATGTGGTTGAGATAGAGCCCCACTGCCAGCAAGCCCGCCATGCTCACCGCGCCATATCCGACGATCGCCGACCATGCTGTTGGCAACGCGGCACGAGGACCAAACCCTTGTGCCACATATGAGTAGAGACCGCCGACCACCGCAAGGCGCTGTGCCATCGGACGGATACACGCGGCCACCATCATCACCACGACGGTGGCAATACCAAAGGCCACCACCCCGCCGGTGCCGTTCATCGCCGCGATGACGAATAGCGGGGTGACCGCGGCGGTGCCCGCGGGCGCGATCGCCGCGACGGATTGGGCGAATACCGGTATGAATGGAAGTTGTCGCCGCGTGAGCCCCATGACCGGCGACTGATCGGCAATCAGCGGGGCATCAGATGACGCCCCGGATGGGGACGGGCTGCGAGAAACCGAGTTGACCGACATAGCGCCCTCCAGGGTGTCTTACGAGGGATTTCAGCAGATCGTTTTGCCGTTTCATTCGTGTTAACCCACGTGAGAATCATTGGCCCCGCGATTCTCAGCCGGGCTTACTTGCGCGCCACCGCGAGGAGACACACAGCTCGTAGCCTCGGTCCTCGTTCCTTCCCCAATAAAGGGATAGCAGTAACGGGATATCTCGGGTGAGCTGATCACATTGAGCCCCCCCAGCGGTGGGATCAACGATGTTCTCCCGCGCCGTAATCGTGTTGTGCCAGAAAGGCCGCTCCATGAGCACAGGAAAAACCGGACCGACCACGGCCGCGTCCCCCACCAACACCACCGACAGCTATCTGGAGAACCGTCGGCTCAAAACCGGCACTGCTGGCTGGGTGCTGCTGGCGGGGCTGGGCGTCAGCTACGTCATCAGCGGCGACTACTCCGGCTGGAACTTCGGTCTGGCCGAAGGCGGTTTCGGTGGATTGGCTATCGCCGCGGTGGTCATTGCCGCCATGTATCTGGCGATGGTGCTGGGAATGGCCGAGATGAGTTCGGCGCTCCCTGCCGCAGGCGGCGGGTACACCTTTGCTCGCCGTGCGATGGGCCCCTGGGGCGGAATGGCAACGGGCACTGCGGTACTCATCGAGTATGCGATCGCCCCGGCGGCCATCGCCACCTTCATCGGCGCTTACGTCGAGTCGTTGCACCTGTTCGGGATCACCGACGGCTGGTGGGTCTATCTGGTCGCCTACGCCATCTTCATCGGCATCCACTTGGCAGGCGTCGGCGAAGCCCTCAAAGTCATGTTTGTTATCACCGCTATCGCGCTGCTCGGGTTGATCATCTTTGCCGTCGCTGCCATCGGCGACTTCTCCTGGGCCAACCTGACCAACATCGCGCCCACCGACGCCGCCGGGGCGAGTTCGTTTCTGCCGCACGGCTATCTGGGCATCTGGTCAGCGATTCCGTTTGCCATCTGGTTCTTCCTTGCCGTCGAGGGCGTTCCGCTGGCCGCCGAAGAAGCGAAAGATCCGGGCCGCAACGTGCCCCGCGGCATCATCGCCGCGATGGGCGTCCTGATGGTGACTTGCGCGCTGGTGCTGTTCTTGGTGCCCGGCGCGGGTGGCGCCGAACAAATGCAGGAGTCGGGCAACCCGCTGGTCGAGGCGCTGGGAAGCAGCGCCGCTCATACGGTAGTCAACTACATCGGCCTGGCCGGCCTGATCGCGAGCTTCTTCTCGATCATCTACGCCTACTCACGTCAGCTCTTTGCGCTCTCGCGTGCCGGCTACCTGCCGAAGTCGCTGTCTGTCACCAACTCCCGCAAGTCGCCGACCCTCGCACTCATCGTCCCCGGCATCATCGGCTTCTGCCTCTCCCTCACCGGCGAGGGCGCAATGCTGCTCAACATGGCCGTCTTCGGTGCGGCGCTGAGCTACGTGTTGATGATGGTCAGCCACATCGTGCTGCGTATTCGCGAGCCCGAGATGCCGCGCCCATACCGCACTCCCGGCAGCATCGTCACCACCTCGTTCGCGCTGGTCATCGCGGTGCTCGCGGTAGTCGCCACCTTCTTGGTCGATATCAAGGCCGCGACCGGTTGTTTGATCGTCTTCGCTCTGTTCATGGCGTACTTTGGCTTCTACAGCCGCAAGCGGCTCGTCTTCGCCACCGCCGACGAAGAGTTCGAGGCGATTGCCGACGCCGAAGAAGGGCTCTCGTGACCTACTCGCATTCACTTCGCGGACACACCTACACCTTTGCCAACCTGGTCGAGGTGATGGCCAAGGCCACCCCCGCTCGCTCCGGCGATGAGTTAGCAGGCTGCGCCGCAGAATCCGATGCCGAGCGGGCCGCAGCGGCATGGGTACTCGCCGATCTGCCGCTGAGCATCTTTCTCGAAGAGATGGTGGTGCCCTACGAGTCCGATGAGGTCACCCGGCTCATCATCGACTCCCACGATCGCGACGCCTTCGCCCCCATCTCTTCCCTCACCGTTGGAGGACTGCGGGATTGGCTGCTCGAACAAGTAACCGCGCCCGGCGGCACTGCTCAACTGCAGGCGGTGTCACCGGGGCTCACCCCGGAAATGGTTGCCGCGGTAAGCAAGTTGATGCGTAACCAGGACCTGATCGCGGTCGCACGGCGGATGGAGGTCAGCGCCGGGTTTCGCACCACCATCGGGCTTCCCGGGCGGCTGGCGACCCGTCTGCAACCCAACCACCCCACCGACGATCCCCGCGGAATCGCCGCCGGTTTGCTCGACGGACTACTCCTGGGCTGTGGCGATGCCGTCGTCGGAATCAACCCGGCGACCGACTCACCACAGGCAACCAGTACGCTGCTCGCCTTACTCGACGACGTGCGCAGCCGTTTCGAGATCCCCATGCAATCGTGTGTGCTCTCGCACGTGACCACCACCATCGGTCTTATCGAGGCCGGAGCGCCGGTCGACCTCGTCTTTCAGTCCATCGCCGGAACCGAGGGCGCCAACAGCGGATTCGGCGTCGATCTGGCGATCCTGCACGAAGCCAACGAGGCCGGCCGATCCCTGCATCGCGGCACCGTCGGAGACAACGTGATGTATCTGGAGACCGGCCAGGGGTCGGCGTTGTCGGCGGGAGCGCATCTCGGTACCGGCGGGCTCCCGGTGGATCAGCAGACCTTGGAGACTCGGGCCTATGCGGTGGCCCGCTCCCTGGAACCGTTGCTGGTCAACACCGTGGTGGGTTTCATTGGTCCCGAATACCTTTACGACGGAAAGCAGATCATCCGCGCCGGGCTAGAAGATCACTTCTGTGGCAAGCTGCTGGGCCTGCCGATGGGCGTCGATGTCTGCTACACCAATCACGCCGAGGCCGACCAGAACGATATGGATACTCTGCTCAGCTTGCTCGGCATGGCTGGCGTCGGATTTGTCATCACGGTCCCCGGTGCCGACGACATCATGTTGGGCTACCAGAGTTTGTCCTTCCATGACGTGCTCTATCTGCGAGATGTCCTGGGGCTGAGGGCAGCTCCAGAGTTTGAGGCGTGGATGCAGAAGATCGGGATGGCCGATGACGGTGGCCGTGTACTCCCACTGGATCCGCATACCTCACCGCTGCGCGGACTGGCCGCGTCATGAGTGGATCGGAACCCACGCAGATGAGCGAAGAAGAACTTAACCGCCCGGCAGACGCCGACCCGTGGAATCAGATGCGGTCACTCACGCAGGCCCGAATCGGCTTGCACCGCAGTGGCAACACCGTATCGACTAGCGATGTACTTCAGTTTCAGGCCGATCATGCCGCAGCCCGGGACGCCGTCCACACTCCGATGGATTCGGCGACCCTCATCGACAGACTCCGTGCCCTGGGTCTCGGCGAGCCGATGTGCGTTGCCAGCCAGGCGCGCTCGCGCGCCGAATACCTGCGGCGCCCCGATCTAGGGCGGCTTCCCGCCGACCTCAGTGGTCTGGCACAGTGCAATAATGTTGCGGCACAAGGCAATGCCACTATTGGGTTTGTGGTCGCCGACGGCCTTTCGGCTACTGCGGTAGACACCCATGCGGTGGCGTTGATTGAGACGATTGCCGCGGAACTTTCGCCAGCATTCTCCATCGCCCCACCAGTGGTTGCCACCCAGGCACGGGTCGCACTCGGCGACCACATCGGCGAGGCACTCGGCGTAGAGATCGTTCTGGTGATCATCGGCGAGCGACCCGGCCTCAGTGTTGCTGACAGCCTGGGTATCTACCTCACCTACCGGCCCGAACCCGGACGGCGCGACTCCGAACGCAATTGCATCTCTAATATTCACCCGCCCGACGGACTCAGTTTCGGTGATGCTGCCCGCATCGTGGCAGCGTTGGTTGCTGGCGCCCGTCAACTCGGCGCCTCGGGAATTGTTCTGAAAGACACCTCATCTGCCGATACCGCCATCGCGGCGTCAGAGAGCAAGGAGCTCATGTGAGAACTCATCGTCGACGGCTTGCCACCGCCACGATGGTCCTGACCGCGTTCGTCGCCACCGCGTGTTCCAGCGGCACCACCACTACGAGCACAAGCTCTGCCGGGAGCGCCAGGGCGACTGCGAGTTCCGCGCTCACGTCGAGTGGGCCACATGGTTGTCCGACGATGTCAGACACCCCTGCCTGGTACGGCGACAACGCCGCCCGCATCGATACGATGCTCGCCACCTACGGTAGCTGTGCAGGCCACCCGGCCTCGACGCCCACCGGCGGCAAGGCGCCGCTGGCGCTCTTCGACTGGGACAACACCGTGGTGCGCAATGACATCGGCAACGCCACCTTCTATTGGATGGTCGCGCATGACAAGATCCGGCGGCCCGCGCAGTGGTCGCGCACCAGCCCCTACCTGACTCCCGACGCACAGTCGGCGCTGTCTGGCGCCTGTGATTCTGCCGCCGCGGTCGGCGAGCCGTTACCCACCTCTCGGACCACCAAGTGCGCCGATGAGCTACTCAAGATCTACGGCGACAGCGAAACCACCACTGATAAAGATGCCTTCGCTGGCTACAACCACCGCGAGATCGAGCCGGCCTACGCCTGGTTGGCACAGCTTTTCGCCGGGTGGACACCGGCCGAGATCGGCCAATTCGCCGCCGCCGCACGCCAACACGCGCTCGAGAGCGCGCAAGGCACCGAAGAGACCATCGGTACCACCAAGGTTGAGGGCTGGGTTCGCTACTACGACCAGATCCGCAACCTCATTACCGCGTTGCGGGCCAATGGGTTCGACGTCCGGATTATCTCGGCCTCACCGCAGCAGGTGGTCGAGCAATGGGCCACCGAACTCGGATTCACCCCAGACAAGGTGATGGGCATCGAATCGAAGATCAGCGACGGACGCTACACCGCAACGCTTCCCGGGTGCGGGGGCCGACCGGATAACACCGTCATCACCTATGTCGACGGTAAACGCTGCCGGGTGAACTCCGAGGTCTTTGGCATCACCGGCGCCGCCGCCTTCGACCAGGCACCCGCCGACCAGCGTCAGGTATTTGCCGCTGGCGATTCTGACACCGACATGACCTTTGTCTCCGACGCCACCGGGCTCCGCCTGGCGATCAACCGCAACAAGACAGCGCTCATGTGTCGCGCCTACTACAACGCCGACCACAAGTGGATCGTCAACCCGATGTTCATCGATCCCGAACCCGCACAGGACGACGCCTACGAGTGCAGCACCGAAGGTGATTTCGATGCTGCGGGCCACGATCTGCCGCTCGTGGTAGACGACACGAAGGTGCCAGATCAAACCGATCGGGCACACGGCTAGTCACTGGTCGGCCAGCACCGAGGCGTTTCGGGTCACACGATGGCCCGGAACGCCTCGTCTGCTATTTCCAAGGTCTTGGCGATGTCACTCTCGGTCAGCGAGGCGTTGATGAAGTGGTTGTGATGCGAGGTGAAATACACTCCGCGACGCACACATTCGGCCACCCACTGCTGATGCAGCATCAGTGACGGATCATCGGCGATCCGTAAGTAGAACAGGGCTGGTTCACCAGAGGTCACCATCGTCAGTCCGTGCGCTGCGGCAACCTCGACGAGCCCGGTAGTGAGTGAAGTGCCGAGGTCGTGGAACAACTTGGGTGCGTCGAGTTCTTTGAGCTTGTTGATCGTCGCCATCCCGGCCGCAAAAGGAATGGCACTCATCCAGTAGCTGCCGGTGTAAGTGATCGAGCTGACCGCAGTGCGCAGGCTGTCTTTGCCGCACAGCGCGGAGACGTTGTACCCGTTGGCAATTGCCTTGCAGAAGCAGATCAGATCAGCCTCGAAGCCGTAGAAGTGATCACTGCCAGCAAGGTCGAGTCGAAATCCGGCACGCACATCGTCGACGATCAACACGATGCCGTACTCGTCGCACAGCGACCGCACCGCAGCCCAGTATCCGGGGGCGGGTAGCTCGTTGTCGGCAAAGTTGCCGTGCTTATAGGGCTGAGCGATCAACGCCGCTATCTCACCACGGTATTCGCTGAAGGTAGTGCGCAGCGCCTCGATGTCGTTCCACGGCACCTCCAGGTTGCCCGCAACGTCCTGCGGGAGCACCCCGGGGTAGTCGAGCTTCTGCGCCCACGGGTCGACCCCGTGGTAGTAGCCGGAGAAGAAGGCGATGCGCTGCCGGGCCGTTGCTGCACGAGCGGTCATGATGGCCAATGTGGTGACGTCGCCACCATTTTTGGCAAAGAACGCCCAGTCGGCTGAGTCGACCGTATCGACCATCAACTCGGCAAACTCCACGAGTTTGATCGAGGGAACCGATACCGAATCCTCAATGGCCTCCTGCGCCCGGGCCGCAGCCATCACGTCGGGATCGCAGTAGCCCAATACGTTTGGCCCGTATCCGCACATGTAGTCGATGAACTCGTTGCCGTCGAGATCCCAGAATCGGGTGCCCTCAGCACGAGCGGAGAACTTGGGAAAAGCGCTGCGCGGGATGTGCATTCCCTCAGTCGGCGATAGGTGCCCATAGATTCCGCCCGGAATCACCTTGACGGCACGGTCAAAGGCGGCGTCGCTGCGAGAGTATGTGTAGGGCGTGGTGTCGGTGATATTGCTGGCCATGCTCGCTTCAGTCTCCTAGGTAGGCGCCAACGCGGTCGAGGATGCGGTTGAGGTTGTCGATCAACGGGATCAGTCCAGTCATCGCGATCCGACCGTCACTCACGCAGGCGAGCGAGCTCTCACGGCCGAACAGCACGTCGCCAGCCACCCCGAGATCAGCGAAACGTAGGACTGCAGTGGGCGCCGACGAGGATTCCCCCGTTCGGGTCATCTGCTGATCGGCAACGGCGAACCGGTAGCTCAGGTCGTCTCCGACCTGCAACTCGATAGTTCCCGATGGCATGTGTGCCACCGAGAATTGGCCGCTCTCATCCTGATTGGCCACCACTTCCAGGGCCGCGGCTACAACTTCCAGCGTCAGCAACGTATTGGCCTCGCGGAATGCCGGGTCTTCGAGTCGCTCGGGACTGGGCTCCAGATAGCTCTCAAGTACCTCGGTGAGTGGGGTGAAAATCCCCGTCAAGAAACGGATGCCGCGAATCCCGCCCACCGGGATCGGCTGCGCATCACCGGCAACCACCGAGTTCACGTGCCCCGCGGTGGCGAAGAGTAGCGTCGGACCCGACGCTCCGCCGCCACGCCGAATCCCGTTGGCATCAAAGGTGTACTTCGCCGAGATCCCGGGAGCTCGGAGACTCAACGTCACTGGCGCAGACAGTCCGGCCAGAATCTCGCGCGCCTCGGGCGCCAGTTCGGCGAGCTTGGGCAGTGCCCCGAACACCGCCTCCACGTTGATTGCCGCCCGGACCTGGGCGTCGAAGTTGATCAACATGTCGATACCTTTCTCGGTTGCCGCGCAGTGGCTGTATCCGACTTCTCGGTTTGGGTGATCCTGAGTCTCACTTGCCCGCACCTCGCGCGGCCTTGCGGGTCTGACTCGCCCCGACCGCGAGAGTCATTCGGCGAGGGGCGATTTTGGCGCCAAATGACTGGATGCGATTGGCCAGACCGACGGTCGTCACCGGACCGCCGTCGCGGGCCAGCGCAGCGAACGTTGCGTCGAGTACCTCATCGACCGAGCCCACCTTGCCCACTTTGAACTGCTCCGACCCGGACGCATCGAAGAACTCGGTGTCGGTGGGGCCAGGGCACACGGCGAGCACGCGTAGCCCACTACCGCGCGCTTCCTGCCAGATCGCCGAGGTCAGCGACGTGATGTAGCCCTTACAGGCGGCATAGACCGCGATCCCGGCAACCGGTTGATGCGAGGCGGTACTCGACACCATCACCAACGCCCCGGCGGAGCCCGCCGCGAGCAGCGACGGCATAAACACTCGGGTCAGCAGAGTCGGCGCGGTCACGTCTACGGCGATCTCCGCGGCGACGCGGTCGGCGTCTTCCTCTGCGAACGGACCGGCAGTGCCAAATCCGGCGCAGTTCACCAAGATTCCCACGCTGATTCCGGCATCGGCGATCCGGTCCGCCAGGTCGCCTGCGACACTCGGCGAGGTGAGGTCGGCGGCCATCACCGTGGCGGTGATGCCGTGCCGCGCGGTCAGTTCCGCGGCCAGTTCGCGCAGCCGCTCTTCGCGGCGTGCCACCAGCACTACATCGTGGCCCGCGGCCGCATAGCGCTGCGCGAATCCCTTACCGATGCCGGAGCTGGCCCCGGTGATCAGCGCGGCGGGATGGGTGGTGGACGTCATCGTGAAAGCCTTTCTCCTGCTTGCACAGTGGGTCGTTAGTGGCGGCTACTCGCGCGATCACGCGCCTGTTGCCAACTGTGGTAGTGATCGGCGAGTGTTTCGGTCACCGGGCGATAGCTGATCCCGAGTTCAGCGATGCTGCGCGAATTGTCCAGCCGGAAACGAATGCCGACGTGGTTGGCGATGAACTCGCGGTCCAGCCCGAAAGCCGGGCCAACGGCACGGAGCATTGGCACCGGAATCGTGTTGCGCGCAACGATACTCGGCTTTCGATGTACGCGCCGGATGGCGTGAGCCATATCGATGAAGGAGATCATTTGCGGATGCGAGACGATGTATCGACCGGAAGCCTCGGGTCGGGCACCGGCAGCAATATGAGCCCGCGCAACGTCACGCACATCGACCGGAGCAAAGCTGATATCGGGAACGCCAAACCAGAGTTTGCCGCCCATGAGTTCGTCGAGCAGAAACAGACTTCCCGATTGCGACGACGGATTGAGCGCGGGCCCCAAGACCAGCCCCGGATTGATCACCACCAGATCCCAACGATCCTGGCCGGCGTTGATCTGCCATGCCTGCTTCTCGGCCACCACCTTGGAGTAGTGGTACGGGCTGTGATCGGGGCTGCTCGTTGAGTTGAAGTACTCCTCGGCAACGGTCTGATCCTTCATCGCCAACACATCGGAATAGTCACCAAAGATTGCGCCGATCGTGGAGGTCAGCACTACCCGCCGCACGCTGGGCGTCCGGTCCACTGTGTGCAGAACGTTGCGGGTCCCCGCCAGGGCGGGTTCGATCAACTCGGTCTGTGGATCGGTGATCTGCTCGGCCATATAGAAGGGCGACGCCACATGGAAGACGGTGTCGACTCCCGCGGCGGCGTCGTCGAAAGATCCCTCCCGGAGCAGGTCGGCGGCGAAGATACTGAGCTGGCCGGGGTACGCGTCGGCGAGATCAGTGAGCGCCGATACCTTTGCCGGGTCGCCGCTATCCCGCACGGTGGTGTGCACCGAGACGCCGTCGTCGAGTAGCTGCGCAATGAGCTGACCCGCGACAAAGCCGCCGCCACCAGTGACTAGGACTGTTTCCATGTGTGCCTCTCAGCGAGCCAAGGCACCAATCTGGACACTTGGCTAGTTCTGTTGCATACATTCCTACCCGATTCCGGGTTTCGTCGAGGTAAAAGGTTGATTTCACCGGGCATCTCGTGACATATCGGTGCGGACGCCACCCATTTACTGGACATTCGTACAGATAAGTCCATCGCTGCTGCCACCCGAGCCCACCGTCGCGCAGCACAACCGAGACTCGGCCATAACGGCGCAGCCCAACCCGCTAGCGTGTAACTCACCGCACGGTCCGGGAAACCAGGGTTGAGGATGCGCAGAATCGAGGCCACCGGGCGGCGAGCAGGGAGGGAACCAGGTGACCACACACCAGACAGGTGAACGCGGTGTCCGCGAACGCAGCCGCAAGCGCCGACAACTCCTCCTCGACGCGACCATCAAGATCATGGCCACCCAGGGTTTGGCCGGGGTGACGCACCGGGCCGTGGCAGCCGCCGCCGGACTGCCACCGTCATCGACCAGCTACTTCTTCGAGTCGATCGACGAGTTGATGGGTGAGGCTGTCACCGAGGCGATGGATCGCGAAGTCGCTCGATTAACTGAGCTCGAAGAGGCCGTCGCGAGCCATAATGCCTCCGGCGGCAAGCTGATCGACCAATTCGTCGACTTCATCCGCAACGACGATGATCCCCATACCGTCGCCCAGTTTGAGATCTACCTGTACGCCTCGCGCAAGCCCGAACTCCGCGGTCGCGTCGTCTCGATCATCGAAGCAACATGCGAGGTCGCTCGCCGCGCCCTGGCCGTCGGTGGCGTAACCAACCCGCTGGCCGCCAACAGCATGCTCGCGCTCATCGACGGATTCTCGCTACACCGAATCGCCAATCCCACCGACAAGGACCTCGCCAGCCTGGTTCTCGGGCTGCGTGCACTCGTGATCGGGCTCAGTGCCCTCGAAGTTGTCGACGCGACCTAACGCGCAGCTCACTCCCGCTCGATATAGGCGCGCACCATTGTTTCCAGCTCCGCGAGTAGCTCGGCGTCGGGCGCTCCGTCACCACTGAATGCTTCGTGCATCATCGCGTCGGCAGTCACAAACACGGTCCGCGCGGCCGTCTCGTCGGAGCGGCGCACCCCGCAGACCTCCATGAGACGCCGCACCCGACGCGCCATCCGCTCCTTATGCGCCCGCCCGGCCGCCGACGGCACCGCAGCTGCGCCCCGCAGAATCCGCACGCCGCGCTCCTGGGTGTAGATGCTCGCGATCTGCCCGATGACCTCGGCAATGGGATCGGCAACGGGACCTTCGACGGTTTCCACCGACATCTGGGCGATCACCTCGTCCATCGCCGACTCGATGCGCTCGTGATACCGAGCGATCAGCGCGGCAGCGATAGCGTCGCGGTCGGGAAGGTACTGGTGCAACGCCCCCACCGACAGCCCGGCCTCGCTGGCAACCCGAGTCAACGTCAGCGCATCGACACCTTCCCGGGTGGCGATCTCGTCGGCCGCGGCGAGCGCCCTGCTCACCTTCTCGCGCGAACGAACCTGCGTGGGGACACGCCGCAGTGGCACCGAGGCAAGGTCGTCGGGGACGGAGTCCATTCGGAAAGACTAGCGCGCCCGTGATCTGCGGCTTTCGCAGTTTAACCGCAAAACCAAACTTGACTTTGGTTTACCGGAACCGCACTCTGGTCTGGTGAGTGACAACACAGCGTCGAACACACTCCGCGAGCAGGTCGCCGCCGCCTCGCGCCGACTCGGCGCCGCTGGTCTCTTCATCGGCACGGCGGGCAATGTGAGCGTCCGCGACGACGACCGCGTTGCCATCACCGCAACCGGCGCAGATCTCGCCGCCGCCAGCGCCGACGACATTACCGTGGTATCGCTCGACGGCGAGGTCATCGAGGGAAAGTGGGCACCCAGCTCCGAGGTCGAGCTCCACCTAGGCATACACCGCGAACCACAGTTCGCCGGACTGAACACCGTGGTCCACACACACTCGCGGTTTGCCACCGCGCTATCGACCGTCCTCACCGAACTTCCGGTGATCCATTACCAACAACTGAGTCTCGGTGGCGCCCTACGCGTAGCCCCCTTTGCCACCTTCGGTACCCCCGAACTCGCCCACGAGGTCCACACGGCGCTGGAGGGAAGGCTCGCCGCGCTCATGGCCAATCATGGCGCTGTCGCGCTCGGCACCAGCATCGAGGCGGCCGTGGAGAACACTCACCTAGTGGAGTGGCTCTGTGAACTCTATTGGCGGGCAAAGACAATCGGTGAGCCACAGATTCTGAGCGAAGCTCAGCAGCACGCCGTGATCGAGCACGCACTACGCATCGGCTACGGATCGAAGAGTGATGCCACGTGACCCAGAATCCCGGTGATGCCATCGCTACCGGACGCACCAGCGACATCCATGAGTGGGTGCCCGGTCAGATCGTGAAGGTCTTCAAACCCCAAGCGCCAGAGGGCACCATCGATAAAGAGGTGCACGACTCCACCCTGGCTCACTCCCTCGGCATCACGCCCATCACCTGCTACGGCGAGGTGACGCTCCCCGACTCCCGACGCGGGATCGTCTTTGACAAGATCACCGGCGACGCGCTGACTACCGTCGCCGAGAAGCGCCCCTATCGGATTCCCGAAGTCGGGCGCGTGCTGGCGCGTGAGCACACCAGGATCCACGCCACCCACAGCGACGATTTTCCCGATATCCGTGACATCGCGGCGCAGCTCCTCGACACCGAACCGCTGGCAGGGCTCACCGAGTCAGACAAGACCGCGCTACGCCGACAGCTCGCCGCGCTGCCCTCCGGAAACTCGGTGCTGCACCTAGATTTTCATCCGCTCAACGTATTTGAGCACGACGACGCCACCGCCACCATCGACTGGCAGTCGACGGCGTCGGGAGTGCCCGCCGCCGACGTCGCCGCCACCCGGCTGCTATTCACCGAGGCCGAACTCTTTCCCGGGATCTCCACCTTCCAGCGGATGCTCTACCAATCCGTCCGGCGCATCATGCTCGGCTTCTATCTGCGCGAGTACACCCGGCTGACCGCTATGAGTACCGCCGAGGTGGAGCAGTGGATGACCACGGCACGTATCTTGCGGTTGGGATGGCTCGACGTGGCCAGTGAACGCGCCGATCTGCTGGCAAAGATTCGTGCGAGTGCGCGAGGAGAACAGTGATACGACAACGCTTCGGCAACACCACAACCGTCGTCGACGTGCTGGTGATCGGCGGCGGAATCACCGGCGCGGCAATCGCTTACGAGGCTTCCAGCCGTGGTCTTCGAGTGGCCCTAGTGGAGCGCTCCGACTACGGTGGTGCCACCTCGGCGGCAACCGGCAAACTGATCCACGGCGGACTCCGTTATCTCAAACAGTTCGATATCGCCCTGGTCCGTGAATCACTGGCCGAACGTCGCACGCTGATGTCAATTGCCCCCAATCTGGTCGAGCCGATCGGAATGGTGCTCCCCGACCCGGGCCTCGTTGAGCGGGTGGGCCTGACCGCATACGACACCCTCTCCGCAGACCGCAACCGAATTCCTGATCGCTCCAAACACATTCCGCGCCACCGCATCCTCAATCACGACGAGTTGGTGCGACGCGGTCTGCCTGAACTGAATTCAGGCGCACTCTTCCACGACGCGGTCATGCCCTTCCCCGAACGACTGACTCTGGCTTTCTTGCGCAGCGCTGCCGCCAACGGCGCTGTGATGGCCAATGGCGTTGCCGTAGAAGAGATCATCGGTAGCCATGGCCGCATCGTCGGTGCCGCGGTAACCGATACCGTGCACGGCGAGACCGGCGAGATCCGTGCCGCCGTGACGGTGAATGCCACCGGCCCATGGGCGCGCGATGTCTTGGCCGCGAGCACGGCCACCGCCGCGGTGGCCGGCCCCGCGCCGCGCGTCCGCTCCGAGGGCATCTACCTGATCACCCGCGAGCTCTCGCCGACGATGGTGCTGACCGTCTCAGGGCACAGCCATTTCAGTTTTGCCCCTTGGCGCGGATTGAGCCTGATCGGCCCCACGGAGACGCCGTACCACGGCGAGGTAGCCGACTGGCGACTCACCCGATCATCCATCGAAGCCTTCATCGCCTCGATCAACGCCTCGTCGATGCTGCCGGTGCAGTTGAGAATCGACGATGTTCGGGCCGCCTACGGGGGCCTGCGTCCGCTGACCGAGCAGGCCGGTGAGGACACCTACCACGCAAGCCGCGCCTCGGAGCTGGTCGATCACCGCGTCGATGGCCTCGCGGGAATCGTCTCGGCGACCGGCGGCAAGTACACGACCTCGCGCGCCTTTGCCGAAAAGGCCGTGGATACGTTGGCACGCAACGAAGGACTCCGGGTGCGCCCGAGCCAGACGGCCACCACCATGCTCTCCGGATGTGCACGCATCGATACCGCCCGCGACACCACCAGCAGCCCCTTCAGCGCCCAGAGTGCGGCGATCGTGGCGCAGCTCTACGGTGCGCAGGCACCAGCGGTCGCGGCGCTGGCCGCCGAGCAACCCGAGCTGGTCCGCCCCGTCACCGACGACGGAGTGCCCCTGGCCGCGGTAGCGTATTCGGCGCGACATGAGTCGCCCCGATCGCTGAGCGACCTGCTGCTCCGTCGTACCGGCATCGGCACCGTAGGTGTGCCGTCTGATGCTGACCTGACCGCGATGGCCCGGGTCGCCGGTGCCGAGCTTGGTTGGGACGAAGCGCGCATCAAGCGCGAGGTCACGGCAGCGACGGTAGAGTCGCGGGTACCACAGGACTAATTGGCGGGGTCGGGAATATACCCCTAGGGGTAAGGTTTGTATTGGTTATGAGTACACGCGAAATCACACTGGAAGACTTTGAGGCCACCATCAAGCAGGACGGCATTGTGTTGCTCGACTTTTGGGCCGGCTGGTGTGGTCCCTGCAAAATGTTTGCACCGGTCTTCGAAAGCGCATCGGAAAGCCATCCCGATATCGTCTTTGGCAAAATCGATACCGAAGCGCAGCAAGAGCTTTCGGGAAGCCTCGGCATCAGGTCGATCCCCACGCTGATGGCCTTCCGCGACGGCGTCCTCGTCTTCAATCAGGCGGGCGCACTCCCTGCCGCCCAGGTCGAAGAGCTCATCGGAGCGGTGCAGAGTCTCGATATGGAGCAGGTACGCGCCGAGATCGCCACAGCTCAGACCTCATCGGAATAGTCGAGATCGGCGTAGTTGAGATCGGAGTGGTCGAGCAGATTTCGCGCCAGCGCTAGGCACCCAGATGTGATGTACCCCGGACCGATCATCGGTCCGGGGTACATAGGTTCAGATCGGAACCAGCGGTACTACTTGACGCCGCTGACGATGAACTGAAGTACTGCAAGCAGGGTTTCATTGGACTGAATCGCAGTCCACAACACGTTGTCGACCATTTCAACCTCCCTCCCGTGACCCAAACGAGCACAAGACTGAGATTAGCCGAGCCAACCGTTCGAATGACAGTGGGTTGACCGAAACTCGTCATGATTCTCCACCGGCCGCGCCCGCAAAAACTTCGGGGCCGTCCCACTTTAGAGGTCGTAGTGAATCCCGGTGAGCTTCTCCGCGGTTTCCCACAGCTCCTCCCCGATAGCCGGGTCGGTCGCCTTGGTCGAGAGGCGCTCGGCCCCGGGCTGTCCGGTGAGCCCCAGTAGTCCGTCCGGACCCAGGTACTCGCCCGCCGAAATCGCGGGATCGGTGGCCGCCCGCACCGACACCAACGCACCCCCTGCTGTCTCCATCACAAAACTGCGCCGAATCCACTCCACTGACGGCGAGGTAAACAGCCATCGGAGCCATGTCGCCTGGTCCCGCATCACTCCGGATTGTGTTGCCCCCGGATGCGCGGCCACCGAAGCCGGTGATCGGACACCTGCCGCGTCTAGCCGCCGCTGCAACTCCACCGCGAACACCAACTGGGCCAATTTGGCCCGGGCGTAGGCGCGCGCCCCGGAGAAGTTGCGCTCCATACCCAGGTCATCGAAGTCGATAACACCGGCTTTGTAGACCTTGGAACCTACGGTCACCACGCGACTATTGTCGGCGCGCCGCAAGTTGGCCATCAGCAGTCCGGTCAGGGCAAAGTGCCCAAGAAAGTTGGTCCCAAAATCCATCTCGAATCCGTCGACCGTCAACTCGCGCCGCTGCCGCATCACACCGGCGTTGTTGATCAGAATGTCGATCGCGGGATAGTTGTGGCCCAGCCGTTGCGCACAGTCACGCACCGACGCGAGATCACCCAGATCAACCGTCTCGATCTCGAGCCGTGCGCCGTGAATCGACGCCGCGATGTCATCACGGGCCGCAGACGCCGATTCCCTACTGCGACAGGCCATCACCACATGAGCACCCAATTGGGCCAACTGCCGCGCCGTTTCACGTCCGATGCCGGAGTTGGCGCCGGTCACCACCGCAATCCGCCCGCGCTGCGATGGCGCATTG
>Cebus_capucinus_imitator_PRJNA485217_SSR047__coassemble_1236_pt1 | contig 19013 bp, 7 predicted proteins | sample Cebus_capucinus_imitator_PRJNA485217_SSR047__metabat2_low_PE_001 | metagenome-assembled genome bin Cebus_capucinus_imitator_PRJNA485217_SSR047
GCTTTTCGCGCGGTCGCTACGTGACGACCTGACCAACGAGGCTGCCGATGGCAAAGGTGACTGCCATCGCTATCGCACCGCCAATCATCACTCGGATCATCGGACGTCCGGGGGGAGAGCCGCCCAGCGCCGCGCCCAGTGCGCCGGTAATGGCCAATGCCCCGAGCACCGCGATAAAGGCCACCGGGATTCGCCAGGATGGCGGCGGAATGAGAATGGCGGCCAGCGGCAGCAGCGCACCGGAGGTAAACGCGACGGCCGAGGAGAGCGCGGCCTGCCACGGATTGGTGAGTTCGTCGGGATCGATACCGAGTTCGGCATCGACGTGTGCGGCAAAGGCGTCGCGGGCGGTGAGTTCGGTAGCTACCTGGGTTGCCGTGGCAGTACTGAGGCCCTTGTCCTCGTAGAGGCCGACGAGCTCGTCGAACTCCTCGTTCGGGGCTTCGATGAGCTCGCGTTTCTCCTTGGCCAGCAAGGCCTTTTCGGTATCGCGCTGGGTGCTCACCGAGATGTACTCGCCGAGTGCCATGGAGACCGCGCCCGCGGTGAGTCCAGCGATACCCGCGGTGAACACCGGACCACGTTCGACGGTGGCCGCCGCGACGCCGACGACGATGCCCGCGGTCGAGACGATGCCGTCGTTCGCGCCAAGCATTCCGGCGCGCAGCCAATTGAGCCGGTTGGCCAAGCCGCCAGTGCGATGCGGCTCGTTGGGGTGCTGCCGGGTGGAGTCCTGGTGAGTGGTGTCGGGACCGGGCTCGCCGGAACTGCCCGAACTCTCCGAAATGTCCATGGTCCCACTATCGAACGTCGCGGCGGAGGTGCGCAACCAGGAAAGGGTGCGCGATCACCACGCGAGGTTCTTAGTAGCCGCTGGAACGCATCGGCGCCGGGTTATGGAGTCCTGATCTACGTGCGGAGCCTATCTCTAGGGTGGCTGGCGGCGCGGGGGTGATGTTGGTGAACCGTTGCAGGCCACCCCAATCCCGTCCCCAGTTGTTGCGCAGGTAGGTCGGCAGCAGAGTGGGCCGCAACATCGCCTCGGTGATTCCCAGTGGGCCTCCCGCCGTGCCCGACATCCATGTCTGGCTGTTTTTCCGAGTTGCATCCGCGTCCGGCATGATCCGCCACTTGGGCACCGTCAATACGCCGTACTGCACACCCATCGGCTGCTGACATGGGAACACCATGCCGGGTAGCCAATCGATGAACACGGGGTCCGTTTGTCCAACAACATTATTGAGCGTGTCGAGGGTGGGTATGCGTGGCGGTGTCACTGCAACCCACTCTGAGGGTGCGCCCGCGGTATTGCGAACTTCGATGCGTACCACGTTGGCCTGCCCCGGAGCATCGGCCAGCGGGAAGCGCAGATTTCGCCATGCCGGGGCTTGGCCGATGTCGATGGGGCTCATGGTGGCCAGTGGTCGTACGGTGCCGTCGGCGTTGCGATGACCGAAGCGGACGACCACTCGCTGTCCGGGGTGCGTCACGTTGCTGCCGTCGACCGCTTGGATCGATCCGGCCGCCGCGATGGTCAGCAGCGGTGCCGCGGCCGAGCGCGCAGGCATCGAATACCACGATGTGGTCAACTCGCTAGTGCCGGTGGCTGATCCGTAGGTCCCAAGAACCGGTGTGACCGCCGGGTTCAGGCTGAACGGTAGGGCGAGGGTAGATCCATTGATCCCGCGTGCGCCGCGGCCTCCCTCGGTGCCTCCCTGCGCCGAATCTGAACTCGAGGCGTCATCCGAACCTGCTCCGGACTGGGCCGAGTTGGTGGCGGAGTCGTCGGTGGATCCACTTGACTCGGCGCCGATCTGGTCCGGCACTCCATTGGGCGAGAAGCCGTCCGGGGCACTACCGACGGAGGTTCCGGCGAGGGCTGCAGCAATGCTTGGAGTGGCCCCGGTGGGCGCGCCGGTGCTGGCCGGGGCGAGGAGCCACCTACTCGGATCAGCCTCCACTAGAACGTCGTTGGCGAGTCCGCAGGAGTCGCCCGCCAGCGCTGCCGCGTTGGAGTTCAGCCACGAGAATGAGTCGCGCTGGACGTAGGCTGCCTTGGCAACGGAGCCGACCATAAACAGCACCACAAAGATCGAGATCACCGGCAGCGGCGCACACTTGATTCGGTTGTACCAGCGTGGCGCCGCTCCGGTGCGCACCTCGTCGTCCACGTAGTCGCTGCGGAAGTGATACCACAGGCCGACGGCCGCAGTCGCGAGCGCGAGAAACAGGAATACCCAACCGAATTGGATGCCGCCGAGCCCTGGTGGCCGATCCCACCAGGGGATGCCGTAGCTTCCAACAAACCACCAGCCGTTGGTGCCGGAGAAGGCAATTCCGGTGACCGCCAGGACAGCGGCGGCGAAGAAGGTCCGATTACGACGCGATCGAAGGATGGCGGGGGCCATCATCGCTCCTGCCGCCGCGGCAAGGCCTGCGCCGATACCCGCGTACACGCCCAGGTGGTGGGTCCACTTAGTGGGCGTGAACGAGATGAAGAACATGGTGCCCAGAGTCACCGCGAGTAGCCGCCAGATCGGTGCTCGGGCAACACCGTTGGGGTGCTGCTTACGCAGCAGCCGCAGCAGCACAACCACCAGGCACAGAATCATCATCAGAATGCCGTAGCGACGTGCGAGCGTGCCGTCCGCGGTGGGCAGAATCAGGTAGTAGTAGCGCACCGGCTCCTCCCACCACTCCAGCGTCGGCCCGACGTCGGTGGCCACCTTGTTGCCCGCGATCAACGCCATCAACGGCTGGTCGGCGAAGATCTGGAACATGACGGCGGCACCTGCGGCCAGGATCGGTGCGAGCAACGCCAGCAGCCCGTCCCGGCGTCGGCGGGTCACCACGGTCTTGACGATTGGTCGGATACCGGCGAGCAACGCGGCCACCGCCATCAGCCCACCGGGGGCCAGCGCGAGGGTGAAGGCCGCGGTGACCACCGCGACGGCATAGGGCAGCAGTCTGCGGGTGGCGATGGCGCGCTCGACGCAGCACCAGGTGAGTAGTGCGCCGACTGCCTCAGCGGGTTCGGGACGCAGTCCGTTGTTGTAGGCCAACCAGATTGCGAGGTAGACGAAAGCCGCCGACCATACCGCGGGAGTCGAATGACGCACGGCGCGACCGAGACGCGGGATAACCTCGCGCGAGATCAGCCACCAACCGAGCATGCCAAGCAAGAAGGCGGGCAACCGCATCCACGGCGCGGCGAGGCTCACATGGGTCATCGCCGAGATCACCTGGAAGTGCCAGCCGAATGGATCCTGCGGCACACCGAAATACCGGAAATAGTTGTCGGCATAACCCGCGTTACCGGCGATCCGGCCGACGATGAAGTTGTATCCGTCGTCGGAAGTGTTGGCTCCGGCGATCCACCAGAACGCGAGGATCAGCGTCACGGCAATATCGGGTGGGCGGATCGTCCACCAGCCGCGTGGCAAGAATCGTTTGTGGCCCCGACCATCACGACGATCGAGAACGCTCAGCAGAATCAGCGATGCCAAGGTCAGCACGATTCCGGCGACGATCACGGCGATCTTGAGTGGGCTCGGGCTGCTCACGTATCGGGTGTCGATGGTGGCGTGAAAGACCAGTCCGTCCCGAGGGGTCGACGCGGGGAGATCGGTGTAGATACCCACGATCTGCGGCCGCATCTGATGATCGGGGACGCTGAAGTGGTGTTGGGCAGCAGAATTGGCGGCCACCGGCAGCTCAGGTGCGTGAGTGGCCGAACCCGGACCATCGGCGATCCGCGCGTACGCGCCAGTGCCGTCTGCGTAAAAGAGGATGCGGCAGTTCGGATTCGACTGGGCAGCCAAGCGCGGCGTAGTCAGAATGACCACATCGCGGTCGGTGACAACGAGAGAGTCGGTGGTGGCTCTGATGAAGAGCGCTCGGGCCGAGGCTTTCTGGCCGCCAGCGGGCAGCGTGGAGAGCAGCATGCCGCCCCCGGTCCCCAGGTCGGCAGCCAAGGAGCACGGTACGGCGACGTCAACATCGATCGGCACAAAAGACACCAGCGGTGCGGCAACGTCGGAGACCTGGTGGCCCTGCGGCCAATTGATCTCCGCGGTGGTTTGGTCAACCGGAAGTAGCGGCGTGACTACGGCGAGCAGAAACCCCAGTAATCCGGTGAGGACCGCACCGATCTTGACCGCGCGGTAGTTCCTGGGCTCGCTTCTACTTGGCTCGGCTTCACTTCTCATTGGAGGGCTCCACCCTGATCGATCCGGTGCGCTCCCAGCCCCATTGCGTGGTGGGCGTGGTGTCGACAACCGCGGGTCTGGCCCGGGTATCAAGTGGCGTCAATCGTTCCAGCGCGCCCCAACCCTGATACCAATCGTCCTTGAGATACGTAGGCACCGCTTGGGCGGTGGTGGTGCCGGAGGAGATTGCCAGTAGCCCACCGGCATCGGCGTCCTGCCACGTCTTTGATTGGGAGTTGGTCGAGACATAGTCGGGCAGGATGCGCCACTGCGGCACCTCGGCAACGCCGTGGGGGACGCGCAGTGGCTGCTGGCACGGGAAGTGTGACGCAGCAGTAAAATCGATCAACGTCGGTGCGTCGCTGCCCACAACCTGCTGCAGGGTTGCCAGCTTGGGTGCGCGCGGCGGAGTGATCGCCAAAAACTGATCGGCGCCGAGGTTGCTATCCACCAACACCAGTCGCATGACCTTGGCGGCCGGGGGCACTGCGGTCATCGGCACCCGAAGGTTGCGCCAGGGCATATTGGGGATGATCGGCCCCGGATCGAGTGGCAGCACGTCCGGCCCGATCTGGGTGAAACCCGTTGAGCCATCGGCGGTACTGGCGGTGCCGAATTGCACCACAATGCTTTGCCCATAGACCCGAACGCCGAACATATCGATCGACGAGATCGATCCCGCAGCGGAGAACACCAGCAGCGGCGAGGCATTGCGGGCCGGGAGGTTGTACCAGTCGGTGGTCAGCCGGGCCTGGCCGTTGAAGCCGTAGCTGCCGAGTACCGGGGTGGTATCAGGATTGAGTCCGTAGGGAAGTGCGACGGTAGAGCCGTTGACGGTGGTGGGGCCTCGACCGCCGGTAGTGCCTGCCCCCAAACCTCCGGAGACAACGAACGGTTGGGAGAACGGTGCTGCGACGTTCATCTGGCCGGGACGGGCGCTTCCGGGCTCGGGAAACAGGTCATCGGGAACGGCATTGGGCGAGAACCCGACATTCGCGGAGTCGGTGCCTGCCAGTGCTTGTGACGCCGTCGCCCCATCGGCGACAGACAGCATTCCCGCGTTAGGGTTCGACTCGACGAGCACCTGATCTGCCATGCCACAGGCGTTGCCGCGCAAGGTATCCAGATTCTCGCCGAGGACCGTGGTGGCGGGGTAGCGGACCGCTGCGGCCTTCACAAAGACGAGCAATTCGGCGACCACCATGAGCGCTGCGATCACCGCGATGGGCGAGGATGCCAGAAACAGACGTCGCCGATCGCTGGCGCTCGCCCGCGCACCGGATGCTGGCACGCCCGATCCTGGGTGATCGGCCAGCTCCTTATTGTCGACTAGCCCCGTGTTATCGACGTAGTCCAGGCGCAAGTGCTGCCAGACCGCCACCGCGACGGTCACTACCGCCAGAACCAGAAACGGTGTGGAGACGGCAAAACCGCCCACGACTGGTGCGCGGTCAAACCACGAGATCCCGTATTCGTAGGCGAAGGGCCAGGCGTTCTTTCCGGCCATCGCCGCGGCTAAGGCAAAGAAGAGTCCGGCAACAAAGACGGTGAGGTTTCGCGTCGAGGTGGCCGCAGCCTGGACCACCGCAATGGTGGCCACGGCGGCAATCGCCGCGCCCAGACCGGCGAAGACCCCGAATTGGATTGTCCATTTAGTCGGCGTGAACGCAAACAGCACCAGCGTCACCCCGATAGCGCCGATCAGTCGCCAGGCCGGGCCGGGGTTGATGCCGTTGATCTTGTTGCGCCGCAACATCACCGCGACCACTACGAACAGTGCCGCAAAGAGCAGCAGCACCGGCACGCGGCGGGTGAGCGCACCGTCCTTGGTAGTCACCGAGATGAAGTAGTACCGCATGTACTCCTGGTACCAATCGATTACGGGCCCGGTGAGATAACGCATCTTGACGGCTTCGTAGACCGTCGCCAGCGATTGATCTCGGAAGATGACGACGAGGACGAGGAGGCCGGCGGCGATGATTGGCAGCAGTAATGCGCTCAGTGAGAGCCAGCGAATGAGCCAGGGCTGAGTGTGTCCGGTAGCTGGCCGCATCCGAGCGCGTCGGGAAAGAACAACGCGCAGCAGCGATCGTGCCGAGACGATCAGGATTGCGGGTGCGATCACTCCGTGTGGCGCCAACGCCATGGTCAATCCGGCGATGATGGCGGCCACCGCGGCAGGAACCAACCGGTGCGTGGCGATCGCCCGCTCGGCGGCCCACCAGGTCAGAAGTGATCCCAGCACGATCATCGGTTCGCTACGCAGCCCGCTGCAGCAGGGCAGCCAGAAGGCCAGGAAGACCAGTGCGGCAGCCCAATTGGGCCATCCTCGACCGATCGGGGCCAGGGCGGTACCGAGTCTGGGCGGCAGGACGCGACTCAGGATGAGCCAGGAGCAGAGTGCGGCAACCAGCTGCGGGATATGCATCCACAGCAGCGACGCGGAGAGCGCCGACCAGTGAGACAAGAAGGAGTAGTACCAGTCGAATGGGGCTTCGGGGATGCCGTAGAAGCGGTAATAGTTGGCGAGGTAGCCAAAGGAGTCCGCGGTGCGGCCCATGTTGAGGATGTAGCCGTCGTCAGGGGAGCCCGCGCCGAAGAACAGCCAGATCACGCTGGCACCGCCGACCACCAGGTCGCTGAGTCGGGGGCGCCAGCGCGATCGATGCCCCGGTGAGGGGCGCTGGCGGCGAGCCGGGGTGAGCGCGACGGAGTGGTCCATGACCCGCAACGCGAGGAGCGCCAACACGACGCAGCAGGCGGCCAGGACCATCACGATGAGTTTGAGGGCGCTCGGCGAGCTCTCGTATCGGTTGTCGATCTCGACTCGCGCATGCAGCCCGGCGGTGATGGCCTGCGCGGTCGCTGCGGCGCTCAGGTTGGTGAACATCCCATCGATTTGCGGTCGGCGGTCGGCGCCGAGGTCACCGGCATCGGTGGCCGAACCGAGCCCGAGGAAGCGTGCGCCGGTCGCGGTGGTCGATGACCAGATGTGTAGGCGGGAACATCCGGTGAGATCAGATCGGGGTGCGCTCGCCGCGAGAGTATTGCGAAAGGTGACCGTGATGGCCTCTCGTCCCGCAGTCACCGAGAGCGCCTTCGCTTTGGCCTGTAGGGCAGCGGTGGGCATCGTGGAGAGCACGACCGCGCCGTCGGCGGGCAGTTCACGCAGCGTCGAGCACGGAATGGTGATGTCGAGCGAGCGGGGAGTCGCAGCGATGAGGGGCGCATACACCGACGCCGACGCGGACGGGTTTGACCCAGAATCACCCTGAGCCGAACTCCCGTGGGCGTTATCGGCGGCGAACTGGGCTTGCGGCCATTGGAACGACGCGTCGGTGACGGTCACCGGGAGTAGTGGGGTGACGGCGCACAGTAGTGCGCCCAGGATTCCGGCTATCGTCGCGACAACACCGGCCCGGCTCTGGGCTTTTACTGCAGAAACAGCCGTCGAACCGCTTCCCGCCTGATTCCCGGCAGAGCGTGAGGGTGGATCTGCCTCGGAGGCCGAAGGAGTGGTCGCAGGCACGAAGATTGATGCTATGTGACTTTTTGCTGCGCAGATGTAACTGAAATGTACGTGCGGGACGACGCTCGCGTGGCGCGGCGACCCGCGCGATGCGATACTGCCGAGCCGTTTTTGCCCCGGTTGCGAGCGGGTCACATCCGCGGCTTCACGGCACGTGCTGAGACGTCTCTCAGGCTTCGTCTACTACTGTGTCGATCTGAGATGACTGACTCTGCGACGCCGACGTCCACCACGCCCGATCGGCGTGGCGATAACCGCACGCTGCACCTTGGTTCGGTACAGGTCCCATCAAACCCACGCATGTGGGCGACGGTGGCGACTGTGGCGGGCCTGGTGGCCATTATTGCCGCAGCGCTGACCCCATTTCTGCCGGTCACCGAGCACAACGCGTCCATCGCGTGGCCCCAACAGGGTCAGATGCAGCAGGGGCAGACCCAGCAGGGTCAGGCATCAGTCACCGCGCCGCTTGCCGCGCAGACTCCGGCCGCCTTTGATCTGACCGCGACCTGTGCGGCCCTCACTAAGGCCGTGCGCGCATCCGGCGACAGCGCCACGACCGTGTTCTCCACGATGCCGCGCAGCGCGCAACGGGGCACCGAGTCCGGTCTGTTCGTTACCGCCAACTCCTCGGGCGTCACCGTGGCCTTGCGGGGCACTCCGCTGGCTGGCGCGACCACCGAGCAACTCGCCAACTGCCAGCGGCTACACGTGTGGGTCTCGCGAGGAGACACCGGCGGCCAAACCCATGCCCGCTTTCTCGGCGTCTCCGGGCCCACTGCGCAGGGGGTGGCCGAGGCCGCTGACCAAGCGCAGGTCACCGGACTGTTCACCGATCTGTCCGACACCACGGGACTGCGCGCGCACGTCACCATCGACAACCGTTTCGATACCAGCCCGTCCGCGCTGAAGCTCGCGGTCATGATCCTCGGCGTGATCGCTGCGCTGCTCGCGGTCATCGCCATCGCCGCACTCGACATCCTGGGCGGCTATCACCGTCGTATTGGCAGTCTTAATGTGCGTCGGCTGTTCATGCCGCGCATTGTCGACCTCGCGGTCACCGCAGTGCTGGTCGGCTGGCATTTCCTGGGTGCGGGATCGTCGGATGACGGCTACATCCTGGGAATGGCGCGCAACAGCTTCGACGCGGGCTATCTGGCCAACTACTACCGCTTCTACGGCATCCCCGAAGCCCCGTTCGACTGGTACTACACCTTCTTGGCGCACTGGTCGGAGGTGTCCACCGCGGGCGTGTGGATGCGCCTGCCCGCGCTGATCGCCGGGCTGGCGGGCTGGTTCATCCTGAGCCGCGTGCTGCTGCCGCGACTGGGCAGCGCCGTCCGCAACTCCCAGTGGGCGATGTTCACCGCAGCCGCGGTCTTCGTCGCCTTCTGGATGCCGTTGGATTCGGGTCTGCGCTCCGAGCCGATCATCGTGCTCGGCACCCTGCTGACCTGGTGGGGCGTGGAGCAGGCCATCGCCACCCGCCGCATGCTGCCCGCCCTGGGCGCCACTTTTGCCGCCGGGATGAGCCTGGCAGCGGCACCGCAGGGCCTGATCGCGGTGGCGATCCTGCTCGCTGGCTCCCGCCCCATGCTGCGCAATCTGCGTCGCCGCGCGCGTGAGCACGGCCTGCTGTCGATGCTTGCTCCGGCCGCCGCGATGGCCGGACTCGTGGTGATCGTCATCTTCCGCGATCAGACCCTCGCCGGTATCGCCGAGGCGCTCCGCGTCCGCTACACCGTCGGCCCGACACTGGCCTGGTACCAGGAGTTCCTGCGCTTCTACTACCTGACACTGACCAGCCAGGACGGCACGCTGGTGCGTCGAGTGCCGGTCCTGCTGTTCTTGGTCGCCCTGTTTGTGACCATCTCGATCATGCTTCGCAGCAAGCACATTCGTGGCATCGACGCGGCGCCGGTCTGGCGTCTCATCGGCGCCATCGGATTCACCGTGCTGCTGCTGTCGTTCACCCCGACCAAATGGACAATGCAGTTCGGCATCTACGCCGGGGTCGCTGCGGCCATGGCCGCGGTCGCCGCGGTGGCAGTGGCCGCCGCGGCATTGCGGTCGCCACGCAACCTGTGTGTCTACATCGCGGGCCTACTGTTCGCGTGCGCGGTATCGGTGGCCGGGATGAACGCGTGGGGTTGGGGTTACGACTTCGGCATCTCCTGGTTCGACAAGGCGCCAGTCTTGGCCGGGCAGCAGCTTTCCAGCGTGTTCCTGGTGCTGATGGTGTTCGCTCTGGCCGCCGCCATGTGGTTCCACCTGCGCATCGACGTCGAGAACGAACGCGGCGAAGAACGCGCCACCCGGTCCCCGTCGCGGGTTCAGATTGCCGTGGCATCGTCGCCGATGGCGGTTATCGCCGCCCTCGTGGTGATCGTCGAGCTCGTACTGTTCGCCAAGGCGGCGGTGGCTCGTTCAGACACCTACACCACGGCCAACGCCAACCTGCGCGCTCTCACCGGCAATACCTGCGGCATGGCCGATCAGGTGCTGGTTGAGACCGATCCCAACGTGGGCACCCTGCGGCCGATCGGGACCACCAATGTTTCCCGGGCGCTGGCCGGTGACTCGTACGGATTTGATCCCAACGGCGTCGCCGCTGATCTCACCCCGGAGTCCTCCACGGTGAGCGCCGGAACCATCAACACCGCAGGCAATCTCGCCCGCCCGTTTGTGGTCTCTGGTGCACAGCCCGGTACCACCGGCGGTACCGGCACCAAGGGCATCAACGGCAGCACCGCCGCGTTGCCGTTCGGCCTCAATCCGTCGACCACCCCGGTGATGGGCAGCTACGGCCACAACAACAGCAGCGCCGAGCTCACCTCGGCTCCTTACGCGCTGCCCGCCCGCGAGTCGTCGCCGCTGATCGTGATTACCGCAGCCGGCCCGATCGCCTCGATCGATCAAGACGGGGTCATTACGCCGGGCCGCGCGCTGACGGTGGAGTTCGGAACTGCCACTGCCAACGGCGATTTCACCAAGGTGGGTCGCTCTTACGTGCCGATTGATCCAGGCCCCGATCGCCCCAACCGGCCGTGGCGCAACCTGCGCATCCCGATGTCGGCGGTGCCCGCAGGGGCCACCGCGATGCGCATCGTCGCAGTCGATGACAACCTGGCCAATGATCAGTGGCTGGCGATCACCCCGCCGCGCGCCCCCAAGCTGCGCACCCTGCAGGACGTTGTTGGTACCACCGTGCCGGTGCTGCTGGATCTTTCGGTGACCAGCCAGTTCCCGTGCCAGCGGCCGATGACCGTGACCGATGGGGTGAGCCAGATTCCGCAGTGGCGGATCACGCCGGACCGGGTGACCACCTTCTCCAAGTCGCGGTCGTGGGAGTCGGCGATCAACGGTGGTGGCATCCTGACCGCCTCCGATGCGCTGACCACGCCGAGCACGATGGCTACCTACCTAGAGAACGACTGGTACCGCGATTGGGGTGCGCTGCAACGACTAACGCCGTTGGTGCCCCAGGCAAAGCCAGCGACAGTGAGCACAGATAACTCCACGATGTGGGGATGGACGAGGAACGGAGCGATCAGGGTGGTGGCCGAAGATGACTGACTCCACCACGCGAGCGGGATCCCCTGAGTCGACCGCATCCACTGCGCCAGCCGCATCCACCGCGAGCGCGATCCCGAGTGGGCGCACCATTCGGACGGCCAAGATCGTCGCCGTCTGCGCCGGACTCATCGGCATCGTGCTGGCGATCGCCATGCCGTTGCTCCCGGTCACCTTTACCAAGGTGCAGATCAATTGGCCGCAGCCCACCGCGCAGAACGCCAGTGGCGTCCAGAATGTGGTGGCCCCCAACGTCTCCTACACGCCCACCGAGATGGACGTGACGGTGCCGTGTCGCCTGGCCGCCGACCTCCCCGCTGCGGGCGGGGTCCTTCTCGGCACCGTGCCCGAGAACGGCGCCGAGGCAGGCACCGTCGGTCTGTTCGTGCGTGCCACCACCGACCGACTCTTGGTTGCCCAACGGAACTCGGTGCTACTCAACGTTCCTCGTAAGCAGGCTCAGTCCTCCGCCGATTGCGCGGTGGTGCTCCATGCCGACACCACAGGAATCCGCGGCGAGATCAAGGGACTCAGCACTGATGGCGGCGCTCCGGCGAAATTCGCGGTAGACGACCCCAACGCTCGTCCTCAGATCATCGGCGTCTACACCGATCTCCCGGCAAACGTCGACGCCACCGGTCTGTCGTTCAGCTCGACCGTCGACACCCGTTTCGTGTCGTCGCCGACCGCCCTGAAGTTCATCGCCGCCATCATTGGCGTGATCATGACGATCGCCTCGATGATCGCGTTGATGGTGCTCGACAAGCAGGACGGTCGCAAGAGTCGGCGCTGGCTGCCCGGCCGGATCGGTCGTGGGGTGGCGTCACATTCGGGCGATGTCCCGCCCGGCGATAAGCCTTGGTGGCATCTGTCGATCCTCGACGTGATCGTGTTCGCCGTCCTCCTGGTCTGGCTATTCGTCGGAGGTAACACCGCAGACGACGGCTACCAGGTGACCGTGGGTCGCGTGGCCCCCGACGCCGGCTATCTCGACAACTACTATCGCTACTTCGGTGTCCCGCAGGATCCCTTCGGCTGGCACTACCAGTACCTGGCTCTGTGGATGCAGGTGAGCACCGCGACCCCGTGGTTGCGTTTGCTCCCGCTGATCTTTGGCGTCGCCTGCTGGTTCATGCTCTCGCGCGGTGCTTTTGGCCGCATCGGCGTCGCCGTACGCACCTCGCGTGCGGCGCGGTGGGCCGGTGCCTTCGGCTTCCTCGCTATCTGGCTGGCCTTCAACAACGGCCTGCGCGTCGAGCCCTTCCTCGCGGTGGGCATCCTCGCGACGTGGCTGCTGGTGGAGCGGGCGATCGCTAGTGGACGCCTCTTCCCGCTGACCCTGGCAATTGTGGTCGCCGCGTTCACATTGACGGTGCATCCGGCTGGCGCGATCGCCGCGGTGGCGCTGCTTGCCGGTCTGCGACCCATCGTCAAACGACTCCGGCTGCGTATTCGCCGCGATGGTTGGTTCCCAGTTCTCACGCCGATTCTGGCGTCGGGATTGCTGGTGATGTACGAGATCTTCGCCGATCAGCCGCTCGCCTCGATTCTCGAGGGCGTCAAGGTTCAGGGCATCGTAGGCCCCACTAACAAGTGGTGGACCGAGGCCATGCGGTACTACATCCTGCAGAACCCGACCACCGACGGTTCTATCGCCCGTCGCGTCGGCATCTTTGTGACGCTCTTCGCGGTGATCCTCATTGTGTTCACCCTGCTGAGTAAGCGTCGGGTGCCGGGGATCGCGACCGCGCCGCTGTGGCGTGTGGTGGCCATTCTGGCCGGTGCCGTTGTGGTGCTGGCGTTCTCGCCCACCAAGGCGACCCACCAGTTCGGTGCCTTTGCCACCCTGACCGGCATTCTTGTTGCCGCGGCAACAGCATTCATCTCACCGCAGGTGATCCGACGACGATCCAACCGCACGTTCCTGGCCGCGGCCGCGGCGTATGTGCTGGCCATCGTGTTCGCCGGACGTAACCAGTGGTGGTACGTCGGTAGCTACGGCATCCCGTGGGGCGATGACACCCCGAACGTTGGTGGCATCGGCCTCTACATCCCGATTCTGTGTGTCGCCGTGGTGATCACGCTGGTCGGCGCATGGCAGTACTACCGCGACGATCAGCTCGCGCAGGACGGCAAATCGCCGGTGCGCCACACCCAGGGCGTGCGTGGACTACTCGGCCGCGTCCCGACCTACTCGCTCGCAATCGTGTTGGCAATCGTGTTGGTGTTCAACATGATCTCCTTTGCCAAGGCGATCAACACTCAGCGCGGGTCGTGGTCGTGGGCCAGCTCCAACATCAACGCCGTCGAGGGTAAGCCGTGTGCGCTCGCCGACGCCGTGCTGGTGGAGGCCGACCCCAACAAGGGTCTGCTGCAACCGGCGCACGTTGCCGGTCAACGTAATTCGTCTCCGGGCGCGGCATTGGCTGGCTCCGGCATGGTCGGCTTCACCCCGAACGGCGTGGCCTCCAATCTGGAGAGCACCTACGACGACAGTGGCGATGCCGACCAGCAGGACCCGACGCAGACCGACCCGAACGCGACCTCGGATGAATTGCCGCAGGGCTCATCTGGCTCCTCCGACACTGGCGGCGGCACTACCACCACCAAGGGCGTCAACGGGTCGTCGGTGAAGCTGCCGTTCGGTTTGGATGCCGCCAAGGTGCCGGTGCTCGGTAGCTTCGGCGCTCCCGGCGGACGTGCCTCGCTCACCTCCGAGTGGTATCAGCTGCCCAAGCGGACCGCTGACAATCCGTTGGTGACGATGTCGGTGGCAGGCGCGGTGGAGTACGTCGACGAGCTCGCCGTCACCCATCCGGGCCAGAAGCTGCGCCTGGAGTTTGGTCGAGTTGAGGCAAATGGCTCGGTGTCGACGGTGGCCTCGATGGTGCCGCTGGGGATCGATACCGCACCGGAGTGGCGCAATATGCGCTTCCCGATCGCCGATGCTCCGCCGCGGGCCACGGTGGTACGTGTGGTCGCTGCCGATACCTCGGCCGACGGCTCGGGCTGGCTGGCAGTGACGCCGCCGCGCATGGCCAACCTGGTAACCCTCAATTCGCTGGTGGGCAGCGATGATCCGACGCTGCTCGACTGGGAAGTCGCATTGGCCTTCCCGTGCCAGCGTCCGGCCACGGTGCGCAACGGCATCCTGGAGGTACCGAAGTGGCGCGTTACCCCCGACGCCGAGGGTGAGCGAGTCAATTCGCGTCGCTGGATGGCCGGTGACTACGGCGGCCCGCTGGGCATCGTCGAGAACACCTTGCGCCCCACCGTGTTGCCGACCTACCTACGCAACTCGTGGGCCAAGGACTGGGGCAGCCTGCAGCGTCTGACGCCGCTGGTCAACGAGGTCCCAGCCAAGCTCGACATCAGCAAGGACACCCAAAACGGCCTGTGGACCCCAGGTCCCATGCGCGCCATCATGAACTAAGCGCTGGCCGATAACCAGGTCGACCAAACCCAGCATGCGGTCGACCGAACCCACGGTGCGGTTGATCGAACCCACGGTGCCGTCGAGCGAACCCACCGTGTGGTCGAGTGGGCCCGGTTTGGGGGCTTCGACACGGTTCGTCGCTTGCGCTCCTCACCGGCTCAGCCACCCAGGTGGGGGTTCGCGTCGTTCCTGACAGGCTCAGCCACCGATGTGGGGTTCGCGTGCGCTCCTTACCGGCTTAGCCGTCCAATGGGGGTTCGCTTGCGTTCCTCACCGGCTCAGCCACCCAGACGGTGCTCCTCACCGGCTCAGCCGTCCAATAGTGGCTCGCGCGCGGAAGCCGCTACCAGCCTGGCGCCGTCAGTATCTGATCGGCGCCGGGCTCCATAGCCCGCTGCGCACCTCGGTGCCCTTGGTGATCTCGGCGGGCTTGGTGGACTCGCCGTACAGGTCAAGGCGTTCCAACGATCCCCAGTCGCGGCCGATGTCTCCTTGCAGGTAGGTGGCTATCGCGGTCGGCTTCACAAGCACCTGCTCCCAACCGAATGGGCCGCCGCCAAATCCGTCCTGCCAGGCCGATACTGCCGCGGCGAGGTCGGCGCCTGGCTCGATCCGCCACTTCGGAAGTTCAGCAACTCCGTCGTGATGGGTGAACGGCCGCTGGCACGGGAACACCAAGCCTGAGGTCCAGTCGACGTGAACCGGATCGCTGGAACCGACCACCTGCTGCAGGGTGCGCATCTCGGGAAGCCTTGGCGGGGTGAGGATCATGTAGCGGTCCTCGGCCAGGTTGTCGTCGACAGCCACGATGCGTACGGCGGTGAGATCGTCGGGCAGATCCGCGGTGGGGACGCGAACGTTGCGCCACGACGGGCGCGGCCCCGGGTCGATGAGGTCGACCGAGCCGGTAGCGCTGAGGTCGCCGTCGTGTCCGCTGCCCGTCGTATCGCTGGTGTATTCCAGTTGCAGGTCATGGGGATTGTCGAACATTCCCGCGATCGAGAACGTCACCAGCGGACGGGACTTGTAGTTGGCAGGTAGCGAATACCATCCGGAAGTCAGTCGTGCGGGCACCTGGTCTGTCTTCGAATAGCTGCTCAGCACAGGGGTTTTCGATCGATCGAGATCGAAGGGCAGCGAGGTGTGGCTGCCGTTGATGCCGGGGGTGGACTCTTGCCCGGCACCGGTGCCGCCTGCGTTGGCGATCAGGAGATCGGGATCGGCAGCAGCGTCTCCGGCGAGCACACCTAGCGAACCTGACGAGGCCTTGGCATCAAGGTCGTCGGGGAGTCCGCTCGGGGTGAAGCCCGAGGTAGCCTGCGCCGTCGAATCACTGGGCTGGCTCGACGGTCCGGCCAGCGGATCGGTGAGTGAACGATCGACCGGCGTCAGCTGATAGTTGCTCGGGTCCTGTTCAACCCACACCTTGTCGGCCATGCCACATTGCTTGCCAGCCAACGCTTCCAGGTTGGAGCGAGGCACCGAGTACGAGTCGGACTGGTGGATACCTGCGAAGGCTGCGGTGACCACCTCGAACAGCACAACGAGCGCGGCGATGTACGCGAGAGGCGCCCCCGCAGCGGAGTGCCACAGGCGCTGATACCACGCCGGGGGAGGGGTCTTCTCCCGCTTCGGATCGTGCGGATTGGTGCCAGCGAAAGGCTCGCGGAAGTGGTACCAAAGTGCCAATGCGAGGAGCAGCAGCGATACCGCCAGCAGAACCGACCCGACCCGGAAGCCGACGGTGACCTGCTCGACGCCCCAAGGCATTCCCCACGCCGAGGCGTAGTAATACGAGTTGGGTGCGGTGAACGAGAGACCGGTGACAAAGAAGACAAGGGCCACATAGAGCGTGCGGTTGCGACGCGACTTCATGGCGCTCTGGGTGGCGGCAATCGCCGCGATGGCTGCGACCGCGGCGGCGAGCCCCGCGAACACTCCGAAATGGTGAGTCCACTTGGTGGGAGTGAACATCAAGAACACCAACGAGGCAAAGGTGATCCCGACGATCCGGCGCGACGGGCCGAGCGCGGTGCCCGGGATGCGCGACTTGCGGATCAAGACGGCGGCCGAGACTACCATGCCCAGGATCATCACGAGCACTGCGAAGCGTCGTGCGATGGAGCCGTCGGCCGAGTAAGCGAACAGCGATGAGTACCGGTCGATCTCGTTGTACCAGCTGAGTGACGGCCCTAGCGCGGACTTCATCTTCGAGGCGTCGATGAAGGCGCGCAGAGTCAGATTGGAGAAGACGACAAACACCACAAAGGTGCCTGCGGCCAGAATCGGGGCGAGCAACGCGAGATAGGACTGCCAGCCGTTGTTGATGGCGCGTGCGCGTTCGATCAACGAGAGGATCATCGGGCGAGCGCCGGCGATCAGAGCCGCGACCGCCAAGAGGCCGGTCGGCCCGCCCGCCAGGCTAAATGCGCCGAACAGACAGGCCAGCGCTGCTGGAAGGAGACGACCCGTGGCGATGGCCCGCTCCACCGAGCACCACGTCAGCAGGGCGCCGAGGCAGATGATCGGTTCGGGGCGCAGCCCATTGTTGAACGGGAACCACGAGGCGAGAAAGACGAAGGCCGCCGTCCAGCCGACAGCCGGACGTACGAGTGCCGCTCGACCCAGCCGTGGCAGAACCTCATGGGAGATAATCAGCCAGGAGCCGATACCGCACAGCAGCGCCGGGATTCGCATCCATGGACTGGCCACCGAGACATGGCTGAGCAGTCCGAAGACCTGGTAGTACCACCCGAATGGCGCCTCCGGTGCGCCGAACCAACGGAAGTAATTGGCCGTGTACTCGCTGTGCTGGGCGACCCGCGACATGGTGAGCAGGTAGCCGTCGTCGGAGGTGTTGGGGCCGATGAAATGCCAGATGATCAGGCCACCGATGACCGCATAATCGCGGGCATTGAAGTGCCACCAGCGCGCCGGGAAGATGCGCCGATGTTTGCGGCCGTCTGTCGAGTCGAGGGCGGCCAACGCGGCCAACGAGAGCAGTGTGGCGGCGATTCCGACGATCAGGACCAGCCACTTGAGGATGGTCGGGGTGCTGGAATACCGCGCGTCGACGGTGACATGCGCGCTCAGGCCGGGCACCGCAGACGAGGCGCCGGCAAGGTCGGTGAACAGACCGGTGACCTGCGGACGCTGATCGGTCGAAATCCCGTCGCGGTCGGCGGTGGTGCCCGCCAGCGGTTCGCCCTTGGAGTTGTGCAGGCCGACAAACTCCGCGGAGACCTCGTCGGAGCTGGCGTGGACGACGATCCTCTGACAGTCGGCGCTGTTGACCTGAGCCACCGTCGCCGACGTCAGCGGGATATTGCGGATGACCACCTCAATGGTCTGGTTCTCCGGGGCTGCCCCAGGCTGCCCCGTTTTTCGGATGAACAATCCACGTTCGGCGCTCTTGTCCGATCCCTTGGGGGTGGTGGAGAGCAGCACAGAACCATCGGCGGGCAGTTCGGCGGCCGCCGAACATGGCACGGACACATCCAGATCGATGGGAACGTAGGTCATCAGCGGGGCTGCAACCGAATTCAGCTTGCCGTTCTGTGGCCAACTGATTTCGGCAGTGTGCTGGTTGACCGGCATCAGCGGGGTAGCCAATGCAAGGATGAACCCGGCCAGCCCAGTGATGATGGCTATGAGCTTTGCTCGCCTGACCCTCGACGCTGCTGGCACAAAGACTGATCGTAATAGGTGCGCTGCCCAACGCTCGCGTAGGTGGGTGGCGCGCGGCGCCACCGATCTTCTCGGGCAACGGGTTGACGCGACTAGGCTGACCGGTATGTCGTCTACTGCGGGGTCTGATTCTGGTATCGAGCGTCTCCCGATTCTGTTGCTCAACGGGCCTAATCTGAACACTCTCGGATTACGGGAGCCAGAGGTCTACGGATCGTCGACCTTGGCCGATGTGGTTAACCTGGCCGAGCGGACCGCTGCCGAGCTCGGCTACGGGTTGCGCGCCGCGCAGACCAATCACGAAGGCGAGATGATCGACTGGATTCACGAGGCTCGCGGCAACGTCAGCGGCATCGTAATCAACCCGGCCGGATGGACCCACACCTCGGTGGCGCTGGCCGACGCGCTGGTCATCCCGGAGGTGCCGATCATGGAGGTGCACATCAGCAACGTGCACAAGCGTGAGGCATTCCGGCATCACTCGTATGTGTCGCCGCTCGCGGCGGGAATCATCGTCGGGTACGGAATTCGGGGCTACGAGTTCGCGATCCGTCAGCTCGTCGACCTGCTCTGAACAAGCACA
>Cebus_capucinus_imitator_PRJNA485217_SSR047__coassemble_1255_pt1 | contig 18300 bp, 14 predicted proteins | sample Cebus_capucinus_imitator_PRJNA485217_SSR047__metabat2_low_PE_001 | metagenome-assembled genome bin Cebus_capucinus_imitator_PRJNA485217_SSR047
CGATGAACCGCCGTAGATCGTGACCTTGCGGTAGTTCAGGTAGGTAGGCACCGAGAGCTGCGCCCACTCGGGGGCCAGGATCTCGGCCGATCCGTTGTCGGCGTCGGCGGCGAGTGCGGCCACCGGCAGCGAGTCGGGACCGGCGATATCGGCGATCAGCTCCATCGCATCCTGCTGCAGCTGGCTGCCGCGCAGCTTGAGCAGCGAGGAAGCCGGGTTCGGCTTGCCGTCGGCGGAGGAGGCCACCACGCGCAGCGCGGTGATCTCGAGCGCGAGGATCTCGTTCTCCAGCTCGGCGAGACGATCAGCGATGCGCGGATCCTCGATCAGCGGACGACCGTTGGCGCCGGTGACCTCGCGAGCGAGTTCCTTGGCGCGGGCCAGCTTGGTCTTGGTGTAGCCCACGCGCGCGATGCCGTTGCGCTCGTTGCCCAGCAGGAACTTGGCCTGCGTCCAACCGGTGTTCTCATCGCCCACGCGGTACTTGACCGGCACGCGGACGTCATTGAAGAAGACCTCGTTGACCTCATACGAGCCGTCGATCAGCTGGATCGGGCGCAACTCGACGCCGGGGGTGTCCATTGGGAACAGCAGCATCGAAATGCCTGCCTGCTTCTTGACGTCCGGATCGGTGCGCACCAGGCAGAAGATCCAGTCGGCGAACTGTCCCAGCGTGGTCCAGGTCTTCTGGCCGTTGACCACATAGTGGTCGCCGTCGAGCACGGCGCGGGTCTTGAGCGAGGCGAGGTCGGAGCCGGCCTCGGGCTCGGAGAATCCCTGGCACCACCAGATATCAAGATTCGCGGTCTTCGGGAGGAACTCTTCCTTGAGTTCCTGCGAACCGAACTGCGCGATCACTGGCCCGATCATTCCCGCGTTAAACGGGAGCAAGTCAGGAACAAAGTTCAGGCTCATCTCCTCGCGGTAGATGTGGTGCTGAATCGGGGTCCAGTCCTTGCCGCCCCACTCGGTCGGCCAGTGCGGAACGGCGTATCCGGCCTCGTTGAGGATGCGGGTAGTGGTGACAATGTCGTCGGGGTAGATCGACTTGCCCGCCGCCGAGCGATCGCGGATTTCCTTGGGAATCTGGGTCGTGAAAAAGGTCCGCAGTTCGTCTCGGAAAGCTTCCTCACTTGAAGTGAATTTCAGGTGCATGCCTACCTTCATACTCTGTCGGGATCGCTGCGGTGACCGTGACCCGAGATTATTCACCCCGATGTCGCCGAGGTTTGCTCAGCAGAGCGCGGTGGGCTCGGAGTCAGGGCAGCGGGGCGTGTGTGTTGTGTCCGTGAGGGTTTCGGGACCAGACGGGCCCGCGTGACTAGCTGCGGGGACTTGGTTGGGTGTGGCCGCTGCCATCCGCCGGGTATGCCGCGCGGTGATCAGGGCGCCGATCAGAGCCAGTGCGAGCACATAGCTGACGTAACCGACGATGGTTCCGCGCAGGCCGACGTGGCTGACCACCAGTCCAGCGATCACCGCGGGGATGCTGAAGGCCAGGTAGCTGACGATGAACACCGCCGAGAACGCCTGCCCCCGGGACTGTGCCGGTGTTTTTGCGCTGATCGAATCGAGTGCGCCCAGGAAGGTGGCGGCGAATCCCGATCCGGCGATCACCGAGCCGACGATGTACACGGGCAGTGAGGTTGCCAGTACGCCGCCCAACGAGACCATGGCGCCGCCGGCCAGCGCCGGGTAGCCGTAGGAGAGCTTGGCGGTGCCCGTGCGGCCGGTGATGATCAGCGAGGTCAGCGCGCCGGAGGCGAAGAACGTGAACAGCAGCACCCCGGCCTGGGCGTGGTTGCCGATGCCAAATACTCGGGCGATGACCGACGATCCGAGCGACAGATAGAGCCCACCCAGCGACCACGTCGCCACGAAGGCGGGAATGGCCACGGCGAATGCTTGCCGGACCTCTCGCGGCACCGATGCCTGCGGGGCGAGGGAGCGTGCGGCGTGCCGACGTGAATCGAAGCCCAGTCTCGCCGAGGTTTCGGGGACGATGAGCAGCGCGATGAGGAGCGCAACGTAGAGGCCGAGAATGATCTCGTAGATCAAGAAGCGTGGTGCGGGCGCGTACTGGACCAGGATGCCCGCGACCGCGACTCCGGCGGCCAGGCCGATGGTGGGTGCGGCGCCGGTGATCGCCGACCCCAGCTTCTCGGTGGGGGCCATGTCGATGACGCTGGCGGTGAGGGTGCCGATGGCGGCACCGGTGGCGAGTCCTTGCAGGGCGCGGGCGGCCATCAGGGCACCGACGCCGTCGGCGACGAGGAACAGCGCCATGCTCGCGATGAGCAACACTAGGGCGACGGCGAGCACCGGCCGCCGACCGATGTGGTCTGACAGCGATCCGACCGACAGCAGGCTCACCAGCATCGTCACCACATAGATCGCGAAGATCGCGGTCAGGGTGAACGAGGAGAATCCCCATAGCTGCTGGTAGACGGGATAGAGCGGCGAGGGAGCTGCCGAGGCGAAGAGGACCATGACCATCGTTGCGGCGACGATCCAGAATGCGCGATGCGGATGCAAGCGTGACATCCAGACCTCCTAAGGCAATGATGGTTGCGTTAGTGATTATCTAACGCGGAATCCGCCACTAAAGCAACGCGGTTTGCAATAATGACTTCTGTGAGGACCTCACCTGTGGCCAATGCGCTACCTGACTCCGATGCTGCGCCTGCTTGTGGCGCGGCTCCTGAGGCAGGCACTGTGTCCGATCCGGGAGCGCACCACGGTCGGCGGCCCGGTGGTCGCAGCGCGCGTGTGCAGCAAGCTGTCTACCGCGCGGTGGGTGAGCTGGTAGGCCGTGGTCAGCGCGACAGCATGACGATTCCGCAGGTTGCTGAGCTAGCCGGGGTCAACCCGACCAGCATCTATCGCCGCTGGGGATCGATCACCGCGCTGCTTGAAGAGGTCGCGGTCGCGGCGCTCACTCAGGGCGAGGATCTTCCGGACACCGGTGCCCTGCGCACCGATCTGGCCGAGTGGGCGGTCATTATCGGCGCCGACATCGCTCGACCCAAGCGCCGCTCGTACCTGCGCGCCATGGTGCTCGCCCGGGACGAACTGGTCGAGATCTGTCCCTGCTGGGAGGTGCGCCGCGGGCAGGCCGCCGAGATGGTCGAGCGCGCAGCGGGTCGAGGCGAAGGGGTGCCTAGCGTGGAGCAGATCCTCGACCACATCATCGCCCCGCTGTATCACCATGCCGTGTTTGCCAAGGCTATCGACGACGACTTCGCCACGCGCCTGGCCGCCGACGTCATGCGGATGGTCTAGCGCCGGGAGCGAGCCCGACCTGGTCAAAACGGCCGGTGAGCGGGGATGCTGCGGTTACTCTCGGCAGCCATGAGCCATGTGCATGCCTTTGGTGCCGACGCGTTGGGTGAGTGTGACGCGGTAGGAGTTGCCGAGGCCATTGCCTCCGGCACGATCTCGGCGGCCGAGGCGCTGGAGGCGGCTTTAGCGCGGATCGATGCCGTTGAGCCGCTCATTCATGCCGTCGCCGTCGATGATCGGGAGCGTGCGCGAGCGCGAGCCGAGGGGTACCGATCCGGTGGTGGGGCCGGTAGTGATGCGGGCGGGACTGGCGCACTGTGCGGTGGGTGCTTTGCTGGTGTGCCCTCGATCATCAAGAACAACACCGACTTTGCCGGACTCCCAACGCTCAACGGGTCGGCGGCGGTGGCGCCCACTCCGGCCGTTGCGAACGAGCCGTTCACCGATCAGCTCCTCGCTACCGGAGTCAATCTTGTTGGTGCGTCGTCACTCCCGGCGTTCGGGCTCACCGCCACTACCGAATTCGCCGATCGCGAGCCAACGCGCAATCCTTGGGATCTGAACTTTTCGTGCGGTGCGTCGTCTGGCGGCTCCGCAGCGCTCGTAGCCGCCGGGGCGCTGCCGATAGCGCACGGCAATGATGGCGGTGGATCTATCCGAATCCCCGCTGCTGCTTGTGGTTTGGTGGGCCTCAAACCCAGTCGGGACAGGTTGATCCCGGCCGCTGAGGCAAAGGGGCTGCCGATCGACATCATCGCCAATGGGGTGCTGAGTCGCTCGGTCCGCGACACCGCAACCTTTCTCGCCGACGCCGAGCGGTTCCGTCCCGCGCCAAAGCTAAGCCTCGTCGGCATGGTGAGCGGGCCGAGTGAGCGTCGGCTGCGGGTGGCGGTGTGCGGTGAGCCGCTGACAGGTCAGCTCCTCGACGATGACACCGAACGGGGTCTGAACGCGACGGCGGAATTACTGACCCGGCTGGGGCACCGCACCGAGATGATCCCGATGCCGGTGGATCGTGCTTTTGTCGATCAGTTCACCGACTATTGGGCGATGCTCGCATTCTTCATCGACCACTCGGGAAAACGTGTGGTGGGTAAGGGATTTGATCGTTCGCAACTCGACCCCCTTACGCGTGGACTCTCGCGCAAATACTTGCGGCGCTCCTGGCGCACCCCCGCCGTCTTGTCGGGTCTGCGTCGAGCCACCGCCCGGATGCGGGAGACCTTCTCTCGCTTCGACGTGATCATGTCTCCGACGCTGGCCCACACCACGCCCGAGATCGGATTTCTCGATCCGGCAGGCGATTTCGACGAGATCTTCGACCGGCTAAGGCGCTACGTAGCGTTCACTCCGGCCAATAACACAGCCGGACTGCCCGGCATCAGTTTGCCGCTGGCCACCACAGCGGCCGGCCTGCCGTTGGGTATCCACTTCTCCGCCGACCTCGGCGACGAGAAAACCCTGCTCGAACTCGCCTACGAACTCGAGGCCGCCACCCCGTTCGCCCGAATCCAAGACCGCCCCTAACCCGCCCGTCCGCGGCTTCGCCGCCCCTTCCGAAAGTAGGGGAAGAGTGTTCTTCCCCTACTTTCGTGACTTTCCGCGGGTTGCAACTAGGGGAGGAGTTCGAAACTAGGGGAAGAACCGCAACCCCGCGGTCGGACGCACACCCACGGACGCACCACCGCACCCACCCAGTCGGGTCGAGCGGGTGCAGTCGCCTAGTGTTCGACGGCCTCTTCCGCACCGATGCCGGTGAGGGAACGAACTTCCATCTCGGCGTTGCGTTCTGGCGTACCACGATCTTTCGGGGCACTCAGGGTGCCGACGATGCCGAGGATGAACGCCAGCGGGATCGAGATGATGCCGGGATTCTCCAGCGGGAACCAGGCGAAGTCGGCGCCGGGGATCATCGAGGTCGCCGCTCCGGAGACGGCCGGGGAGAAGATGATCAGCAGCAGCGTCGAGTCGAGACCACCGTAGATGCTCCACAGTGCGCCGCGGGTGTTAAACCGCTTCCAGTACAGCGAGTACAGGATGGTCGGCAAGTTGGCGGCCGCGGCAATGGCAAAGGCCAGGGCCACCAAGAAGGCGACGTTCTGACCGTTGGCCAGGATACCCAACACGATGCCGAGCACGCCGAGAGTGATTGCCGCATAGCGGGACACACGGACCTGGTCGGCCTCGCTGACCTTGCCGCGCTTGATCACGCTGGCATAGATGTCGTGGGCAAACGACGCCGACGCGGTGATCGTTAGTCCGGCGACGACGGCCAGGATGGTGGCAAAGGCAACGGCGGCGATGATGCCGAGTAGCACGGTGCCGCCCAGTTCAAAGGCGAGCAGCGGTGCGGCGGCGTTCTCCTTGCCCGCGGCGGACATGATGCGGTCGGGTCCGACGAGGGCGGCGGCACCGTAACCCAGGATGAGGGTGAACAGGTAGAAGGCGCCGATCAGCGCGATCGCCCACACCACTGAGCGGCGGGCTTCCTTTGCGGTGGGCACCGTGTAGAAGCGCATGAGCACGTGCGGGAGTCCGGCGGTGCCGAGCACGAGGGCGATGGCCAGCGAGAGGAAGTTGATCTGCGAGGTCACTGAGCCGCCGTATTTGGCGCCGGGGGCCAGCACGTCTCGGTTAGCGACCTTGTTGGTTGCTGAGCCGCTGATCGCGTCCTGTGCACCGCCAAGGATGCTGGAGATGTTGAGTCCAAACTTCGCCAGCACGAGCACCGTCATGAAGGCGGCGCCTGCGATCAGCAGGACGGCCTTGATGATCTGGACCCAGGTGGTGCCCTTCATGCCGCCGACGAGCACGTAAACGATCATCAGGGCGCCGACGACGGCGATGACGACGGATTGTGCTGGGCGGGTGTCGATATCGAGTAGCAGCGCGACAAGGCCACCCGCGCCTGCCATCTGGGCGAGCAGGTAGAACAGCGAGACCGCGAGGGTCGAGATCGCGGCGGCCAGTCGCACGGGCCGCTGCTTGAGCCGGAAGCTCAGCACGTCTGCCATCGTGAATTTGCCGGTGTTGCGCAGCAATTCGGCGACGAGCAGCAGAGCGACGAGCCATGCCACCAGGAAGCCGATGGAGTACAGGAAGCCGTCGTAGCCGTAGACGGCGATCGCTCCGGCAATACCGAGGAAGCTCGCCGCCGAGAGGTAGTCGCCAGCGATGGCGATGCCGTTCTGCGGACCGGAGAAGGCTCGTCCACCGGTGAAATAGTCTGCGGCCGTTGAATTGTTCTTGCTAGCGCGAATGACAACGAACATGGTGACGGCAACAAAGGCGACAAAGATCGCGATGTTGGCCATCGGATTGCCGACGGTTGTCGACGCGGCGAGGGTACTCATTGGGCGATTTCGCTTTCCATCTTTGCGCGCAACGCGGCGGCCTTCGGATCGAGTTCACGATTGGCAAAGCGGACGTAGAGCCCGGTGATCGCGAAGGTGGTGACAAACTGCAGCAGCCCGAGCAGCAGGCCGAGGTTGATGTCGCCCCAGATCGGGGTTGCCATGAAGTCGTGGGCAAACGCGCCGAGCAGCACGTAGGCGGCGTACCAGACGAGGAAGAAGACCGTCATCGGGAACACAAACCGCAGCAGGGTGCGCTTGAGGTTCTGGAAATCCGGGCTGGCCTGCATCTCAATGAACTGCTCACCCGAAGGGGTGAGTTGCGCGTGCGCAGGCGGCGGCAGGTGCTCCGGCGGTGGCGCCGATGAGGATTCGACTGTTGACACGAGGTCTCCCAACTGTGAGGGCCGAGTGCACACACCTTTATTGAGGTGTGGATCACACACAATAGGTGGCCTGGGTCACACGCTGAAGCTGCCGTTCTCTGCGCTAGACGGTCAGTGCACGCCGACGAACGGTTGGTCGTCATAGGGGAGAATCAGGAGTCGCCCGGTTGCGTAGGCAGTCGCTCTACGCCCATGCCGACGCGTTCGGGCAGATGCATCCGGGCAAAGGTGCGCGCCAGATCGGCCGGCACCTGATGTCGCGTCGCTAGGCTCACCGCCACCATCGTCGCGAACGCCAGCGGTACCGTCACCGCCGCCGGATAGCCGATGATCACCGACAGCCAGCCGCCCAGTGACGCTTCGCTGATCACTCCGGCGATGGAGAGTGAGACTGCCGTACCCGATGACACCGCGCCGACAATCATTCCGGCGATCGCCCCGGCGGGAGTGAGTCGGCGCCACCAGATCCCGAGTACCAGCAGTGGGCACAGGGTGGAGGCGGCAACGGCGAATACCGATCCAACCGTGCGCGAGAGCTCCAATGACGTTGCGGCAACGGCGAACAGTACCGGCACAACCCCGCCGATCAGTGCCGCAATCCGGAAGTCGCGAACACGTCCGGAGAGCACATCGGTCGAGAGCGCTCCGGCAACGCTGACGAGCAGGCCAGATGAGGTCGCGAGGAAGGCGGCGATGGCTCCGGCCGCCACCAGTGCGCCCAGTAGTTGCCCGGCAATACCGCCGATTGCCCCGGACGGCAGAAGGAGTACTGCGGCATCGGCGGTTCCGGTGCTGACCAACTGCGGAACGTACAGTCGGGCAAAGACTCCCAGGAGCAGAGGAAACAAGTAGAACAGGCCGAGTAGCGCGATCACCGTGGCTGCTGTTCGACGCGCCGCCCGACCGTCGGAGTTGGTGTAGAAGCGCACCAGCACATGGGGCAGTCCCATTGTGCCAAGGAAGGTCGCGATGATGATCGAATACACCTGGGACAGTGGATGTCCGCCGCCCAGTCCGCCGCCGGTGGCCAGCCATTGCTGCCCGGTCGTCGGCGCCCCGGCTACTACCGGGGTGGCTGCTCCCGCATCGAGGTGAATCGTCGATCCCGCACCCACCGTATGCTCACCCGCGGTGGGAAACATCGCCCCGACCACTTCGGTGCCGTCGAGCTGGCCGGTGACGGATAGTCCTGCCGTGTTGGGTACCGACAGCACTGTGTCGGTGGTGACTTCGACGGTGGTGGCCACCTCGACGTGCGGGCCGACCTTCTCGTCAACGGGCTGCCGATCGCCAGCGTAAATGAGTATCAAAGCTAGCGCCGGTACTCCCATGGCCGTGAGTTTGAGCCAGTACTGGAAGGCCTGCACAAAGGTAATCGAGCGCATGCCGCCACCGACCACATTGATCACGACGATCGCGCCGACGGCAACCGCGCCCACCCAGGCCGGTACGCCCAGCAAGATGTTGAGAGTTATTCCGGCACCTTGGAATTGGGGGATCAGGTAGAGCACGCATACCAGCACCACGACCAGCATCGCGGTGAGCCGGGCACGGCGTGAACCGAGCCGGAACTCGGCAAAGTCGGGCACCGTGTAGGCGCCGGAGCGTCGTAGGGGTGCCGCCACGAACAGCAGGATTCCCAGATAGCCGGCCGTGAATCCAACGGGATACCACAGTGCGTCGGCGCCGTATTTGGCCACCAATCCGGCGACCCCGAGAAATGAAGCCGCCGAGAGGTATTCACCCGAGATTGCGGTGGCATTCCAGCGGGAGCCGACGGCGCGGGAGGCCACCAAAAAGTCGGAGGTGGTGCGGGCAAACCGACCGCCGTAGGCGCCGATCACAATGGTGGCGACGGCGGCCAGGACGAGCGCCGCAGCGGTCAGCGCGGTTGAGGTAGATGCGTTCATCGACGATGTGGTGCCTCGTCAACGGCGCCCATAAAGTCGGCCTCTGCCTGCTCGGCTAGCCGCACGTAGAGTCGTCCGGCCGCGTAGAGCGCGGGGTAGAGTGCCACGCCGAGTACCAACCAGGGCAGCCGGATGCCCAGGACGGAATAGGTGACGAGAACCGGAAAGAGTAAGCCCAGCAACGGGATGAGGGCGACGATGCCGGTGAACGAGAGCCACAGACGCAGCGCCAAACCCAGTTGGGCGCGCATCAGACCGCGCACCAAAGCATCGCCGACCTCGGTCTGCTCTTGCACTTCGACGCGGGTGCGCACCAGACGAGCTCCACGCCGCTGGGCCAACACCACCCGTTCGCGCCTGGGCGGCCGGTTCGGTGTGGCTGCCCCATCGGAGGGGGTCACTGCTCGTCTCCGGAGCGGTAGGCGCGCATCGGGTCGCGGATCAGGCGATCTTTCAGCTCGCGTACCTGGCGTCGGCTCACCGGGAGCTCGGTGGCTTCGGACTGGCCGTTGTCTTGCACGCACACCACCGTCGTCGATCCGGAGGTCCGCAGGCCGGTAACCATCGGTAATGCCACCAGATAGGACCGGTGGATGCGGGCGAATCCCTTGTCCTGCCATCGTGATTCGAGTACGGAAAGCGGAATGTGCACCAGATGAGTGCCCTGGCTGGAGTGCAGCCGGGCGTAGTCGCCGACGGCCTCCACCCACGAGATGGTGTCGCGGCGCACCAGAGACGTCACGCCGCCCAGTTCGGCGGGGATGACGTCATCGTCACCGGTGCTTTCCGGCTCGTCGCGTTGCCCGGCGCGCGCCGCTCCTACTCGTTCAATCGCTTGCTGAAGCCGATTCTCGCGCAGCGGTTTGAGGAGATAGTCCAGCGCGCCAACGTCAAAGGCGTCCACGGCGCGGTTGTCGTGGGCGGTGACAAAAACGACGGCGGGCGGAGTGGCCAACCGGCTCAATACGCCCGCCAACTCGATACCCGAAAGTCCGGGCATATTGATGTCGAGAAACACCGCGTCGATGCGGTTGCCGCCGAGCTCGCGCAATGCCGCGGTGGCGTCACCGGCCTGATGGACCTCGCTGATCTCGGGTTGCCGAGACAACAAAAAGACCAGTTCATCGAGGGCGGGGCGCTCGTCGTCGACCGCCAACACCGTCAGGCCCATCTCATCTCGCCTCCAATTCCTTCACGCCGGGTGCTCAAGGCTGGCGTCAGACCCGGATGCCCGCGCGGAACTTGGGCACTCGCATGCCCACCTTGGTCCCCGCGCCGATGCCCGTTTCGACCACTAGACCGTAGTCGTTGCCGAAGGCTGCGCGCAGCCGATGGTCGACATTGCTGAGGCCGACATGGGCACCAGCGGATTCGTCGGTGGCGTCGGCTCCGGTGGGCGGGTCGAGTGCGTCGATGGCGCCGCTACGCAGCAGCTCCGGGTCCATGCCGATGCCATCGTCTTCGACGGTGATCACGCAGTCGGTGCCTTCGTCGCGGGCCACGATGGTGATGGTTCCGCCGCCATTAGCGGCCAGCCCGTGCCGTACCGCATTCTCGACGAGCGGCTGTAGTGCAAGAAAGGGCACCACCACACTGAGCGCCTCGGGCGCCACCTGTAACCGCACGTCCAGGCGCGGGCCAAAGCGGGCGCGTTCGAGCGTCAGGTACCGGTCGATGTTGCGCAGTTCGTCTGAGAGCAGGGTGTATTCGCCTGCAGCCCGAAGCGAATACCGGGTGAAGTCGGCGAACTCGAGGATGAGCTCACGGGCGCGATCGGGGTCGGTGCGCACAAAGGAGGCGATGGTGTTGAGCGCGTTGTAGATGAAGTGTGGACTGATCTGGGCGCGCAGGGCCAGCACTTCGGCGCGGTCCAGCCGGGCGCGGGCGGCGTCGAGATCGGCGAGTTCGATCTGGTCGGAGACATACCGCGCCACCTCGTCGATGGCGCCGAGCCTGCCTGGTCCCGGCCGCAGCGTCGCTGCTACCACCAGGGTGCCCGCCCCCGATCCGGCCGAAATCAGCGGTTGCGCAACAAGCGCGCGCACCGGCGATTCGGCGCCGCAGGGGTCATTGACGAGCACACGGCGTCCGCTGCTCAGCGCCCTGGCCGCGGCCTGGCCCGCTGCGGCGACGCTCGTGTCATCCCAGACCTGGCTCTCTTCGGCGTCGTAAGCCAGCAATTGGGTGGAGGCATCGTAGAGGGCCACGCCGTCGGCTGAGGTAAGCGAGCGAAGCGGAGCTAATGCGTCGCTTGCCGATTCGGCGGTCAGACCGCCTCGTAGCGAACGTGCCGCGAGTGACGCGGTGTGCAGTGCGGTGTGTACCGCGCGCTCGGTGGGGGTGGCTACGACTCGTCGGGTACGGATCAGCATGACGACGCCGCCGATCACGATGACGGCGAGTACTGCCAGCGCCGCCATCACTGAACTCGACATTGCCACCTCTTACCCTTCAATTCTTCGTCCTCTGTTCAGAGTGGACAGTATCGGGAAAATGACCGAAGTGTCATAGGGTCAGAGGAACTTTCACGGCAGCAAACAGTCAGCCGTCTTTGACGAGGCCGCGAAGGATTTCACATCTACTGCAGCGGTGGTGCGCTCACCACACCGGATAGAAGTCGGGCTCGCCGGTAACGGCGGCCGCGGCTAATGTTGCTGCGACTGACTCGAATCCGTCGGCCAGCGCCGCGATCGTCACGCGAATGTGGTCGCCACTCCGAGCGTCACGGTCGGCCTCGGCGATGATGAACGGTTCGCCAGAGGCAACCTGAATTCCGTTGGCGGCCAGATGTATCTGGGCATGCCGCTCGTCGGCAACCGGTATCCAGAGATTCATTCCGGCAGTGCCGGGCACCGGGATTCCGTGCGCGTGGAGTGCGCTCTGCAGACGGTCCCGGCGCCGCTGGTATTCGACGCGGGCAGCCGCGACCGATGCCGCGGTGGACTCGTCGGAGAGCAGTTCATAGAGCAGCCGTTGGAGTAGTCGTGGCGTCCATCCCGGCCCGAGCATCCGCGTCGCCGTCAATCGGTCGAGTACTGACCGAGGCCCAGACATCGCGGCGATCCGTAGGTCGGGTCCGTGTGACTTGGAGAAGCTGCGGATGTGCACGACCTGTTCGGGCAGCCACCGGCCGATACTCACGTCACCGGGACCACCCGCGCCGCCACTGTGGTCGTCCTCGATGGCGATACATCCGGTGCCTCGCATGAGGCGGGCCAACTCTCGTGCGCGGGCCGGGGTAATGGAGATCCCGGTCGGATTGTGTGCGCGAGGTTGCAGCAGCGCCACAGTGGGGGATTGGGCGAGCGCATCCGCGAACTCTTTGGGCACCGGTCCGTCGGCGTCGAGTGATACCGGAATCGGATGCAAGCCGTGACTCTCGATCAAGTCGAGAAACTGTGGGAAGGTGGGGTTTTCGACGATCGCCCGGTCTCCGAACTGCGCTATCGTGGCCACCGCCCGGGCAACCCCGTCGAGCGCGCCGTCCACCACGGTCAACGATTCGGCGGTGACCGGCCAGTCGGCGCGCAGGAGGTTTCCGAGTTCGGGCACCACCGGGTGATCGTGATAGCTGGTGGTGGCCGCGCGGCTCACCACCGCGGCTAGCGCGGCCCCGATCTCGGGGAGAAGATCGGGATCGGGGGAGCCTTTGGAGAGGTCGAGTCCAATCTGTCCGTGTGTACGGGCCAGTGCCTTGGTCCGTCGCGGAACCACTGGCGAACTCGACTGAGTCACGAAAGTGCCACTGCGTCCGCGTGATTCGACCAGGCCCGATCTCGATAGGGCGCGCCACCCGTGGCTCACGGTCGCTGGTGATACGCCCAGCTCAGCGGAAAGCTCACGGACAGTGGGCAACCGGTCACCGGCAATCAGCTCGCCGGATCTGATCATTCGTCCGATCGCACCAGCGATCCCGGCTGGAGTTGGGTCATCGACGATGATCCTTGGTGGGGTACGGCCAGATTCGCTATCCACCATCAGAGTCCTCACTGTCGTGACGTAAGACGTAACAGCCACATCACGCCGCGAAATATTTCGGAAATGTTTAGTGCGCAGAGTGTCAATTAATCAACCACACCGCGATGAGTTTGTCATTTGAAGCAAGGGGTACTGAATGTCTGTGATTACAGCCGCGATCACCCAGGTCGAGTGGACCGGTGATGAAGAGTCGATGGTTACCAAGCACGAAGAACTCGCACGTCAGGCGGCTGCCGCGGGTGCTCAGATCATCTGCTTCCAAGAGCTGTTCCACGGCCCGTACTTTGGGATCGTCGAGGACTCTAAGTATTACGAGTACGCACAGGCTGTGCCCGGACCGCTCACTGAGCGGTTCGCGGCCCTGGCACGCGAACTCTCGCTAGTCATCGTGTTGCCGGTCTATGAGGAGGAAATGCCCGGGCTGTACTACAACACGGCCGCGGTCATCGACGCTAACGGCACCTACCTGGGCAAGTATCGTAAGAACCACATTCCAAACCTGGACCGCTTCTGGGAGAAGTTCTACTTCCGCCCAGGCAATTTGGGCTACCCGGTGTTCGATACCGCAGTGGGCAAGGTTGGCGTGTACATCTGTTACGACCGGCACTTCCCGGAAGGCTGGCGTGAGCTGGGATGCAATGGAGCCGAGCTGGTCTTCAATCCCTCGGCAACTAAACCCGGTCTCTCCAACCGACTCTGGGAGCTTGAGCAGCCTGCAGCCGCGGCGGCCAACCAGTACTTCGTCGCCGCCAATAACCGGATCGGTACCGAGACAGCCGAATTCGGCGACGATGCGGTTACCTTCTACGGAAGCTCCTACTTTGCCGATCCGCGGGGAAACTACGTGGGCGAGGTGGCCTCGACCGATACCGAAGAGATCGTTATCCGAGAGATCGATCTGGGGCTGGTGCGCGAGGTACGCAACGAGTGGCAGTTCTACCGCGACCGCCGACCCGACACCTACATCGCAATCCCGGCCAACTGATTGTGTGCGGCCCCGCTGGGGGCTCACAACGTATCTGGCGCAGCTACTCTCACTCCGAAAGGACCGTCCATGTCGACGACCTTCATTCACGGCGGAACGGTGGTTTCGGCGACCGGTCGGGTACCCGCAGATGTTCTGATCGACGGCGAGCGCGTCGTGGCGCTACTCGAACCCGGCTCGTCGGTACTTGGTGCCGACCTCGCCACCACCGCAGACACCGTGATCGATGCGACCGGTAAGTATGTGATTCCCGGTGGCATCGACGTACACACGCATATGTCGATGCCGTTCGGTGGTACCGAGGCGGCCGACACCTTTGAGACCGGCACGCGCGCCGCGGCGTGGGGTGGTACTACCACCATCATTGACTTTGCCGTGCAGAAATTCGGTGAGCGACTGAAAGATTCGCTGGCCACCTGGCACCAGATGGCAGCCGGTGAGTGTGCGATCGACTACTCATTTCACCAGATCGTCGGTGACGTCAACGACGACTCGTTGAGCGCCATGCGTGGTCTGGCCGATGAGGGCATCACCAGCTTCAAATTGTTCATGGCCTACCCGGGTGTCTTCTACAGCGACGACGCGCAGATCCTCAAGGCGATGCAGGTCTCCGAACAGACCGGGCTGCTGACGATGATGCATGCTGAGAACGGGCCAGCGATCGACGTACTCGCCGAGCAACTGGCCGAGGCGGGTAAGACCGCGCCGTACTATCACGGCATTGCCCGAGCTTGGCAACTAGAAGAAGAGGCCACACATCGGGCGATCATGCTCGGAAACCTCACTGGCGCACCGCTCTACATCGTGCACGTCTCGGCCAAGCAAGCGGTCACCCAGTTGGCCGCGGCCCGGGATGCCGGTCAGAACGTGTACGGCGAAACGTGTCCGCAGTACCTGTATCTCTCGCTCGAAGACCAGTTGGGTGCACCAGGTTTCGAGGGTGCCAAGTGGGTATGCTCGACGCCGTTGCGATCCAAGCATGAGCCCCATCAAGACGAGGTGTGGCAAGCGTTGCGCACCAACGATCTTCAGTTGGTCTCTACCGACCACTGCCCGTTCTGTATGAAAGGGCAGAAGGATATGGGCGTCGGTGACTTCCGCAAGATTCCCAACGGAATCGGCTCGGTCGAGCACCGAATGGACCTGCTCTATCAAGGAGTCGTCGACGGCAAGATCAGCCTGGAGCGCTGGGTGGAGATCACCTCGACCACCCCGGCACGCATGTTCGGTCTCTACGGGCGAAAGGGTGTCATCGCTCCCGGCGCAGATGCCGACATCGTGATCTACGATCCCGCCGGGCATACCTCGATCGGCCTGGAAAAGACCCACCACATGAACATCGACCACTCCGCCTGGGAAGGCTACGAGATCGACGGTGCCGTAGACACCGTGCTGTCTCGCGGCAAGGTCATCGTCACCGACAACAACTACATCGGCACCAAGGGGCACGGGGCATTTGTGCGCCGTGAACTCAGCCAATATCTGATCTAAGAGGAGAACGAAACATGGATCTCGGAGTTGTGCTGCAGTGCCATCCGCCGGCCGCGCGCACCATCGCGCTGACCAAACTCGCCGAGTCACACGGCTTTAGCCACGTATGGACCTTCGATTCACACCTGCTGTGGCAAGAGCCCTATGTGCTGTTTGGGCAGATGCTTGCCGAGACGCGGCGCGTCACCGTTGGCCCGATGGTCACCAATCCCGCCACCCGCGACTGGACGGTCACCGCATCGTTGTACGCCACGCTCAATGAGATGTACGGCAACCGCACGATCTGCGGTATCGGGCGCGGTGATTCGGCGGTGCGAGTGACCGGAGGTTCGCCGACCACACTGCGCGATCTGCGGGAGTCGGTCCACGTGATCCGCGAGCTCGCCAATTCGCGCGAGGTGGAGTACAACGGCACCACACTGCGATTTCCGTGGAGCCGGGATTCGCGGCTACCGGTGTGGGTGGCCGCCTACGGGCCCAAAGCATTGGCGCTGACCGGTCAGGTGGCCGATGGCTTCATCCTCCAGCTGGCCGACCTCGATATCGCGGCCTGGATGATCGATGTGGTGCGGTCGGCAGCCTCGGACGCCGGGCGCGATCCGGCCGAGGTGAAGTTCTGTGTTGCCGCACCGATGTATGTGGGCGATGATATTGCGCACCAGCGTGATCAGTCACGATGGTTTGGTGGGATGGTCGGCAATCATGTGGCCGACATCGTCGACCGCTACGGTAGCGGCGGCGCGGTACCGGAAGCCCTGACTGATTACATCAAGGCGCGGCAGAGGTACGACTACAACGAGCACGGACAGGTGGGCAATAGCCATACCGACTTCGTGACCGACGAGATCGTCGATCGGTTCTGTGTGCTCGGCAGCGTCGAGGATCACCTGACCAAGCTGGAGGCGTTGGAGAAGCTCGGGGTGGATCAGTTCGCTGGCTACCTGCAGCACGACAACAAAGAAGAGACGATGCGGGTCTACGGCGAGAAGATCATTCCGACGATGACTCGGACCGGCCCCGCAGTGTCGCGGGCGTGAGCGCAGCCCAGTGCGGGGGAGACATTCCGCGTGGGAAGCCCAGTACCGCACAGCAATACGAAGGCTCAGCGCGGAGTCGATATGCGTTCTACCACCATGATTGGACAAGGGGTGAGGCAGATATCTCCCTAACCCCGATAGAAAACTCGGAGTAGCGATGAGCGATACGACTCTGCAGCAGGTTCCAGAGTCATCCCCGCTGATGAACGCCGATCTGGCGCCGACAGCAGAGGGCAAGGCCACGTGGAGATCCTGGGATCTGTTCTGTCTGTGGATGACCTCGGCGCATAGCCTAGGCAGCTACACGTTCGCGATCGGAATGCTCGCGCTCGGACTGTCGGGTTGGCAGACCATGCTCGCACTTTTCCTCGGTGTGCTGGGACTATGGTTGGGCTCCAACCTGATTGGTGTGGCCGGACAGAAGGTCGGTGTGCCGTTCCCGGTGTTCGCCCGGGCCACGTTCGGGATCTTTGGCGCCAATATCCCAGCGCTACTGCGCGGATTGGTCGCCATCTTCTGGTACGGGATCCAGACCTATCTTGCGTCGCTCGCCGTCATCGTGTTGATCGTGCGGATCTGGCCGGGAATGGAATCGTGGACCACCGGCGGCTTCCTCGGACAAAGCCCGCTGGGCTGGATCGCATTTATGGCGTTGTGGGTGGCCCAGCTGCTGGTGCTCAGCTACGGCATGGAAATCGTGCGCAAGGCATCGGATTTCGCTGGACCGGTGGTGTGGATCGGCATGTTTGCCTTGGCGATCTGGATGCTCGATCAGGCCGATTGGTCGATCAACTGGAATGCGCGCACCGGGGATGTGTTGTCGCTGCCGAGCACGATTGCGGTCGTGGTCGCCGTCGCGTTCTTGATGATCGCCTACATGGCCGGCCCGCTGGTCAACTATTCCGACTTCTCCCGCTTCGCACCATCGAAGAAAGCCATCAAACGCGGTAACGCACTGGGTATTCCGCTCAACGAGACTGCCTTTGTGGTGCTCTCGATCATCATCTCGCTGTGCTCGCTCAAGGTATTTGGCGATGGCACACTCGATCCGGTCGCACTGGTCTCCAAGATCGACTCGACGGTGTTGGTGGTGATCGCGGCGCTGCTCTTCGCCATCGCCACCGTCGGCATCAACATCGTGCTCAACTTTGTCTCACCGGCCTACGACATCAGCAATGTTGCCCCGAAGTACATCTCCTTCCGCACTGGCGGCATCATCACCGCGATCCTCTCGATTGTGGTGTTGCCGTGGAAGGTATGGGGCAGCGAGGTCGCCATCGTGTACTTCCTCGGCGGGGTCGGCTCGCTGATCGGGCCGGTCTTCGGCATCCTCATGGTCGACTACTACCTGCTGCGCAAACAGAAGACGACGATCGCCGATTTGTACTCGATTGCCCCGAATGGTGCGTATCAGTTTGTTCGTGGGTTCAACCCGACAGCTGTTGCGGCGTTGGCGATCTCGGGTGCGGTGGCAGCGACGGTGGCCTTGGTTCCCGATTCCCAGCACATCACTGCGCTGAGCTGGCCGGTCGGTGCGCTCCTGGGGGCCGTGCTGATGTACGTCTTCAGCCGGTTCGCCAAGCGCGACCTTCCCGCAGCCCGGGCAACCTCAGATATCGCGGTTCACGAGCAGTCTCCGGCACCAGTCGCTGAAATCAACTGAACCCCAGAGTTATCCGGCGGTGATGCTCCCTTCGGGTGCTCCCCGCCACTCGCCCAAGGCGTCGGTTCCAAGGACCCCTCCGCCGACACCTTGGGCGTGGATCAGCGGCCAGGTTTGGCGTGCACTCGTGTGTGCGAATGGACGCCAAACCACCCCTCGGCCGCTAGCTGTACTTCCCCGTGAGGTTGTGAACGCGTGCTGATGGGGTGAGTCCG
>Cebus_capucinus_imitator_PRJNA485217_SSR047__coassemble_1298_pt1 | contig 16812 bp, 14 predicted proteins | sample Cebus_capucinus_imitator_PRJNA485217_SSR047__metabat2_low_PE_001 | metagenome-assembled genome bin Cebus_capucinus_imitator_PRJNA485217_SSR047
GAGATCTTCACCGAAGCTGGTGTGCCAGAAGGAGTCATCTCGGTGGTGCCGGGCGGCACCAGCACCGGCGAAGCGCTGGTTGCTCACCCCGACGTCGACAAGATCACCTTCACCGGCTCGACGGCAGCCGGTAAGTCGATCGGTGCGGCCTGCGCGCAGTCGCTCAAACGCTGCTCGCTGGAACTTGGCGGCAAATCGGCGGCCATCGTGCTCGACGATGTCGACATGGGCAATATCCCGATGATGGTGTTCCTCGGGCTCTTCAACACCGGTCAAGCCTGCGTCGCCCAGACTCGAGTACTGGTGCCTCGGGAACGCCGCGATGAGATCGTCGCCGCGATGGTTGACGCCGCCAAGGCGATGAAGGTCGGGCTGCCCGATGATCCCGAAACCCAGTTGGGCCCGGTCATCAGTGAACGTCAGCTCCAGCGCATTGAGGGCTACCTGGAGGCAGGCAAGAAGGCCGGCGCCACCGCCGTTTTGGCCGGCTCGCGTCCAAAGGGACTTGATGGCGGCCACTTCATGACGCCGACCATCTTCACCGATGTCACCAATGACATGACCATCGCCCAAGAAGAGATCTTCGGTCCGGTGCTTTCGGTGATCGACTATGACTCCGTTGACGAGGCCATCGCCATTGCCAACGACTCCGAGTACGGCCTCGCCGGGTCGGTGTGGACCGCCGATGTGGAGCGCGGCATCGAAATCTCGGAGAAGGTCCGCACCGGAACCTTCGGAATCAACTTCTACGCCATCGATCCCGGCTCCCCCTTTGGCGGATTCAAGGACTCAGGTATCGGACGCGAATGCGGCCCCGAGGGTCTGGAAGCATTCATCGAGCACAAGTCGACGATGCTGCCGCTGGGCTACCAGCCGTAGCTCTACCCACTCGACCCAAAAGGGTGCTCACTCGGGCGAGTGGGCACCCTTTCCCGTCGACTGGGCGTCTTCACCAGCCGAGCGTGCGTCTTCACCAGCCGACTGGGCGTCTTCACCAGCCGAACGTGCGTCCTCACCAGCCGACTGGGCGTACTGACTACGGCGTGGCCGTCGGAACTTCCGATCCTGCGGGAGCAGCGGGCACCGACGACGCCGGGGTAGAAGGTGCGCCCGTCCCCGACTCGCTAGGGCTGGGCAGCGGTACCGCACCGGACGGCGGCGTCGAGGTCTCACCGATTCGGCTCCGGAAGGAATCATCGGTGATGAGCTCGATGTTCTGGACCTTCCACTGCCCGTCCTGCCGCACCATCCCGAACGTCACTCGCGCGGGATCCACCCGCACAGCTTCTTTGCCGTTGCGACTCACCGAGAGGTTCATGAAGATCAGCACGGTCGAGGTGTCCCGGGTGTTAGTCACGACCCCGGCATCTTGGACCAGCGCCTGCGAGACAATCTGCTGCTCTTTTACCCCGGTGACGTAGTCGAAGGACTTTCCTTCCACCGGGTTTGCGATGATCTTGTCGTACTGAGTCTTGGCATCGCCGATGACGATCTCTTGCGACCGCTTCACGTGGTCAGCGACGTTGCCCGGGTCGTATCCGAACATCGTTGCCGCATACGACTTTGCCGCATTGAGCGACTCGTCTCTGGATGCTTCAACCCCGCGAGCATCGAGGTACCGGTAGCCCAGGACCGATGCCAGCGCAGCCGAGGCGACGACCGCCAATGCCAAAATCGCGATGAGAACGCGCGTCGAGGTTCGCATCAGACCACCCAGTCGTAGTTCGTCATCTTGAGCTCACCGTTGATCCGGGTGATATCCACCCGCCATCGGTAGGTCTGCAAGATGGTCTCTTCCTTGGGATCTGAGGGTTTGGATTGCCATCCATACACAAGGATGACGGTGCCTTCGTTGTCGGTGGCTTTGGTGACCGCCGAGGAGACCACTGCCGCCGTCACCTTGTCTTTCATATCTCGGATGAGACTGGCGACCTCGCTCATCGACTGCTGAAGTCGCTGTTGGGCAACGCCACTGGTGTTGTCCTGCATCGTCTTCATCGCGGCGTCAACGTTGTCTGGATTCAGCGCCGCCATCGTGATGGTCATGCGCTGGGCAAAGCTCGAATACTCTGCACGCAGGTCGCGCTGGTCATCGATCCGGGAAAGACCAACGGCAAATACTGCCGAGGCCACCAATGCTCCGACCACAACGACAATCGACACTGCGACCGCCACGAGCGCACCAACGGACCGGTTGCTCCGACGACGGATGGCGGCCGAACGACTCACCGTCACTGGCGACGACGCACTCGCCTCACGGCGCTGGCGGCGTTCCCGGTAGCTCAACTCGGCGGCGGCTTCCTCGACGGGACGAGAATCCGGAACGTCCGTACCGGACTGTTCTGACGCTGCCCCGGCCGCTGCCTCTTCCTCAACGGCCGAGGCTGCTGCCGTGCTCGTTCCGGAAAGCGAGTCGGTCCCAGAAGCTGACACATCCGGCCCCGAATCGGCCGTCTCCCGATCCGCCGCATCAGACGGCGTCGACTCAGCCCCGGCCTGCCTTGATGCCTGCGGCCCCACCGACTTACGTTTACGGCGGAACGGGGCCGACTTCACCGGCACCGCCGGGACCGACCTCGCCGACACTGCTGGCTCCGGGGGGTGCTCCGGTTGTGGCTCAGCTGAGGTGTCAGCGCTTCCGGTATCGGTGGTCACTGGTTGTTTACCGCCCCGGTGAGCAGACTCTCCCATGAACTGTCTTTTCCTTGATCGCGCGTGCCGGTTCCGGCGTTGTACGTCTTGCCGTCCGGACCGATAAATTCTCCCGATTCCGGATCGTACGTGGTTGCGTAGACCGCCGTGCCATCCTCGTGATCTGCGGGCGTTCCCGGGGTCACATATCCCGCTGGAGCCGCCAGGACGCCGGGAATTCCGTTCGGGAACGGGACCACTCGGTTACTGATCGGCTTGTACCCGGTGCGGCATTCTTCCGGGGTTGGCGCACGACGGCCGGGGAACTCCGTACACGGAAAGTTGCGCGCTCCGCGCACCGCGATCTGGGAATTCTGCGGCACCCGGCACAGCATTCCCGAGGGCAGATCACGCGCGGTTTGCTCTGCGGCGGATCGCCACTGCGACGGCGGCAGATATCCGATGGTGCATGGCGGCGGATCTTGAAATCCAAGTGAGAATTCAACGCTCGGCCCGTAACGGGTGTCACCCACATTAACCGCGGTAAGCAGCGCGTCGATCAGCCTCGGGTAAATCACCAGCACCTGCTGCAGATTCGGCAGGTACACCGCGGTGGTGCGCGCGGTCACCGAAAGGTTGGAGATCAGCATTGGCCAGGTCTGCCCCAGCGAGGAGAACAGTTGCTGCGCCGAGGATGCCGCCGACGGCCCCTTGGTGAGCAGGCCGGTGATCTCGGGATTGTTGGCGCGCAGCTGATCGGTCACCTTGACCGCGGCCGCAGTCCAGGAACGTATTTGGTCGGCCGTGGTCGATTGAGTTGCCAATAACGGCCCGGCCTGACGCACCAGGTCGATGGTGGCGTCGGAGTTCTTGTTGGCGTCGTCGACAAACAGAATCATCGAATCCATCAGCCGCCGAAGGTCTTCGGCGGTGCCGTTGAACGCGTTGAATGCCTCGTCGATCAGCGTGCGCAGTTTGGTGTCGCCCACTTTATCGAGCAGGGCTGTCGCCTGATCGAGTACCGAAGAGATTTCCACTGGCGGATTGGAGGCACGCAGCGTTGCCCCGCTACCCAGGTACTTATCGCTCGTATCACCCTGGGGCGGTGTGAATTCGACGTATTGCTCGCCGACCGCCGAGACGCTGCGGACCGATGCCGCAGCGTCGGCGGGGATCTTGGCGTCGCTATCGATCGACAGTTCGGCACGCACGCCAGATCCGGTAAGGCTAACTGAGGTCACCTTGCCTACGTTGACGCCTCGAAAGCTGACGTTGGCGTTCTCATAGAGTCCACCGGTGCTATCCATATCGAGGCTCACCGCGTAGCGCCCCACCCCGAACATCGCTGGGACGCGAACGTAGTAGATGGCCATCGCGACCATGGCGCACACGGCGACGATCGCGAAGATGATCAGCTGGATGCGGACGAAGCGGGTGATCTTCATCGACTTCCACCTCCGTCTGCCGTCGCCGCACTCGATGTGCTGGCACCCGCAGGCACCAGACCCCCAGAGCCCGGGCTGTTGTAGATCGCCGGAATAGGATCTGCGTCTTCTGACCGTGTTTCGCCACCGGATTGGAAGGGCGAGGTGAAGGGGTTCAGACCGCGCCCAGCATTGCCCGCTGGCTTTCCGGTCAGAGCAGCTGGGCCCACCACCCCCACCGACCGCAGAATGCTGCGCTGCAGCTTGGGCAAGGTCAGGTCGAGAGTCAGATCAGAGTTGACGTAGTCGCCCTTGATCATCGTCGGGATCATCTCTTCCAAGAAGGGGAAGGTGAGCAGCAATCGCAACGATCCGGGGAGCGCTGGACCGGCATCGGCGAGCCCCCTGAACGCCTTGGACATGTTAGCCACGATCGTTTTGATGTTCTGGGTGTTCGCATCGAGAATGTCGTTGGTTGTCGCCGACAGCTTGCCCACCGCATCAAGCGCATTGACAAACTGCTGCCGCTGATCGTTGAGCAGCTTGAGGATTTCCGGACCGTCAGAGAGCGCCTTCTGCAGCGTCGGCTTCTGCTCGTTGATGCCGGCGGCGAGGCGATCGAGTCCTTCCATCGCGCGGATGATGCTGTTGCGCTGGTCATTGAGGTCATCGACGAGCACCGACATCCGCGGGATCAGTGCGCGGATGGCCTTGTCCCGTCCGGAGAAGATCTGATTCATCTCGTGGATGACGTCGCCGAACTGGCTCAGTCCGCCACCGTTGAGCACCACCGACAACGAGCTCAAGATCTGCTCGGTGGTGGGATAGTTGCAGCCCGGGATTTGCTGGGCCGCAGTGATATCGGGCTCAGGATCCTTCGACGGCAGCTCAACGTTGGTGGCGGCCGGACACTCCGGCAGCGGAATTTGGTCGCCGGCCCGCAGCGTCGTGGTGGCCGGTTGGGCCGGCTCGATGATCTCCAGATGCGTCGAGCCGAGAACGCTGGTCATCCCGACCATCACGTGCGACCCGGCGGCTACCTTCACCCCGGGATTGAGCCGCATGACGACCTTCGCGTTCCAATTCTGCACCGAGATATTGCCGATGCTGCCGACGGTGACGTCATCAAGCATCACCGGAGCATTGTTGACAAGGCCTGCGGCGCTGGGGATCACCGCGCTGATCTGGTACGAGTGCTCGCTGGTGCCCTCCGCGCCCGGTACCGGAATGCTATTGATGCCCGAGAATCCGCAGGCAGTGCCGAGGCCAGCCACGACCGTCCCGATCACCACCATCCGCAGCCGCCCGACCGCACGCGTACGCATCAGCCTTCACCGCCCCACGGGACAAGCAGATCACCCAGCGTGCCACCACCATTGGCGCGCCGAGTTGCCGCGTCCTGTCTGCGGATTCCGGCCTGCGCTCGGGCTTTGACCTCGGCGTTCTGGTACGTGATTTGGTTGGGAGTGGCGTTGATTCCGTTGACGGGGTTGGTCATGAAGGGCGGATAAGCCACGACCACTGTCTGCAGTATCGGCGCCAATGTGTCGACGCACATGTTGATGTCGGCCTTGCTTTGCCCGGGCCGGTTATTCGCCTCCATCGTCCCGCACAGCAGGGTGATGAGGTTGTTACCCATGCCCAGACCGAACACTCCGGATAGCGACCCAGTCAGCGGGTTGTAGATGTTGTAGAAGTTGGCCAGCTGGTTGGGCGCCGAGTGCAGCAGCCCGCGCATCTGCTCGTCCTTATCGGCGAGAGTTCCGGTGGTCTGGGCCAGTTTGTCTACCGCACTGGTAAGCGCACCCTGGTTCTTGTCGATGAACTCGCGCACCTCGCTCATCGCCTCGTCGAGGTTATGCAGGGCGCCGTCGAGCGCATCAGTGTTGTTGGCGAGCACGTTTGAGACCGAGGCAATGCGCCCGTTGAACTGCACCAGTTGTTCATGGCTGGTTGAGAGCGCATCGGTGAGCTTCTGCAGGTTGCGAATCGTGGTGAACAGATCGTCGCGCCCCGACGACAGCGTCGACATCACGTCGGACAGTTCGGTGATCGAGTTGTTGATCGCCTTGCCGTTGCCATCGAGATTGCGCGAGGCGACGTCGATGGCGGCGGCCGCAGTGCCCGCCTCGGCACCATGCGGACCAACGGCTTCGGTGATACGTTGCAGCTGTTCTTTGACCTGATCCCACTCCATCGGGACCACGGTGCGCTCCATCGGGATGTCCGCGTTGTTCGCGAGCCGAGGGCCCTTCGCGTAGACCGGGGTCAGCTGAATGAAGCGCCCCGACACCAGGGATTGCGCTACCACAACGGCTTTGGCATCGGCCGGAATCTTGACGTCGCGATCAATCTGCATCGTCACCTTGACGTCACCCTCACGTGGGGTGATCGAGGTGACTTTGCCGACGTTGACTCCGATGACCTTGACCGGATCTCCGTTGTAAAGCCCAGTGGTGCTGGCGAAGTACGCGGTCAGTTTGCTCGTGGTGGTCCGCTCATATCCGACATAACCGACCACAGCCACGAGCGCGACCAAGACCACCAGAGCTGCGGTGAGCCATGTTTTCTTGCCGATCGACTTCAGCATGATCACCCTCCCTGCTTGGTAGTCGGCTGCTGGGTGTTCGAGCGCGGGGTGTTCGAGCGCGGCGATGCTGTCGACGTCGGAGGCGTCGGGTAGCTGAGAGTCGGCGACGGCGCGGCGGGACCGGGGCCGGTAGGCGCCTCACTCCATGCATTGGGCAACAGCGGGAAGCCACTGTACGCAAATGCCTTGGCCACCTCGGGATACTTCTGCTGCAAGACCTTCATGAAGGTGGCGGTGTAGTCGCCAAAGGTACTGACGCCCACCAATGAATCAAAGTTGGGCCCATTGGCGACCGACTCACCGAGCGCATTAGCGTAGGGCCCCAGGCGATCCACCGTCTCTTTGAGGTTCTTCTCGTTGTCATTGAGAATGTCGAGCACCGCGTTGAATTTGGTGAGCACCGGCGTCAACTGGGCGTTGTTGTCTTTGATGAAGCCACTGATCTGGTTGGCCACATCGCGGGTACCGGAGATGAGTTGCGCGATAGCCGCACGCCGGAACTGGAGCTCCCCGAGAAGCGAATTAGCGTCGACGAGCATCTGGTTGATCTGCTGATTGCGCTCGCCGAGCACATCGCTCACACTGCTGGCCTTTGCGAGCAACTCGCGTAGCGCATTGTCGCGATCGGCCACCGACTTGGAGAGTCGAGCCACTCCCTCGACGGCTCCCTGGACCTGTCGCGGAGTGTCGGAAAAGGTGACCGACAATGTCTCGAGTGCATCGTTGAGCTTGCCGGTATCGGTCTTGGCCAGCGAGCCGGTGGCATCGTCGAGTGCATCGGTCAACGAATACGGCGCAACGGTGTTGCGGTTGGCGATGTCGCCGCCGGGCTTGATCCGGCCCGGGCCATGCGGAAGCACAGTGAGGTTGCGCCGACCAAGCACGGTCTCGGTTTTGATGGCTGCCTGGGTGTCTGTGCCCATCACCACGGTGTCTGCCATCCGGAACTTCACCGCAGCCTTGGTTCCATCATCGGTGTCTGCCAGGTTGATTCGCTCGACGGTGCCGACCTCGATACCCGCGACGGTGACGATATCTCCGGCGACCAGGCCGCCAGCATCATCAAAATACGCGGTGTAAGTGGAGACGGGCGAGAGAAATGGCAGCTTATCCATCTGCAAGGCGACAACCACGACCATCGCGGTAACAACGATGCCAATGAGCCCGATCCGAGCACGACTATGCCCGCCCCGCTTGGTCTCTCGCGCCACATCGGCGGAGTCGGATTCAGTTCTCTTGCTGCCGAACAGACCGCCAAAGCCTGTACTCATCATGAGGTCGCACACCTCCCGCCGGCCTTGGTGGTATCGCCCATCACGTCGTTGGAGGTGAAGTAGTACTGCTTTCCGCCGGGTCCAGTGAGCAACAACCTGATTCGGCAGAAATAGATCTGTAACCAGGCGCCATAGCTACCCAGGTTCGAGAGCATCTTGTAGTCGGTGGGCAGTCTCCCGAGGAGTGACCGCAGAAATGGCTCAGCCTGCTGCACCTGATACGAGGCATCGCCGATGCTGTTGAGAGTCTTGTTGAGTCCGGGCCGGGTCTGCTGCAGCAGATCGGCCAATCCGGTTGTGGTCTGCGCGGTTTCGTTAAGAGCCGTACCGATGGTTCCGCGCTGCGCCGACAACCCGGTAATCAGCATCTGCATCTGATCGAGGCTAGTGTCGAGGCCCTTGCGGTCGCCGTCGAACGTGCCCAACAAATCGTTGAGATTATTGACGACCTGCCCGATCAACTGGTCCCGGTCGGCCAGCGCATCGGTGAACGACGCGGTATCAGTCAGCAACTTGTTCAGTGTGCCGCCCTGCCCCTGGAACACGGCGACCAACGAGGTGGACAGCTCGTTTACCTCGTCGGGGTCGAGGGTCCGGAACAGCGGTTTGAACCCGCCCAGCAGTTTGTCGAGATCCAGCGCCGGTTCAGTTTGAGAGACCGGGATGGTCGATCCGGAATCGAGCGTCTGAGACGAATCTCCGGCACCCTGCTGCAATTCCAGGTAACGATCGCCGGTCAGGTTGGCGTAGCGGATCAGCGCCCGCACCGACGTTGGCAGCCGGTACTGGTCATCGACGGAGAACCGGATCTTCGCCTGGTTGTCTCGGGTCAGCGAGACATTGTCCACCGTTCCCACGTCGACCCCGGCGATCTTGACCTTGCTTCCCGATTTGATCTGCGAGGCGCTGGTGAACACGGCCTTGTAGTCGTCGCTGCTTCCCGAACGATAGTTGCTGAACACCACCACAAGACCGATGAAGACCAGCACCATCACCACCGCGAAGGCGCCCAACTTGATCAGGGTTGCGCGAAACGCGCGTGCGCGATTATCCACGTTTTGGCTCCCCGAACAGCAGATTGAACAGCTTCTGACGGTTGGCCTTTGGAGTCGTCCGCGGCTGATAGGGAGTCGGCGCGTTGTTGGTGACGTAGAAGTCGGAGTGCTCGGTGGTCGTCGGGTCGCTCAGTCCGCCCGCGCAGGTCGGCGGCCCATTCGCGCCGACGACCGGCAGGCTCTGGGGGTAGGTGTAGGGCTCTTTGCCCGGCAGCAGGCCGGCATAGAGCTGCAGCATTCCGTTGTTGCCGCCCATGTAAGGCTTGGCCAAATCAGCGGCGAGCGCGGTGGTACGCAAGAAGCACGCGATACCCGGCGACTGATAGCCCAGCAGCTGCGATACCGGGTCAAAGTCAGACAGCGTCGACATCAATTGACGTTTGGTCGGCGCGATCGTGGAATTGATCGTGGTGGCCATCCCGGTCACATTCATGAGCAGCGCGTCAAAGTTGCTTGCGTTGGAGCGCAAGGTATTTCCGGTGAAGACCGCATTGTCGATGGTTCGCATCAGATCACCGGTCACATCGCCGTAGACGTTGGTCGTCGCCGCGGCCTGGCGAATGAGCTCATCGAGCTCAGGCAGGTGTCTATTGGTCTTGCCCAACAGATTCGACAGCTGCTCCAAGGAGTTTCCGATCTCCGCGCCCTGCCCGGTAAGGGCGGTATTAACCGCTCCCACAGTCGCGTTCAGCTTCTCCGGCTGGAGGTCGGCGAGCACCGCGACGAGCTGCTGATAGACGGTTTTGAGCTCGACGACAACATGTTTGGCATCGATTTCTTGACCGGGATACATCCGGCCGACGGCACCCGATTCAGGGACGTCGAAGTACACCGACTTGGCGCCGAACACGGTGTTGGATTTGATCTGGGCGACCACGTTCTGCGGGATATTCGACATCTGATCGGAGTCGATATCGAGAGTGAGCACCGCGTGGTCGCCGCGCTGGCTGATCGAGGCGACCCGACCGACCTGAACCCCGCGGAGTCGCACTTTTGCATCCGCGCTCATCACCAGGCCCGCACGCGGCGAGGTCAGCGTCACCGTTGAGGTTGAGCTAAACCAGCCGAGGAATGAGCCAGAGGCGCCCACAATGATCGCGACCAGCGAACCCACCATGACCACCGCCGCGAACTTCCGGACGGTGGTGCTGCGTTCAACTCTCTTCCTAGGCATCGCTCACCCCGCCAAATTGAACTTGCCATCCGAGCCATAAATGGCCAGGGAGGTGAGCAGGGTAATGACGACGACCACGACCAGCGATGCGCGGACCGCGTTGCCGACCGCGACGCCGACGCCGACCGGACCGCCGGTCGCGTTGTAGCCGTAGTAGGTGTGGATGAGCATGACGGCGATGGCCATACAGATTGCCTGCACGAACGACCACAGGATGTCCGATGGAATCAGAAAGGTGTCAAAGTAGTGGTCGTAGACGCCCGGCGACTGGCCGTAGAGAACCACGGTGGCAAAGCGGCTGGCAACGAAGGACGCGAGCGATGCCAGCGAATAGAGCGGGACGATCGCGATCATTCCGGCCACGATGCGAGTACTCACCAAATACGGGATCGACGAGATCGCCATCGTCTCAAGGGCATCGATCTCTTCGCTGACCCGCATGGCCCCCAATTGCGCAGTGGCACCGGCACCAATGGTCGCCGCGAGGGCAATACCGGAGATGACCGGCACCGCGATACGCACATTGATGAAGGCCGAGAAGAAGCCGGTCAGGGCCTCGACTCCGATGTTGGCCAGCGAGCTGTAGCCCTGCACCGCAATGGTTCCGCCGGTGAACAAGGTGAGAAATCCGACCACCACGACGGTTCCGCCGATCATCGCCAGGGCGCCAGTGCCCATCGAGATCTCGGCAATGAGCCGCAGCGTCTCCCTTTTGTACAGACGCACCGCCCGCGGAATCGCGACGACGCTGTCCCAGTAGAACAGGGCCTGGTCGCCGATCTGATTCCAGTCTTCACCCGCGCGTTTAACGGCAACGCGCGCGGTGCGGAGGCGAGTAGTGAAAGGAAGAACCATGAATTCAGCCCGCCGTCGCCTTCAGACCGACCGCGGTAACCACCACGTTGACCACGAACAGAGCCATGAACGAGTAGACGACGGTCTCATTGACCGCGTCTCCGACGCCCTTGGCACCGCCCTTGACGTTGAGTCCGCGATAGCAGCCGACCATGCCTGCGAAGAGTCCGAAGAGCGCGGCTTTGACCATCGAGATCATCAGCTCACCCAAGCCGGTGAGCAGTGTGAGGTTGGCGATGAACGCACCCGGGTTCACGTCCTGGAGATAGACGGAGAACACGAATCCGCCGCCGATCCCGATCGTGCAGACCAGGCTGTTCAATAGGACCGCCACACCGGTCGAGGCGATGATGCGCGGCACCACGAGCCGGTGCACCGGGTTAATGCCCAGCACCTTCATCGCGTCGATTTCTTCCCGGATGGTCCGGGCGCCGAGGTCGGCGCAGATTGCGGTGGCTCCCGCGCCGGCGACGATGAGCACGGTAACGATGGGTCCGATCTGCGTGATCGTGCCCAGGGCGGCGCCGGCACCGGAAAGGTCTTGAGCACCAATCTCGCGCAACAGAATGTTCAGGGTGAAGCTCACCAGAACGGTGAACGGGATCGCGACGAGCAGCGTGGGCACCATCGATACTCGAGCGATAGCCCACGATTGTTCTACGGTCTCGCGCCACTGAAACGGACGGCGAAACAGTTCTCGGGTCGACTCGACGCCAAGATTGACGAAGTCGCCCACCCCGTCGAGAGGTCCCGCCAGCCTGCTGCGCACCGCACTCCTCAAGCTTCCGACATCACGCGAACCGAAACACCTGCCCCGGGCTTATAGTAGGTCAAGCGACCCACATTGCGAGGCCTCAGCCGGTCAACTCGCTGGCAGAGAACGTCCTACTCGGGTCTCGATCGGCAAAGTAGCTGTTCAGCGCCTTGCTAAGGGTCGCTGGTTCCCATAAATCGCCGACGGCGGAAAACTCTTCGTCAATGCTCGGCGGTCCCATCACCATGACTCGTGGACCGTACACGACGAATACCTGTCCGGTGACCGAATCAGATTCCGGTCCGGCAAGGAACTTGACCAGCGTGACGACGTGTTCCGGATCGAGCGGATCCACCCCGTCAGCGGGGGCCGCACCGAATACCGCTTCGGTCATCGCGGTCCGCGCCCGTGGGCAAATCGCATTGGCCCGAACGCCGTAGCGACCCAGCGCCCGCGATGCCGACAAGGTCAGCGCGGTAATGCCCGCTTTAGCCGCACCGTAGTTGGCCTGCCCCTCCGGACCGAGTAGCCCGGCCTCTGACGAGGTATTGATAATCCGGCCGTAGACCGGGGCCGCGGCCGCCTTAGAGGCTGCCCGCCAGTGCGCCGCCGCATTCCGGTTAAGCAAGAAATGCCCACGCAAATGCACCCGAATCACCAGGTCCCAGTCGTCGTCGGACATGTTGAACAGCATCTTGTCGCGGACGACCCCCGCATTGCAGAGCACGATATCGAGTCCGCCGAGGTCTTCGGTGGCCACTCGCATGATCTCGTTGGCCGTGTCAGCGTCGGAGATATCGCCGGGCACCGGGATCGAAGTTCCACCCGCAGCACGAATCTCGTCGATCACGTCACTGGAGTCCAGCGACGAGGCAAGATCATTGACGATGACCGTGGCCCCGGCAGCAGCCAGCCCGATCGCCTCGGCGCGCCCCAGGCCAGCACCGGCACCGGTCACCACCGCAACCCGCCCGTGAATCGACTGTGTCACCTGAATCCTCCAGAACCACTCAACAAAGAACTAGAACTCGTTCTAACAACATAGACACACAGTTCTCCCCGCGGGGCGCTTTCGCGCAGATCCTCATTCTTCAACTGAAAGCGCCGACTTGGGACAACTGGCAACAATCTGCCGCAGCTCCTCAGCCTGCCCCTCCGGCACCTCTTCGGCGAGAATTACCAGGTAGTCATCGTCGTCAAGATCAAAGAGATCTGGCGCCATGCCGACGCAGATGGCATTCGATTCGCAGAGATCGAAATCGGCCTTGATTCGCATGGATACCTCTCCTTCCGGCGTGCCCATCGGTTGACGAGCCTCCTGATAACAGGTTAGAACGTGTTTCAGATATTGGTTAGGATTCGGCACACCTGCCGGACCGATCGGAACGGAGAATCTCGATGCGGATCGCCTACACCGAGCAACAATCAGCCTTGCAACAAGAGCTTCGCGCGTACTTCACCGATCTGATGACGCCGGAGCGCCGCGCCGCGCTGAGTGGTGGCGACGGAGAGCTCGGCGAGGGCGACGCCTATCGCGATGTGGTCGCCCAGATGGGTGCCGACGGCTGGCTGGCGCTGGGCTGGCCTACCGAGTACGGCGGCGCGAACAGGTCGATGATGGACCAGCTGATCTTCACCGACGAGGCAGCGATCGCCGGGGCTCCGGTGCCGTTCTTGACCATCAATTCTGTGGCACCAACGATCATGCAATACGGCACAGATCAGCAGAAAGCGTTCTTTCTACCCAAGATCGCGGCAGGCGAGTTGCATTTCTCCATCGGCTATTCCGAACCCGAAGCAGGTACCGACCTCGCGTCGCTGCGCACCACCGCGGTACGCGACGGCGACGAGTGGGTCATCAACGGCCAGAAGATGTGGACCTCACTAGTCGCCTATGCCGACTACGTGTGGCTGGCCTGCCGCACCGACCCCGATTCGCTCGCCCCCGGAGGCAAGAAACATCGCGGCATCTCGGTTCTGATCGTTCCGACCGATGCCGACGGCTTCTCCTACACCCCGGTACACACGATGTCGGGCGTCGACACCAGCGCGACCTACTATTCCGGCGTTCGGGTACCAGCGAGCGCACTCGTCGGCGACGAGGGCGGCGGATGGCCGCTAGTGACTAATCAGCTCAACAATGAGCGCGTCGCATTGTGCAGCGCGGCGCCCATCCAGACCGCACTACGCGAAACCATCGCGTGGGCGCAGCAGACCAAGACCGGCGACGGACGTGCCGCCATTGATATCGGGTGGGTGCGCCAGAATCTCGCGAAGGTCCACACCAAGGTCGAGTTTCTCAAGCTGATCAATTGGAAGATCGCCGCTGCTGCCGGTTCTGGTGAGGCACCGAGCCCGGCAGATGCCTCGGCCACCAAAGTCTTCGGCACCGAATTTGCCACCGAGGCGTACCGACTCCTCATGGAGGTGCTCGGCCCCGCGGCCACCATCCGGGCCGATAGTTCACGAGCACATCTGCGCGGCAGGCTGGAACGCTTCGCACGCACCTCATTGATCCTCACCTTCGGGGGCGGCACTAATGAAGTCCAGCGCGACATCATCGCCATGACCGCCCTTGGACTACCGCATCAGCGTCGCTGAGCCTTCCCCAGCAGCCAGGAGAGCAGAAATATGGACTTCACCCCATCTGAGGCCGCCGTCGAGGTGCGCGAGCTGACCCGCACCATCGCCAGCAAGGTGGCGACTACCGAGCGACTCGCCGAGCTCGAAGCGCGGCACGCCCCCATCGATGCCGAGCTCTGGCGTGAACTCGATGCCGCCGGACTACTCACCTTGGAAACCGAGAGCGATCTGAGCATCCTCGAATCCGTCTCCGTAGCAGAACAATTAGGGTCAGCGATCGCCTACGTTCCTTACGGGGCGCACGCAATCGCGGCGCTACCGACACTCACGAGTCGTGGATCGCAAACCCTGCGAGATTCCCTCTTCGCCACCGAAACGCCTCCGGCTGTCCTCGCTGTCGCCGTGGAGGAGGACGTACCCGACTCCGATCCCGCATCGCCACAGACCACCCTCACTCGTACCGACTCGGGATGGCTCCTCTCGGGGACCAAGGTGAACGTCGGCTACGCCTCGGCTGCGAACGCGATCATCACCACTGCGGTTGCGCCGGAGGGTGTTCGGGCGGTCGTCATCGATCCGTCGGCACCCGGAGTAACGCTGGTGGCTACCCCGGCCACCGGAAAGACGCCTACCTTCACGATCGAGTTGAGCGGGGTCGAGTTGGGTGACGACCACGTGTTGAGCGGAGGTGCGAGCGCCGTTGCCGAACTCACCCTGCGCCACACCATCGCGGTGTGCACCGATCAACTCGGAACCCTGCGCCGCGCACTCGAACTCACCGCCTCCTATGCCGCCGAACGAGAACAGTTCGGCCGACCCATCGGTTCGTTCCAGGCAGTCGCGCAGCGAATTGCCGACGGGTATATCGATTTACAGGGACTCTCGCTTACCACTACTCAGGCGGCCTGGCAGTTCACGCAAGAGCAGCCAGATGCGCCGGATTCGCCTGCGGCCGAACTTGGTCTGGCGGTGGCGACCGCGAAGTTTTGGGCAAGCGACGCCGGTCACCGCATCGCCCACACCGCGGTACATGTCCACGGTGGCGTCGGGTTAGATACCACGCATCCTGTCCATCGATACTTCTTGCGCGCCACCCAGAACGAGTTCACCTTGGGTGTGGTTCTGGCGGTTCTCGACGCGGTCGGACGCACCCTGGCGACGACACCGGCGTCGTAATGAATGCTGTCGCACCCGAGGTTCGGGCCACCCTGGCCGTCATGCTCGACGCACTCAAAGGTGTAGATACCCAGGGCATCCACCACCAGCATGGATTCACCTCGTGGGCGGACCATCTGATCGAGGCCGAGCGGGTTGCCGACCGCATCGAGGCCGCGTTGGACCCCACGCTCCCACCGCACGTCGGGGTGTTGTTAGACAACACCATTGAGTTCAGCACCCTGGTTGCGGCCGCAGCGCTCCGTGGGTTCGTGATCGTCGGCCTCAATACCACCCGCCGCGGTACGGCTCTAGCCGCCGATATCGCCCGTGCCGATTGCCAATTCGTGGTCGTCGACGCCGATACCGCCGGTTTGCTCGCCTCCGTCGAGGTAGGCGTCCCGGTGCTGCCCGTCAGCGATATGGTGCATCCGGAGAGCGGCGGACCGACGGCGAGTCCCGACACGGTTCGCCCAGATACTCAGGGGCGCCGCGAGATCCGGCCGAGCGACCTGCTGATGCTGATCTTCACCTCCGGGACCACCGGCGAACCCAAAGCGGTGCGCTGCACCCACCTCACCTTCGCGATGGCAGGCGAGATGCTCGCCCAGCGCTTCTCGATTGACCCGAGCGACGTAGTGCACCTGTCGATGCCTATGTTCCACTCCAACGCAATGATCGCCGGCTGGTCGGTCGCGGTGGCCGGCGGCGCCTCGCTGGTGCTACGCAGCAAGTTCTCCGCACGCGGATTTGTCTCTGACGTCAAAGAATTCGGCGTCACCTACGCCAACTACGTGGGCAAACCCCTCAACTACATTCTGGCCACGCCACAAGAGCCCGATGACGCCACGACCACATTGCGTGTTATGTACGGCAACGAAGCCGCTGCTGCCGATCGCAACAAGTTCGCGGCACGATTCGGTTGTCAGGTAGTCGATGGTTTTGGCTCCACCGAGGGCGGCGTCGCGATCATGCGAACTCCCGAAACCCCCGACGATGTGCTGGGTCCGTTGCTACCTCCGAATGCCATCGTTGACCCAGCCACCGGCGATGAGGTCGGCGCTGGCGAGGTTGGCGAGATCGTCAATACGTCCGGCGCAGGGTTTTTCGGCGGCTACTACAACGATGAGGCAGCATCGGACGAGCGTATGCGCGGCGGCGTCTACCACTCCGGCGATCTGGGTTGGTACGACAAGGAGGGCTTTATCCACTTCGCCGGACGCCTCGGCGATTGGAGGCGCGTCGCCGGCGCGAACCTGGGTGCGGGCCCCGTCGGACAGATCTTGTTGCGGCATCCCGCGATCCGGCAGGGAGCTG